>Ga0268259_10000119_pt1 | contig 44331 bp, 34 predicted proteins | sample AgamicAsMarz_FD_200246 | JGI IMG/M metagenome (GOLD analysis project Ga0268259, IMG submission 200246) | Agave microbial communities from Guanajuato, Mexico - As.Ma.rz (v2) (version 3) | ecosystem: Host-associated > Plants > Phyllosphere > Phylloplane/Leaf | place: Guanajuato, Mexico... | reverse complement strand
GATCGGCGACTTCCGGCCACAGTTTGCTGCCATCCGGGTAATACCAATGGAAAAACTGTAATAACGTTGGGTTTTGCATGTACCACACTCCAGGGGATGATGAAAATCAAGTATGGAGTAAGCGGCAGAAAAGAGACGCCGCGCAGAAAAATAAATCTTGCGGCGTAGCAGAGCAGGGGATCAGGAGAGGGTTTCGCGCGGTACCATCACAATGCCGCCCTGGTTGGCATAGGCGGACATCACCGATTTCTGACGGCTGTTCTGACCGACCAGCGAGGCCAGCTCATCCATTCGTGCCTGCAGCAGGCGTTTCACTTCGCTTTCGTTGTCGAGAATACGGCGCAGTACCGGACGTAACTGCTCCTGCGTTTGCGATGAAGGCGATACCGCCTCCGTCGACTGGGCTAAGTTCTGCACCGCATTGACATACTCCATCTCCCGGCTGATCAATTCATCCCATTCGCCCTGTGCGGCATGATGCAGCATTCCCTGGCTGAGATCGAGTAACTGTTGGTAAACGGCAATCAGATGCGGTGCAGTAGTCATTAAACGGCGTCCTGAATCAGGTTAGGTTGAACCACTTCTTTCCACGCGTCTGCGATGTTGCGCAGCAGGCCTTCGACCTCCTCGACTGCTGCAACATCATTGTGCAGGTTGGCCTGCAACAGGCGACGCGTCATATAGTTGTAAAGATCCAGCAGATTGTCTGCCAGCTCATCACCACGATTTTCAGCCAGGCCCTCTTTCAGACCCGCTTCAATAATATTGATGGCTTTGGAGATGGAGCTGCCTTTGCCTTCAATATTGCCATCCTGCATAAACAGGCGGGCGCGGATTAACGCGCTCAGTGCGCCGTCGAACAGCATCACAACCAGCTGCTGCTGGCTGGCGCTCATCACGGCGCTTTCTACGCCAATTTTTGCATAGGCTTTGGTGCCTGTAGCGCTGTACATGGACACTCCTGTTATTTTTTGGACGAATCTGACGTATCGAACTGCTGCGTCAGATAGGTGCTGGTCGAGTTGAGTTTACTGATGGCCATATCCAGCTGGGTAAACTGCGTCTTATAACGTGCGATATCCGCATCAATGCGATCGCTGGTGGTGTTGTAGAGTGCGGTTAAGGTATTCAGTGTTTTACTGACGCCATCAGTCGCAGCCTGAACAATCCCTTTGGATGCCAGCCAGTCAGTCAGTTTGCTGTCGATTTTCGCAGTAATGCCGGTTTTACCGTCACCCACGATCATCTCTTTCACGCCTGCGGCATCTTTATCAAGGGCCGCACTCAGCTTGGTCGAATCCAGTTTTAATGAACCGGTGGTGGGATCGGTAGTAACACCAATCTGGCCCAGTGATTTGAAGGTCGATGTGCTCTGCGCGTTAGTCAGCATACTTTTCAGCTGAGTTTCGATGGTACGTAACGTACTGTCGCCCAGCAGAGCACCGTTGCTGGAGTCCTGCGTATCGCTGTTGGTATCAACCTTGGTGTATTTCGTCAGGGTATTAAACTGATCCAGCAACGTATTGTAGGCATCCACCCAGGCGCTGACGGCGCTGGAGGCTTTTGAGGTGTCTTTGGTGATGGTCAGCGTCTGACTGCCAACCGTCTGCGCAGTCAGATTTAACGTAATCCCTTCCAGCGCATCACTGATCTGGTTGCTGCTGTTTTCAATTGCAACGTTGTTTACCGTAAGCTGGGCATTCTGTGCTGCGACGCTCTGCGTCATCGGATTGCTGCTGGCGCTGGCGTCATAGCCCACAATTCCCTGCAGCGTGTTGTCGCCGGTAACGGCAATCGTTGCCACCGCATTGTCGCTACCGGTTTTATTGGCACTCATAGAAAGGCGGAAACTGCCATCCGACACTTTAATGATGCTGGCGGTGATACCAGCATTCGCGCCATTAATGGCATCACGCATGCCTGTCAGCGAGGTTTGATCGCTTGCGAGCGTGATGCTTTTGCTGGTGCCATCTTTTAAGGTGATCGCAATGCTGCGGCTGGCGACTGAGCTGTCACCCAGTGCGGTGGTGCTGCTGCTCTGCACGGCAGACGTCAGAACCTGCGCTTGCGCCAGCTGCGTCACGTTAATCGCATATTTACCGGCGACGGTGCTGCTGCCAGAGGTCGTGGCACTGAAGGCCGTGGAGCTACTGGTGGCGGTCGTGGCGGTAAATAAGTCCGCACTGTTCAGCTTGGTGTTGGCCGTCTGGAATGTTGTCAGAGAACTTTTCAGGGTGGCATAGGCGCTCAGTTTGGACGTATAAGCTGACTGCTGTTTTGAAATCGGGGTAAGTGCCGCTTTTTCAGCGGTGGTCAGACTGTCAAGCATGGTACTGAGTGGCAGGCCGGAACCCACACCAAGGTTAGAAATACTAGCCATGTTAATTCCTTTATAAGGTCGACAGGGAAATTGATACCTGGGTTATCGGCCTTGAATAAGGAAAGTTTAAAGTTATTTGCCTTAGGGTAATGAGGTAAATAAGCACTATAGAGAAGGGTAATTCAGTGACTAGAAAATTAATGAATCAGGTCTAAAGAAGTTCGGCAGGGTGGCGATAACTTAAAACGTGACAGGCTGAAGCAGAAAAATTCGCCTGGTACTAAAAAAATTCTAAAGGTTGTTAAGCGGCAGACGATAACAACTTTGACGGCGCTGAAGCCGGCGGGTTGAAGCCCACACCTTAACCGAAAGACTTGATTAACAGGAAAATTTATCATGGCCCAAGTCATTAATACCAACAGCCTCTCGCTGATCACTCAGAACAACATCAACAAGAACCAGTCAGCTCTGTCTACTTCAATGGAGCGTCTGTCTTCTGGTTTACGTATCAACAGCGCGAAAGATGACGCTGCTGGTCAGGCAATTGCTAACCGTTTCACCTCTAACATCAAGGGCCTGACTCAGGCTGCTCGTAACGCCAACGACGGTATCTCTGCTGCGCAGACTACTGAAGGCGCGCTGTCAGAAATCAACAACAACTTACAGCGTATCCGTGAGCTGACTGTACAGGCTTCAAGCGGTACTAACTCAGATTCTGACAAATCTTCAATCCAGGACGAAATTAAATCACGTCTGGACGAGATTGACCGCGTTTCTGGTCAGACTCAGTTCAACGGCGTGAACGTGCTGGCTAAAGATGGCAAAATGAACATTCAGGTTGGCGCTAACGATGGCGAAACCATCACTATCGACCTGAAAAAAATCGACTCCAAGACCCTGGGTCTGGATAGCTTCAACGTGAACGGTCCTGCTGGTACACCAACTGCAGCTGGCGCAACAGAATTCAAAGCTGCTTACGGTTCTACTACCAACGTAACTGGCGCAACTGTTGCTGAATCAACTGCTGATGCCCTGTCTACCCGTCTGGGTGTGGCCGCTTCTGGTGTTGCTGTAGACACCGGTACTGTCTACAAAGATGACAACGGCAAAATGTTTGCTAAAGTCACCGTGACTTCAGGCAGCGATGCTGAAACCAACAACCTGAAGGCAAATGGCTTTGATATCGCCAGCGGCGCAGCCGGCGCGAAAAGCTTCTTCGTAGCGGTTGATCCACAGTCTGCTGATACAGCAACCACTGCTGGCACCGCAGCATTCAAACTGGACACCTCTAACATGAGCCTGTCCAGCCTGACTACGGGTGCATCATCAAGCCCACTGGCTAAACTGGATGAAGCGATTGCAAGTGTGGATAAGTTCCGTTCTTCACTGGGTGCGATTCAGAACCGTCTGAACTCAGCCGTGACTAACCTGAGCAACACCACGACTAACCTGTCAGCTGCACAGTCTCGTATCCAGGATGCCGACTACGCAACTGAAGTTTCAAACATGTCTAAAGCGCAGATCGTACAGCAGGCTGGTAACTCCGTGTTGGCAAAAGCTAACCAGGTTCCACAGCAGGTTCTGTCTCTGCTGCAGGGCTAATCGATTCCCTCAGAATCCACGCAAAAACCCCGCTTCGGCGGGGTTTTTTTATGGCTGAAAAATAGTTCTGCGCTGCCGTTCTGGCAGATTAGGCCCTGTTTGCTGTTTTACTTCTCCGATTGAACCCAGGCACAGAGATTATGCTAAAGCAAATTGTGCGCTGCTCTCGGTCGATCATGACTCAGAGGAGTCAGTGAGAGAGAGTAAAATGCATCAACATGATCTTGTCAGCATCATCATTACCGCAGGCGCGTCAACCTGGTTTACAGACGCTCTCGACAGCGCGCTCAGCCAGGATTACCCGCATATCGAAATCATTGTGGTTGATTACAGTGATACTCCTTTTATTCATCAGAAGCTTCAGGGTTATCTTGCCCGATACGGCCATCTTCTCCGCTATTTAAAAATCGATGACGCGACGGTACCGGTTTATCAGGCTGCCGTCAGCGAAGCGCGCGGAAAATATATCAAGTTCCTGTCAGAGGCCGATCTCCTGAAACCTGCCTGTGTTTCTACGCTAGTCTCAGGTTTGATTGCACATCCTGAGTGCCGTGTGGCGGTCTCCCGTCGGGAGCGGGTAGGCCCATTGGGTGAAGTGCTGCCCGAGCTTATCTCAACATCGGCACTGAACAGTGAAAACAGCATTATCAACGGCCAGGATTTGCTGCGTAATCAGACACTGAAAGCGTACAGTCTGCCGGGAGAAATGACCGCCGCGCTGTTTTACCGCGACGATCTCACCAGCAGCCTTATTGATAACTCACTGTTCACTACCGGAGATCCGGCATTGCAGGCGGTCCCGGCGCTGGTTATTTTTCACCATTTATTGAGCCACAACCACTTTTTCTGGTTTGCCACGCCGCTGTGTAGCATTCGTGCTTCAGATGTGGAATTTCAGCCCCATCAACGTGAAAGTAACGATATTTTCAGAGACGGGCGAGAAGCATTATATGAAAAGATCCGTAACGAAAGCTGGTTTAATGATGCCGACCATGAGCCACATCTGGCGCGCGTTGCTTCCCCGGATCGACCTGAACTGTTTGGCCTTAAAAATCTTTCGGAAGAACAGCAAAAGAACTTTACCTTAGACACGCTCGCGACGTGGAGAGCTTCACGTACCCTGAATCCGTTGCAGCATAATATGCTGGTGGATCTTGCCGCGACGCACACGCATCCTGTCAGCGTGCTGGTCGTGATTACGGTTACAGAAGAGACTGTCACCGGCCTGGATACACTTTTAAAATCAATTGGCCAGACAGCGACAGTGGGCATCCGGTTTGTACCGATTATCGTTGCCCTCGACGTAGCGCCTGATACGGACGCTGAGTGTTATGCCTCAACAGAGCAGAGCCGAATCAGCGTCATCAATCAAATCATCCATGAACGTGAAGAGCATTGGGTCATGTTTCTTGAGGCGACCACTATTCTGCACGCCTCCGGTATGATCGCATTGAGCAAAATGCTACTCGTTCAAAACCATTATTTAGCACTCTATGCGGATGAATTTTTTTATATCGATAATGCACCACTCGGTGCCGCTTTCAGGCCCGATTTTAATCTTGATTTACTGCTCAGTTCGCCCAAAACGATGGCGCAACACTGGTTATTCCGGAGAGAGCTGCTGTTAGCGGCGGAAGGACTGGATGCCGATTATCCCGATTCAGCAGAGTTTGATCTCATTGTTAAGCTGATTGAATCGCAGGGGTTTGAGGGTATCGGTCACCTCGCTGAGCCGTTGTTAACAGGCCACCTGAAAAGCAGAGATATCCTTGAAGATGTGGCGATCATTGAGCGGCATTTGCATAACCGCGGCTACCCGGATGGACGGGCGGCATTAGATAAATTCTTCAATTACCGTTTACGATATAACCATCCCAATAAGCCGGTTGTCTCAATCATCATTCTGGCTAACTGGGATCTCGCCTCGCTGATTAGTTGCGTCACGACCGTGCTGGAAAAAACCACCTGGCACCAGTATGAGATGATCATCATCTCTGATAATCAGGGTACGCCTGAGCGGGACAAATGGTTGTCAGATATCGCAAAAGTTGATCCTCTACGCATAAAAACGGCAAGCTTCAACGGCGCATTCGGCCACAGTGCGATGGCGAATCTCGCCGCTGAACAGGCTTCAGGTGACTTTCTGCTTTTCATGCATTGTGAAATGGCGGTCACTGACGGTGAATGGCTCGATAATCTCCTGAATCATGGACTACGACCCGAAGTCTTTGCTGTGGGTGGAAAGCATCTCTCATCTGACAATAAAATCAGGCATGCGGGTTACGTCCTGGGTGTAAACGGTGCCGTGGGTGAAGTCTTCAGGGGTAATGACGACAACGATGCCAACTATCTGGGGCGCATGAATGTCGATCAGAATTACAGTGCTGTTTCGGGTGATCTGGTGCTGATGCGGAAATCGGTATTCGATGAGCTGAGTGGCTTCGACCAAAATAAGCGCCTTTATGCTGACGTTGATCTTTGCCTGAGGGCACGCGAGCAGGGCTATCTGACGGTCTGGACACCTTATGCCCGTCTGCATCGTCCCGCCGCGCGCACCAGCCCGTTCCCGGATGAAACCGTACAGACGTCCAGTAAATTAAAACAGCTGGAAGAAGACAAAATTTATGCTGAATGGATGCCGGTTGTGGCCAGTGATCCTGCGTATAACCCAAACCTTTCAATGCGAAGTCGTCACTTTGAACTACGAAATGACGATGTTAACTGGCTGCCGGTCAGAGCAGAAAATCTGCCCACTTTCCTTGCGCATAATGCCGATATTTACGGTTGCGGACATTACCGTATTACTCAACCGCTTGAGGCGATGATAGCGGAAGGCGTTGCTCAGGGAAAAAGCGGCATGACACTGCTGACATTGAGTGAAATGGGGCAGTTCAGTCCCGATAGTCTGATTATCCAGCGCCGGTATGCGCCGGCATTTCATAACTGGATGGATCGGGTCAGTAAACTTCACAACGTATTTAAAGTGTTTGAGCTGGACGATTACATCATCAATCTGCCCATGAAACATCATGGCCGTCACGCTTATAAGCAGGAGACGGCAAAATTAATACGTAAAAGCCTGAGCTTTTTTGACCGCTTTGTGGTCTCTACCGCGCCACTGGCTGACGCGATGCGTGATATGCATCCGGACATCGTGGTGATGAAAAATCGTCTTCCTTCAGAAGCCTGGGGCAACCTTCGCTCACTACGTCAGCAGGGTAAGAAACCCCGTGTGGGCTGGGCCGGCGGTGTCAGCCATCGGGGCGATCTTGAAATGATTTTCGACATTGTCCGGGAATTTTCGAAAGACGTTGAATGGATCTTTATGGGTATGTGTCCGGATAAACTCCGTCCCTACGTGCACGAAATACACAGTGGTGTTGATCTCACACTTTATCCTGCCGCGCTCGCGTCGCTCAATCTCGATCTGGCGCTGGCACCGGTTGAAGACAATATCTTTAATGCCTGTAAAAGTAACCTGAGATTACTGGAATACGGTGCCTGCGGGGTGCCGGTTATTTGCAGCAACGTTGCCTGTTATCGGGACGATAATCTGCCGGTTACCCGTGTTAATAACCGGTTCATTGACTGGCGCGAGGCTATCCGGATGCATCTGGCTGACCCGGATGCCAGTGCAAAAATGGGGATGGAATTGCAGACTGAGATCCGACGTAACTGGATGCTGACCGGTGAGACCCTGCGTCTGTGGGCAAAGGCATGGCAGCCCTGATTCTTTTCGGCAGCTGTTAGCCTTTCAGGCTATCTGATCAAAATTTCAGATGGCCTGAAACAGCGCATAGCACAGAACGGTTAAGTGCTTTTATCAACCTGGCAGGGCGGAGTAGCAATGTCTGAATTTAAACATCCTTATTATATATTTTCACCTGATTATCGGGAGTCATCCGGCGGTATTCAGGCTTTGCACAAACTCTGTCATCAAATCAATCTGCATGGCGGCAATGCTTGGATGGTAAATAGCGATGTCACCAATCCTGCCTGGAATACCCCAAAGCTGGATGTTGAAATTTATGATCGGCATAAAAAATCGGAGCTGATCCCCATTGCTGTGTATCCTGAAATTTATTCGGGTAATCCGATTAAGGCTGACGTCTGCGTGCGCTACATGTTAAATCATGAAGCACTGCTCAATGGCAATCGTCTTAACGAAACAGAAGAGGATCTCTTTTTCTGGTATAGCTCACAGCTGATTGTGAAAGAACCTGACGTTGATTTTTTAACGATGGTAGGCCCGGATTTAGAGATGTTCTCGGATGACGGCAGAGTAAAAACGACAAAACTTCTTTATCTGAATCGCGTACCCGAAGAGAAAGTCGACTTTACTGCTTTACCCGACGATATCACGATTATATCGGTTAAAAATCCTCGTCCTCTGGCAGAGCTGGCAGAGATTTTAAAGTCGGCCAAGGTGATGTACACCTTTGAATGGTCCGGAACCTGTAACCTCGCTGCGCTGTGTGGGGTGCCGGTGGTTTCTCTGGTCGCCCCGGGTTATGAAAAACTCGCCATCTCCGACGCTTCGATTCGCGATATGGGCGGGGCGGGTGTCTGCTTTAGTGACGATCCCGCGGAACTGGAGAGCACGCGTGCCGGGCTTTATAATGTTCGCGACCACATGCGAAAATTTGAAGCAAATTTCTCACAGCAGTTAACGCACTTTTTCAGTAAAACGCAGGCGGCTGCAGAGAAGAAAAGTGAAGAGAAGTTTGTCTCAACGGAAAACTGGCTGGCCCATTATCCCGTGCCTGAAAAATCTCTGGCTGAAGCGGGTGGCGGTCTGTCCCTCAGCGTGGTGGTTCTGGATGACAACTCATCGCAGCAGGCACTCGATGTTACCCTCACCTCACTTCATACGCTGTGCGTGGATGTTAACATCTACGCTACTGTAGAAATGAGTGAAAAGGATCCAAACCCAGATAATTTCAGCCGTTGGTTGAGCCAACTGCTGGCTGAAGACCAGAATGAATGGATACTGTTCCTCCATTCTGGCGACAGAGTTTTCCCGGGTATTTTCAATAGCCTCTCTCTTTTCAGCGAAAAAATTACAGCCTCGCTGGCATTTTATACAGACCGTATCTGGCTGGATTCGGATGGGGAGACTTCGTCACTTCTCCTGCCCGATTTTGATTCCGATTACTTTTTAGCGAAGCCAGAGTGCTTTGCCAAGGGCGCTTTCTTCAGACGTGAATTGTGCATGGAGATAATTAAATCACGCGACATTTCACCCCGGACGGTTGAAATCGATTTTTTATTCCCGCTGCTTAATGCGCGACTGATGGCTGATATTCAGCATATCCCGCTACCTGTGTTAGAGGTGTTATCAGCAGACAATAATAATGACGAGTTAACGCAGGCTTTGCTCGCAGAACACCTGACGCTGAGAGGGTACAGCAATGCTTCGATTGAAAAAGATGAGAACGTGTTTGCTCTGCATTACAATATCCCAGCAATTAAAAAGCTTACTGTCGTTGTTATCGTAGACAATGAAATTGATCAGGTTAAGCGGATGCTGTCGACGTTTGTCGACACCGTCACTGATACAGACTATGAAATCATTTTTATAGATAATGTGTCAGAAGATGAGAGCGTCAGAGCATGGCTGTCTTCACTGTCAGATATGAATGAGGATATATTCAGAGTCTATTTCGTTGATGATAAAATCAGCAGCGTCAGCGCGCTGAATTACGCTCTCTCTGTGGCGCGCGGTGAATTTACACTTTATCTTTCCTGCGGCATTTATTTTAACAATTCAGCGTGGCTGAACGCCTTGTTGAATCATTGCGGGCGTTATGAACTCCTCGCCTGCGCGCCATTTTTAACAGATAAACGTAACTATCTCTATTCACCTGGCGTGATTGAGGGAGCGGTACGCTGTCACTACGATCCGTCATACACAGTGCATTCAGCGAATGGGGTGAACGCCCTGGAACTGATCGTTCCACGACAATATTTACTGCTCAGCAGTAACTGTATCATGCTAAGAACCGTATCCTGCCAGCAGGCAGGGGGCCTGGATGAAGACTTCCCGACAATAAATGCGGCGATCAGCGACCTGCTGCTAAGGGCTTCTGATAAAGAAACGGTGATGTTAGCCGTGCCTCAGTCACGGGTGTGTTGCGATGACATCGTTTCTGACGCAGAACGCATCTCTGATGCCTCTCTCTTTTATGATAAATGGATTGAACGGTTAGCCCGCGATCCTGCTGTTAATCCTAACCTCTCCTGGAATGGTGAGCGTTTTGTACGGGAGAATAATCCTTCGCTGATAGCGGCCCGGCTGGGCTTAAAACCCGATGCGTTATTTTTGTTTAATGGCGAAGACTCTGCGGAAGCACAGCGCGTAAAAGAAAGCTTCCTGTCAGTTTCACAAGCTGGCAATGGCATACATACGTTAATGTCTCAGCGTTTATCTGTTGCTGAACTTCACAGGATAAAGCCGGAGCGTATTGTGCTGAGCGATGTAATGGCCCACAGAAACTGGCGGCTGTTCAAAAACAGACGCCTTTTCCCTGGCACCCGTTTTATTGTTGAGGCGACCGGGGGGTCATTCAGCATGAACAGTCCTCGGTCTGATCATGATGCGATCCTGCAGAACACCGATCTGCTGGTGGTCAGAAATGACGCTGCGCGAAAACTTTTCAGCCATAAAAATATAGTTCTGCAGGCTGACAAACTCGGCACAGACTGGCAGCAACTTATCCAGGCCCGTCCGGTTCCCTCCGTAAATCACGATAAGCCCAGAGTGGGCATCGTGCTGACGGATTTGCTCCCGAAAGACTGGCAGCATATTGAGGTGCTTATCAGGGAGATGCGTGAAGATGTCTGCTGGATTATTTATGGTGCCTGTCCTGACGCATGGAAAACCTCTATCCATGAATATCATCGTAAAGTGCCGCAAAACAGGCTTGCGCAGCTATTTCAGTCCTTTAATTTAAACCTTGCGCTTGCACCTCTCTCAGATTCGTTACTCAATCAGGCGGAAGGGCATCGCGTTATCGCGCAGTTAGGTGCCTGCGGTTACCCGGTGCTGGCCAGCGATCATGATGCTTATAAAGAGATAATGAGCGTTGCGCGTATTAAAAATAAAACGTCGCAGTGGCGATTTATGATTAACAAAATGATCCGCAATCCGCTTTTAACGAACAGCCTCGGTGAAAACCTCTATCACGAAGTCAACAGACGCTGGATTTACCAGCCGGGAGAACTGCCGGTATGGATGACCGGTAGAGAACGTTAACATTGATCGAGGCGATACGCTGGGGGTATCGCTGCGACTTTTGAGTGTCCGCATTCCTGTCTGCTGGCTGGCAGAGCGTGACACTCCCCATCCTGTTACAGTTCCCCCTCAGCCTGCCGATAACTCTCCACAGAACAACATCATTTTTGATTTTAACTTTGTGGAGTGTCTATGCGCTTCAATTATGACCTGTTACCGGGCGAGCAGCTGACCTTCGACGAGATCGCCCGGCGTTATGCGCTGCAATACCCTGATGATAAAGAGCTGACGGCGCGCGCCTTACTGAGTCCGTCAACCGGCCTGCGCACGCTGAAAATCCGTGCGGTGTTCGCGCGTGAAGAGAGCAACAGTCCGCTGGAAGATTTGCTGTTCATCTCCCATGACAACGAGCGTAAAAATTATCTGCGCCGTTTTGAGCACTACCTTAAGCAGAATCTCTCTTTCCTCTATTTTCGTCGCAGCGACAACGAGAAGCGCGACAACCTGTGGAAAGTCATGGGCAGCAGTCAGGTCTTTGCGATGATCGATCCACAATCGGCCACGGCACAGAATCTGTTAAACAGTCGCGGCTACAAGCTGGTGCTGATGCATCAGGATGATGAAGACATCTACTGGCAGCTCTTTAATCCGCAGGCGGACCCCTGTTTTCCACAATCGCAGCGTATTCAGTTCATCGTGGTGCTCAGTACGCCGCAGCACAAGGTCCCGGCAGCGGTGATGCCTGGCACAGAAGTCGGACGTCGCGTCAAAGCACGGGTGCTGCAGCGTGCCAGCCAGGCGGAATTCAGCGCCGGTGTTAAAGCCCGCTACGGTGCCTGCGTGATGACCGGCACCGAGCTGACCGAAAGGCACAACTGGCCGTGGGTGGAAGCCTGCCATATCGACACGCAGGAGGGCGATGATGGCGTCCTGGCAGACAACAGTATCGATAACGGCCTGTTTTTACGCAGCGATCTGCAGCGGCTATTTATTAACCGACTGATTAGCATTGATGCTGAATCAGGAGCGATTCAGGTGCATCCCGGCGAGGAGGCGCGGCAGCACATTGCGCCCTGGTATCAGGAGCTGGAGGGGCGTGTCTGCAGTTTGTGGGCCGCAGTGCCGCCCGCCACGCGGCAACGGCTGCGCGCCCGTCGTTAATTTCAGGAAGCGTGCAGAAATAACTGCACGCTGACTTAACAAAAATCAAATAGCCTCGTTTTACCCCGCCTATTCAGCCAATCGAAAACGCTACAGAATTGGATAATCATGCCGATAACTTCATTAACGCAGGGTAGTCAACGTGAACGATTTCTATACCGCCGAAGGCGTGATGGACAAGCATTCGCTCTGGCAGCGCTACGTGCCGCTAGTGCGCCATGAAGCGTTGCGTCTGCAGGTTCGCCTGCCGGCCAGCGTTGAGCTTGACGACTTGCTGCAGGCAGGTGGAATAGGGCTGTTAAATGCCGTAGAGCGCTACGACGCGCTCCAGGGCACAGCTTTTACCACCTACGCCGTGCAGCGTATTCGTGGCGCAATGCTCGACGAGCTTCGCAGTCGGGACTGGGCACCACGCAGCGTGCGTCGTAACGCACGTGAAGTGGCGGGCGCAATGCACAGAGTGGAACAGTCGCTGGGGCGTTCTGCTTCCGAGCAGGAAGTGGCGCAGCAGCTGAATGTTTCCATGGAGGAGTACCGGCAGATCCTGCTGGACACCAACAATAGTCAACTTTTCTCCTACGACGAGTATCGGGAAGAGCACGGCGACAGTGCGGAGCTGGTGACGGAAGGCCATGAAGAGGCTAATCCGCTTCACCAGTTGCTTGAAGGGAGTCTGCGTGAGCGCGTCATTGAAGCGATTGAAGCGTTACCCGATCGTGAAAAGATGGTGCTGACACTGTACTACCAGGAAGAACTGAACCTGAAAGAGATTGGCGCGGTACTTGATGTGGGTGAATCCCGTGTCAGCCAGCTGCACAGTCAGGCGATTAAACGCCTGCGGGCCCGACTTGCGGGAGCGCGCTAGCAGTATCAGTTCCTGGCGATTCAAAATTATAAGAAACCGGGGACTCAGTAATGGGAGCCAAGACCAAGGCCAGACCGTTAAGTCGTTATCTTAAAGACTATAAGCACAGCCAGAGCAACTGTTCACACTGTGGCAAGATATTAGATCGAATGGCGCTCGTTTTTCGTGGCCAGATCATCAATAAAGAGGCCATCGCACGGATGGACCAGATGATTGATGAGCAGCTGTGGCTGAAACTTCAGCCCGAACTGACCGCGCTTTGTCGTTTTTGTAGTGATATTTTTTGTAATACCCATCCTAATTACTTCGACATTATGGCGTTTAAACAATATTTGTTTGAACAGACAGAGATGAGCCCCAGCACGATTCGTGAATATGTGGTGCGTCTGCGTCGACTGGATGAGATGCTGAAAGCCAAAAATTTCCCGGCCGACAGGCTTAAAGGAAATAGCTGGCATCAGTGTCTGGAAAGCGATCTGCCCGATGCCGGTAATAACAATTACCGTATCGCGCTGCGCAAGTACGATCAGTTTTTAGGCTGGCAGCAGGCGTAAGCCTGTTCTGCACCGATTGCTCCCCCGCGTGCCTGCGGCACGTTCTCCCTTACCTGCCAGCCAGGTAAAAGGGAAGGGGGAGCACGGCGCTTCTTTCTTCTCGTCTCTTTATTACCGCAATTACCGCATCTGCGGACACCTGAATCAGGGTGATCCTTTGCGCATCTTCTGCAACACTGTAAGGATAATTTTCATGCCCGACCGGAGGCAGCATTGTCTTTACATCTGTTACATCAATTCCCGCGTCTTGAACTGCTTGGCGCACCGACGCCGTTAGAACATCTGCCACGGCTTTCCGACTATCTGGGTCGCGATATTTTCATCAAACGTGATGACTTCACACCGGTGGCGATGGGCGGCAACAAGCTGCGCAAACTCGAATTCCTGGCGGCCGATGCGCTGCGTGAAGGCGCCGATGTGCTGCTGACTGCGGGCGCAATCCAGTCTAACCATGTGCGGCAGACGGCAGCCGTCGCGGCCCGGCTTGGCCTGAAGTGTGTAGCGCTGCTGGAAAACCCGATTGGCACCCATGCTGAAAACTACCTGAGCAACGGCAACCGTCTGTTACTGGACCTGATGGACGCGGAAGTGATTATGGTCGATGCGTTGCACAACCCCACTGAACAGCTGGCTGAAGAGGCCACGCGTCTGGAAGCTCAGGGGTTTCGTCCTTACATCGTGCCGGTCGGCGGCTCAAATGCGCTGGGTGCACTAGGCTATGTAGAGTGCGCGCAGGAGATCGCCCATCAGAGCGAAGGCGTAGTTGATTTCTCCGCCGTGGTTGTCGCCTCGGGCAGTGCCGGCACCCACGCCGGACTGGCGGTAGGTCTTGAGCATCTGCTACCGGAAACTGAACTGGTCGGCGTCACCGTTTCACGCCAGGTCGAAGCGCAGTTACCGCTGGTTGAGCGGCTGCGTCAGTCGCTGGCGGAGACACTGGAAGTGCAGGCTAAAGCACCGATCACGCTGTGGGATGACTATTTTGCGCCGCGCTACGGTGAGCCGAATGATGAAGGCATGGCGGCGGTGAAACTGCTGGCGCAGCTTGAAGGCATCCTGCTTGACCCGGTATATACCGGCAAGGCGATGGCCGGATTGCTGGATGGTATCAGTCAGAATCGTTTCCGTCGTGAAGGCCCGTTGCTGTTTATTCATACGGGCGGCGCACCGGCGTTATTTGCTTATCATCCTTCGGTCTGAGACAAGCGAATAAAACAGTTTATACTCCGTGCGTTATCATTCTGGACTGGCAGCAACTCGCGGTGCTGCCCTTATAAGAACACACACACAATACTGTCAATAATGGGGTGAATATGTCCTTTTCTCGTGCAGGTCGTCAGATGGTGATGGGCGTCATGGCTGTGGCGTTGATCGCAGGCGTCAACGTTAAAACCTTTGCAGCCGAAAACCTGCTGAACAAAATTAAAGAGCGTGGCACGCTGCTGGTGGGGCTGGAAGGCACCTATCCGCCATTCAGTTTCCAGGATGAAAAGGGCAAGCTGACCGGCTTTGAAGTGGAGTTCGCGGAACAGCTGGCGCAGCACATGGGCGTTAAGGCGAGTCTGAAACCGACCAAATGGGACGGCATGCTGGCTTCACTGGACGCGAAGCGTATCGATGTCGTCATCAACCAGGTCACCATCTCTGATGAGCGTAAGAAGAAGTATGACTTCTCCACGCCATACACGGTCTCCGGCATTCAGGCGCTGACGATGAAAGCCAACGCGAACACCATCACTAAACCGGCCGATCTGGCGGGCAAGAAAGTGGGCGTGGGTCTGGGCACCAACTACGAGCAGTGGCTGCGTGAGAATGTAAAAGGCGTGGACATCCGTACCTATGATGATGACCCGACAAAATATCAGGATCTGCGCTCTGGCCGTCTGAATGCCATTCTGGTTGACCGTCTGGCTGCGCTGGATCTGGTTAAGAAAACCGGCGATACCATGGCGGTTGCCGGTGATGCCTTCTCCCGTCAGGAATCGGGCGTTGCAGTGCGTAAAGGCAACGACGATCTGCTGAAAGCGATCGACCAGGCCATTGCTGACATGCAGAAAGATGGCTCGCTGAGCAAGCTGTCTCAGAAATGGTTTGGCGCGGACGTGACGAAATAATGCAGGAAAGTCTTCAACTGGTGCTGGATTCAGCACCTTTTTTATTAAAAGGCGCGCTGTTTACGCTGCAGCTCAGCATAGGCGGCATGTTCTTTGGTCTGCTGCTGGGCTTTATTCTGGCGCTGATGCGTCTGTCGCGCTTCTGGCCGGTTCGCTGGCTGGCGCGGATCTATGTCTCGATTTTCCGTGGCACGCCGCTGATCGCCCAGCTGTTTATGATCTACTACGGCCTGCCGCAGTTTGGCATTGAGCTGGATCCAATCCCCTCCGCGATGATTGGTCTTTCCCTGAATACCGCCGCGTATGCTTCGGAGTCACTGCGCGGCGCGATTGCATCGATTGAACGCGGACAGTGGGAAGCGGCGGCAAGTATCGGTATGACCCGCTGGCAGACCCTGCGCCGGGTGATCCTGCCGCAGGCAGCCCGCACCGCGCTGCCTCCGCTGGGCAACAGCTTTATCAGCCTGGTGAAGGATACCTCGCTGGCGGCGACCATTCAGGTGCCGGAACTGTTCCGTCAGGCGCAGCTGATCACCTCGCGCACGCTGGAAGTGTTCACCATGTATCTGGCCGCCTCGCTGATTTACTGGGTGATGGCAACGGTGTTGTCTGCGTTGCAGAACCGGCTGGAACAGCATGTTAATCGTCAGGATTCGGAGTCGAAATGAGCGCCATCGAAGTCAGAAAGCTGGTGAAATCCTTTAACGGCCAGAAGGTGCTGCACGATATCGACCTTGATGTGGCAGCCGGTGAAGTGGTAGCGATTATCGGCCCCAGCGGCTCGGGTAAAACCACGCTGCTGCGCAGTATCAACCTGCTGGAAGTCCCGGACAGCGGCACCATCCGCGTTGGAGAGATTACGGTGGATGCGGCGCTGGCACAGAGTAAGCAGAAAGAGCAGGTGCGTCGTCTGCGTCAGCAGGTCGGGTTTGTTTTCCAGAACTTCAATCTGTTTCCCCATCGTTCGGTGATGGAGAATATCATTGAAGGGCCGGTTATCGTTAAAGGCGAACCGAAAACGGATGCGGTAGCCCGCGCCCGTACGTTGCTGGAGAAGGTCGGGCTGCACGGCAAAGAAGAGAGCTATCCGCGTCGTCTGTCGGGTGGGCAGCAGCAGCGCGTGGCGATTGCGCGTGCGCTGGCAATGCGACCGGAAGTAATCCTGTTTGATGAACCGACCTCGGCGCTGGATCCGGAGCTGGTGGGTGAAGTACTTAGTACCATTCGCGCGCTGGCCGAAGAGAAACGTACCATGGTCATCGTGACGCATGAGATGAGCTTTGCCCGCGACGTCGCTGACCGCGCTATTTTTATGGATCAGGGGCGCATTGTGGAGCAGGGCGAGGCGAAAGCGTTGTTCAGTAATCCTCAGCAGCCGCGTACCCGTCAGTTCCTCGATAAGTTCCTCAGTCAGTAACCTCACTGCCTTCCCGGGAAGGCAGTTTTAACCGACTTAATGGCCTCACTTTTTAACGATTAAGGGCGGCTGTCAGCATAATGCGTGCCGTAATATCACAACTCATTATTCAGCCGTTAAACCTTTTGCCACATCTGACAAATCTTTTCCTTTCATCGGATATTTAATGGTTTTTCACGATGCCGCTTTCTCTTATTTATATTTCCTGCAATATAAAACATTATTATCCTTTAGCCTAGCTGTGGTGCTGATAATTAGCGTATTTGCATGCTGATTAATAAGTGTAAGGAAACGTTCTGCAGAGTAAATAACTGTGGCATCAGGGCCACCCGGCGGCTTTTAAGAGTTTCGCTACATTCATCATCGGTTCAATGGCGAATAATCGCTGGATAATCATAAAAGCAATACCAATTTCCTCGCTTTTACTTTCCAGCATTCTGACCTACATAGCAGGAGTCATTGAATGAGCCAGACTAAGTCAGACCAGATATTGTGGGTAGATACCCTGAAGGGCGCCTGCATATTGCTGGTGGTCCTGTATCACACGGTATTACCGGGTTTTGAGGGAACGATGAAATACCTCACTGCCGGATGGATCCCCGCCGAAATATGGATACAGTTTAATACGGTCCTGTCGCCGCTGCGTATGCCCGCCTTTTTCTTTGTGTCAGGATTACTGGCGACCAATGGCATTATTAACCGGCCCTGGAAACAGGTGTTTACCAGTCGCATAACCAATCTGTTTTATCTCTATATTCTGTGGGGATTTATTCAGTGGTGGTCCATCATTGGCATCTCAACTGAAATTACCGGCCAGCGGATTTCGCAGAATCTGAATGCCGCCTATGCCGGTTCGCTATTTGAATTTCTCAAACTGACCTTTATGGCCATGAGTACCTCGTGGTATCTCTATGGGCTGGGACTCTATTTCCTCTGTGCCAAAGTTTTTCGCCAATATAAGCTGGCCCTGGTGGCGGTGGCGATTCTGCTGAATTATCTGGCGGTTGAAAAAGTGATCCCGTTCTGGGGTCCGCAGAGTCTGGCGCAATATTTCCTGTTCTTCCTGTTAGGGGCGTTCTGGAGCCAGACCATGCTGCGCCTGAGTGAATGGCGGCGAGAGAATCTGATGCCCTGGGCGCTACTTGCTGCGGTCGCCGGTATTCATGTGATATTCGGTCTGGATAAGAGTCTGTTCCTGTGTGTGCTGGCGGTGTTGTTCAGTATCGCTGCCTGCCGCTGGCTGAATCAGCATTTCAGCATGCGCTATCTCAACTGGGTGGGCCGCAATACGCTGCAGATTTACGTCATTCACCGTATTTTTATCGAGTTCTTTGGCATGTCCGCGATTCTGTTCGCGCAGCGGCATCATCTGTTCGAGCAGGCATGGTTTTCGTTTCTTTGGGCCTGTTTCTATCCGGTGGCCATCGTAGGCCTCTGTTCGCTCTGTTCAGTGGCGATCTGGTCGCTGACTAATCGCGGTGTGGGGCAATCGCTGTTTGTGTTTCCGACGCTGATGAAGAGGGTGCCTGGCGGCGGGTGAGGGGCGCTTTGCAGCGGGAAGAGGACGCTGTGCAGCGGGCGGGCTCTGAGAAGGTTTCGCTTGCAGCGGGCTGGCACTGAGAAGATTTCGCCCGCCAGGCGGTCGGGAGTTTCAGCTTGCCGGTGCAGGCGGACGCGTTAAGGGGCGTACGCCCGCCCCTTAACAATCCCGGCGTCCGGCAGCCTGCGCGCCCCGCTTTGCGGGGTCCCTTCGTCACGCCCTGCGGCCGACGGACCGTCCGGACGCGCCATCCCTGGCGCGAACCGTCCTTTCGCCGACGTCCTGTCGGCTCATCCTGGCCTCCGGTTGTTCCTCAGCGCTTCGGATGCCTCGGGGAAACCCCTGCCAGTGGGTGCGTTTCGCTTTGCAGCGGGCTGGCTTTGAGCAGGTTACGCCCGCCAGGCGATGGGAAGTTTCAGGTTGCCCCAGCAGGCGGACGCGTTAAGGGGCGTACGCCCGCCCCTTAACAATCCCGGCGTCCGGCAGCCTGCGCGCCCCGCTTCGCGGGGTCCCTTCGTCACGCCCTGCGGCCGACGGACCGTCCGGACGCGCCATCCCTGGCGCGAACCGTCCTTTCGCCGACGTCCTGTCGGCTCATCCTCGCCTCCGGTTGTTCCTCAGCGCTTCGGATGCCTCTGACAAACCCCCGCCTGTGATTTCTTTTTGTTTTCTCTGGTGCTGTTTTGTCTGCTGAATTGAAAGCCAAAGCCAAAGCCAAAAACCCACAGCGATAAAGTACCCAACACAAGAAGAAGAGATAACAGCGAGGTTTAAGGGGGGCCATCTGAACCGCTGAGCGGATGAGGGATTTCAGGACGAGCGACAGGGATGTCGCGAAGATGCGGGTTCGCGCCAGGGATGGCGCGTCCCGCCGGTCCGTGAGAAATCCGGAAGAAGCGAAGGGACCGCGAAGCGGCGGTGAAGCAGGCCGGAGCCGGGGGTCAAGGGGCGCGGCGACTGGCGCCCCTTGTCGGTCGCCTGCAGAGGCGGGTCTGAAACTGCCCGGCTCACCAGGCGAATGAAACCCCTCTCAGAAGCCCGTTCGCGCAGCGAACAAACTGCTTCAGCGCAGCAGCAGCCCGTTCGCGCAGCGAACACTCTCCGGCGAACGCCTCTTACCCAATGGTCATCAGACTCGCATTACCGCCCGCCGCCGCGGTATTCACACTCAGCGAACGCTCAATCAGCAGACGCTCAAGCAGCAGATTGGTCTCGCCACGGGCAAAGCCCTGCACCGAGACAATCGCGCCGTCACGGGCTGCAATCTGCTCGCACAGCGCACGCAGCTGATCGGCATCGCCGTGATAGATTACCGCGTCAAACTCTGCCGCTAACGGATCACGTGCCAGCGTGATGCGCGCTTTCACGGCGTCCGGCAGTGAGGCCCGCAGAGCACGATGCAGCTCATCATCCTGCCACAGCGCTTTACTGCCGACGCTGGTCACAGCAGCCAGCTGGATTAATGCATCCTGCTCATTGTCAGCCAGACAAAGCACCTGATCGCGCGGCAACAGTGAGAAGGTGTTGCGCTCGCCCGTTGGGCCCGGCAGCAGACGGACCACGCCTGCCTGTGCCAGCTCGCTATAGTGCTGGCAGAGTTCAGCCAGTTCAGGCTTATCTTTCGCCCAGTTGCTGAGTGCCTGATGCGGTGCCAGCAGTGACTGACGCAGTGTGCTGTCTGCCGGGCGCTCGGCATCCTGACGATCAAAGGTCAGACGCAGCGCGCCATCCGGACGACTGGCCAGCAGGCGGTAGAGATAGAGCGGGCCGCCCGCTTTCGGACCGGTTCCGGATAAGCCTTCGCCGCCAAACGGCTGAACGCCCACGACCGCGCCAACCATGTTGCGGTTAACGTAGAGGTTACCGACACGGGCGTTGGCCGTAACCTGTGCGATAGTCTCGTCGATGCGGGTATGCACGCCCAGCGTCAGGCCATAGCCGGAGGCGTTAATCTGTTCAACCAGCTGCGGCAGGTTATTGCGGGTGAAGCGCACCACGTGCAGCACCGGTCCAAAAATCTCTTTATCCAGATCGCTGACCTGATTCAGCTCAATCAGCGTCGGTTTGACAAAGGTACCGCTGGTCCACTCTTTGCTGTCCTGCGGGTTATCCTGTACCGCCTGATAAACCGTGAAGCCCTTGGTGCGCATCGCCTGAATATGGCGATCGATATTGGCTTTGGCCTCAGCATCAATTACCGGGCCGATGTCGGTTGAGAAGCGCTCCGGATTGCCCATGCGGCACTCCGCCATCGCGCCGCGCAGCATCTTCAGCGTATGGTCAGCGACATCTTCCTGAATGCAGAGCAGACGCAGGGCAGAGCAGCGCTGTCCGGCACTGTCGAAGGCAGAGGCGACGATATCGATCACCACCTGCTCAGTCAGCGCAGACGAGTCGACGATCATCGCGTTCATCCCGCCGGTCTCCGCAATCAGCGGCACCGGACGACCATGCTGGTCAAGGCGACCGGCCAGATTACGCTGCAGCAGGGTCGCGACTGCGGTTGAGCCGGTAAACATCACGCCGCGCACCCGATTGTCACCGGTCAGCTGTGCGCCCACGGTTTCCCCCTGGCCTGGCAGCAGCTGCAGTACGCCCGGCGGCACACCCGCATCCAGCAGGATCTGTACCGCCTGCGCAGCAATCAGCGGAGTCTGCTCAGCCGGTTTAGCCAGCACGCTGTTGCCTGCGGCCAGTGCAGCCGCAATCTGACCGGTAAAGATCGCCAGCGGGAAGTTCCATGGGCTGATGCAGACCACCGGACCCAGTGGACGATGCGTTTCATTGTCGAAATCGTCGCGCACCATACCGGCGTAGTAATAGAGGAAATCAACCGCTTCGCGCACTTCCGCGATGGCGTTGTTATAGGTCTTGCCCGCTTCACGCACCAGGATGCCAAGCAGCTGCTGCATCTGGCCTTCCATAATCTGTGCGGCGCGTTCCAGAATCGCTGCGCGTTCCTGTGGCGGTGTGGCAAACCAGATCGGCCCGCTGTTTACGGCGGCATCCAGCGCCACAGACACTTCCTGCTCAGTCGCTTCACGCACCTGACCCACACGATCGCCAGGTGCGGCCGGGTTCAGAACGTCGCGCAACTCACCCGCACCCGCTTCACCGTCGATCATCGGCTCGGCCAGGCAGGGCTGTGCAGCGCTGCTCAGCAGGGCGCTGGAGAGTGAGGCGAGACGATGCTCGTTGGCCATATCCAGACCCGCAGAGTTCACGCGGTTCTCGCCATACAGCTCGCGCGGCAGCGGGATTTTCGGATGCGGCAGGCCAATGGCGCCTTCACTCGCACCCAGCTTCTCGACGGCGGTCACCGGATCGGCTACCAGCTCATCAATCGGCAGCGAGGTATCGGCAATGCGGTTAACGAAGGAGGTGTTGGCGCCGTTCTCCAGCAGGCGGCGCACCAGATAGGCCAGCAGGGTTTCATGGGTACCGACCGGCGCATAGATACGGCAGGGGCGATTCAGCTTGCCGTCCGCCACTTTGCCGACCACCTGCTCATACAGCGGTTCGCCCATGCCGTGCAGACACTGGAACTCATACTGCCCTGGATAGTAGTTATTGCCTGCCAGTTGATAAATTGCGGCCAGGGTATGGGCGTTGTGCGTGGCAAACTGCGGATAGATCAGGCTGGGAACAGAGAGCAGTTTGCGGGCGCAGGCCAGGTAAGAGATATCGGTATAAACTTTGCGGGTGTAAACCGGATAGCCTTCCAGACCTTCCATCTGAGCGCGCTTGATTTCGCTGTCCCAGTATGCGCCTTTCACCAGACGAATCATCAGGCGACGGCGGCTGCGTTGCGCCAGATCGATCAGCTCATCGATCACAAACGGACAGCGTTTCATGTAAGCCTGAATCACGAAGCCGATGCCGTTCCAGCCTTCCAGCTCTGGCTCGAAACAGAGTTTCTCAAGCATATCCAGCGAAAGTTCCAGCCGGTCGGCTTCTTCTGCATCGATGTTGATGCCGATGTCATAGGAGCGGGCCAGCAGCGTCAGCGATTTGAGAATAGGGTAGAGCTCTTCCATCACGCGCTCATACTGTGCACGGCTGTAGCGGGGATGCAGGGCGGAGAGCTTGATGGAGATGCCCGGACCTTCATAGATGCCCCGACCATTTGATGCTTTACCAATGGCGTGAATCGCCTGCTGATAAGAGAGCAGATAGGCTTTGGCATCGCCTGCGGTCAGGGCCGCTTCGCCCAGCATATCGTAAGAGTAACGGAAACCTTTCTCTTCCAGCTTGCGGGCGTTCGCCAGTGCTTCAGCAATGGTTTCACCGGTGACGAACTGCTCACCCATCAGACGCATCGCCATATCCACGCCTTTGCGGATCAGGGGCTCGCCGCCCTTACCGATAATACGGTTAAGCGAGCTGGAGAGGTTGGCTTCGTTGTGGGTTGAGACCAGCCGGCCGGTAAACAACAGGCCCCAGGTCGCCGCGTTGACAAACAGCGACGGGCTGCGTCCCAGGTGAGACTGCCAGTTACCGTTGCTGATCTTGTCGCGGATTAACGCATCGCGTGTCGGCTTGTCAGGAATACGCAACAGCGCTTCCGCCAGACACATTAACGCCACACCTTCATGTGAAGAAAGAGAGAACTCCTGCAGCAGGCTTTGCACCATGCCAGCGCGTCCGGTTGCACCTTTCTGGTGCCGCAGCCTGTCGGCGAGCTGGTAAGCCAGCTGATGCGTTTTCTCTGCCAGCGCCGCGGGTAACCGTGCCTGCTCCAGCATCATCGGGACCGCATCGGTCTCCGGGCGACGCCAGGCGGCGGTCACCGCTGAACGTGTTACGGACTGAGGTAAAATCTGCTCTGCGAAGTCAAGGAACGGCTGGTGCGTCTCCTCTGACTGGATGTCGTCAGATTCCGCGGCTGCCTGGGCAGAAAGCGGGATCTCCGGCACGGCATCGCCGCTCTCCAGCTGGCTCAGATAGTTAAAGACCGCCTGTTTAATCAGCCAGTGTGGCGTGCGATCAATACGCTGCGCAGCCAGTTTGATGCGCTCGCGTGTCGCGTCATCCAGTTTTACACCCATGGTGGTTGTAGCCATGACTCCAGAGCTCCTTAATAGTGGTTCGGTACGGCGTTGGCTGCACTATCACTTAAGTTGCAACTTTGTGCAACCGTGTTAAATGTGAGCCAGTTAACACCCTTCTTACATCAGCAATTGTTAAATCCCGCAATACGGCACGGATATTGCTGCAAGATCCTCGCCAGGTCGGCAGGCCCGATAAAAAGCGGGTTTCCGGCCGGTTATACAGAGGTACAACCGGATAACTGTGAGCGAGTGCAACCTATCAGCACGTTTTCACAAACGGTTAGTGAAATCACTGTAACGCCTGTGTTAAATCCATTGTGCGCGGAACGCCTTTCCGGCAGGATACCGCGCCGCTGGGAAATGACTGACGCCCTGACGAAGAAAATCGACCCGCTTTGCCCCGTTCCGGCAGGCGGGTAGCTGGCGATTTCTCTGGGATATCAAATAATAAGTGGAGAGACAGATGAGTGTAAGTACACCAATGCTGGTGACCTTTGTGGTTTATATTCTTGGGATGGTATTAATCGGTTTTGCGGCTTATCGCTCGACCAAAAACTTCGATGATTACATCCTCGGTGGCCGCAGTCTGGGTAGTGTGGTCACGGCACTCTCTGCCGGTGCATCCGATATGAGTGGCTGGTTGCTGATGGGCTTACCGGGTGCCATCTTCATTTCCGGTATCTCTGAGAGCTGGATTGCGATCGGTCTGACGATCGGTGCCTGGCTGAACTGGAAAATCGTGGCGGGTCGCCTGCGTGTTCAGACCGAGCATCATAACAATGCCCTCACGCTGCCGGACTTCTTTACCAGCCGCTTTGAAGACCACAGTAAAATCCTGCGCGTCATCTCCGCTATTGTGATTCTGGTGTTCTTCACTATCTATTGCGCCTCAGGCGTGGTGGCCGGTGCGCGTCTGTTCGAAAGCACCTTTGGGATGAGCTACGAGACAGCACTGTGGGCGGGTGCCGCGGCGACCATCCTCTATACGCTGGTGGGCGGTTTCCTTGCGGTGAGCTGGACCGATACCGTTCAGGCAAGCCTGATGATTTTTGCGCTGATCCTGACGCCGGTATTTGTGGTTATTGCAGTCGGTGGCTGGTCCGATTCGATGGCGGTAATCGAGGCGAAGAGCCTGGAAAACCTCGACATGCTGAAAGGGCTGAATTTTGTCGCGGTCATCTCGCTGCTTGGCTGGGGACTGGGTTACTTCGGGCAGCCGCATATTCTGGCGCGCTTTATGGCGGCAGATTCACATCGCTCTATCCGCACCGCACGCCGTATCGGTATGACGTGGATGGTGCTCTGCCTGGCGGGCGCGGTGGCCGTCGGCTTTTTTGGTATTGCCTACTTCCAGAACAACCCGACCCTGGCAACCGGCGTCAATGACAACGCTGAGCGCGTCTTTATCGAGCTGGCACGCATTCTCTTCAATCCGTGGATTGCTGGTATTCTCCTGTCAGCGATTCTGGCTGCCGTAATGTCCACGCTGAGCTGTCAGTTGCTGGTCTGCTCCAGCGCCCTGACAGAAGACCTCTATAAAGGCTTCCTGCGCAAAAATGCCAGTCAGAAAGAGCTGGTATGGGTAGGGCGTCTGATGGTGCTGCTGGTGGCGCTGATTGCGATTGCGCTGGCGTCGAATCCTGAAAACCGCGTGCTGGGCCTGGTAAGCTACGCCTGGGCGGGCTTTGGTGCGGCGTTTGGTCCGGTGGTGCTGTTTGGCGTCTGCTGGAAGCGTATGAACCGCAACGGTGCGCTGGCGGGGATGATCATCGGTGCCCTGACCGTGCTGGTATGGAAACAGTATGGCTGGCTGGGACTGTATGAAATTATCCCTGGCTTCATCTTCGCCAGCATTGCGATTGTGGTCTTCAGCCTGATGGGACGTGAACCTTCAGCCGAAGCGCAGCAGCGCTTTGCCGCCGCAGAAGCGGAGTTCCAGACCAAATAAGCGAAGCGTTAGTCATGAAAGCCCGCTCCGTAAGGAGCGGGCTTTTTTTTGTTACAAAGATAAATCACCCAAAGATGAAATTATCTCCGCCAGTAACTTGTTTTTTTCTCAGCGATAATGATAATCGGTATCGTTTACACTTTACCTGATTTTACTGTTCATTGACGCTGCTTAACATTCAAGAGGTTGGCGATGTTTGTTCCGTTTCTCATCATGCTGCGCGAAGGGCTTGAAGCCGCGCTGATAGTCAGCCTGATAGCCAGCTATCTCAAGCGCACCCAGCGCACCCAATGGTTTCCGGCGATGTGGGCAGGCGTGTTTATTGCCGCTGCGCTCTGTCTGGGGCTGGGTCTGTTCATCAATGCCACTACCGGTGAATTCCCGCAAAAAGAGCAGGAGCTGTTTGAGGGGATCGTGGCGGTGATTGCGGTGGTGATCCTGACCTCAATGGTGTTCTGGATGCGCAAAGTCGCCCGCAACATCCGGGTTGAGCTTGAACAGGCGGTCGATCAGGCGCTGCAGCGCTCCGGTCGGGGCGGTCTGGCACTGGTGCTGATGGTATTTCTTGCCGTGGCACGTGAAGGGCTGGAGTCGGTGTTCTTCCTGCTTGCGGCCTTTACGCAGGATGTCGGGTATGCGCCGCCGATCGGCGCGGTACTGGGTCTGGCAACCGCCGTGGTGCTGGGCATGCTGCTTTACTGGGGCGGTATCCGCCTGAACATGGCGCATTTCTTCCGCTGGACCAGCGTTTTCATCCTGTTTGTTGCGGCGGGCCTGGCAGCCGGTGCGATTCGCGCCTTCCACGAAGCAGGATTATGGAATCGCTTTCAGGATGTGGCCTTCGATCTCAGCAATACCTTATCGACCCATTCGCTGTTCGGCACGCTGCTGGAAGGCATTCTGGGTTATCAGGAGACGCCAAGCGTCAGTGAAGTGACGATTTACTTCGTCTACCTGATCCCGGCGCTGATTCTGTTCTTTATGCCTGCGCGACCTGCTGCGTCGGCAACGGTCTGATCAGACATTTTTAGGCGCGCCCGCCGCGCCTGCAACTTAACAGGGAATATCGAGATGACAATGCGTTTCCGCCGCAAGGCGCTGCTGCTTCCACTGCTGGCAATCTCCGCAACGGCTACCGCAGCGGTTCCTCAGGTTACCGTAAGCGTCAATGACAGGCAGTGTGAGCCGATGAACCTGACGGTCAAGGCTGGCAAAACCCAGTTCCTGATTAAAAATAACAGCCAGAAAGCGCTGGAGTGGGAGATCCTCAAAGGCGTGCTGGTGGTGGAAGAGCGTGAAAACATCGCGCCGGGCTTCAGTCAGAAGCTGACTGCCAATCTGGAAGCGGGCGAATATGAGATGACCTGTGGCCTGCTGAGCAATCCAAAAGGCAAGCTGATTGTAAAAGGTGAGGGCGCAGCGACAGCCAGCGCTTCCCCACGTCTGCTGCTGGAAGAGCCGATCACCGAATATAAAGCTTATGTGACGCAGCAGGTGAACCAGCTGGTGAGCAGCACTCAGGCGTTCACGGATGCGGTTAAAGCGGGCGATGTGGAAAAAGCCAAAGCACTGTTTGCCCCGACCCGCCAGTACTATGAGCGCATTGAGCCGATTGCTGAGCTGTTCTCCGATCTCGACGGCAGCATTGATGCCCGCGAAGATGACTACGAAAGGAAATCAGCCGATCCGAAGTTCACCGGTTTCCATCGTCTGGAGAAAGCGCTGTTTGCTGATAACAGCACCAAAGGCATGGCGGACTACGCTGAGCAGCTGAATAAAGATGTGAAAGATCTGCAGGTGCGGATCGGTGAGCTGGCCTTCCCGCCAGCCAAAGTGGTCGGCGGCGCAGCCGGTCTGATTGAAGAAGTGGCCTCCAGCAAGATTTCCGGCGAAGAAGACCGCTACAGCCGCACCGACCTGTGGGATTTCCAGGCCAATATCGATGGCGCACAGAAAATCGTTGAGCTGCTGCGCCCTTTGGTGAGCAAAGCGAATCCGCAGCTTCTGGCCAAAGTTGACGCCAACTTTAAAAAAGTGGATGCGATCCTGAGCAAGTACCGCACCCAGACCGGTTTCGAATCCTACGAGAAGCTGACCAGCGCCGACCGTAACGCGCTGAAAGGGCCGATCACCGCGCTGGCGGAAGATCTTTCATTACTTCGTGGCACACTGGGTCTGGATTAATCATGAGTCGTAAGGAAGATGACGCGCAACCTGCGCGCCGTCGTTTACTGAAAGGACTGGGTCTGCTGGGTGGCGCGGCGGCCATCGGCGGCAGCTGTCCGTTCCATACCGCTGCCGCTGACAGCTTTTCGCCGGGTACGGTGACGCCACAGGCGCGACAGCAGACGCAGCCGTTTTACGGTCAGCATCAGGCTGGGATTACGACGCCCCAGCAGGCATCAATGATGCTGGTGGCGTTTGACCTGCTCAGCAGCGATAAAGCCGAACTGAAGCGTCTGTTTCAGCTGCTGACCCAGCGTATCGCCTTTCTCACTAAGGGCGGTCCGGCACCTGCGGTCACCAATCCGCAACTGCCGCCGATGGATTCCGGTATTCTGGGAGCGACTATCGCGCCTGATAATCTGACGATTACCGTGTCGGTCGGGCATTCGCTGTTTGATGAACGCTTTGGTCTGGCGCCGTATAAGCCGAAAAAATTGCAGCAGATGACGCGCTTCCCCAATGATTCGCTGGATGCCAGCCAGTGTCACGGCGATCTGCTGTTACAGCTTTGTGCCAACACTCAGGATACGGTGATTCATGCCCTGCGTGACATCATCAAGCATACCCCCGATCTGCTGGGTGTACGCTGGCGGCGCGAAGGCTTTATCTCCGACCATGCGGCACGCAGTCAGGGGCAGGAGACGCCGATCAATCTGCTGGGTTTCAAAGATGGCACGGCTAATCCTGATACTCACGATTCTGCGCTGATGAACAAGCTGCTTTGGGTGACCGCAGACCAGGATGAACCGGTCTGGGCACGCAACGGCAGCTATCAGGCCGTGCGGCTTATCCGCTTTCACGTCGAAATGTGGGACCGCACGCCGCTGGGTGAGCAGCAGACCATCTTTGGGCGTGAGAAGCTGAGCGGTGCGCCGCTGGGGATGAAGCATGAGCGTGACGTTCCGGATTACACCCGTGACCCGGACGGCGATGTGATTGCACTGGATGCGCACATCCGCCTGGCTAACCCTCGCACACCTGAGACGGCCAGCAGCCTGATGCTGCGACGCGGCTACAGTTACTCGGCGGGTATCTCCGCATCCGGCCAGCTGGAGATGGGATTGCTGTTCGTCTGCTATCAGCACGATCTGGAACGTGGGTTTCTGACCGTGCAGCAGCGTCTGAACGGTGAAGCGCTGGAAGAATATATCCGGCCTTTTGGCGGCGGTTATTTTTTCGTTCTACCCGGTGTACCCGACGCCAGCCATTATTTAGCGCAGCCGTTGCTGGAAGCCTGATTAAATTTTAACCATCGCAGGCGAGTCATCCCCGACCGCCTGCCTTTTCGGCTTCAGCGCGTTGCTTACTGAGTTTTCGCTGAGATTAAGCCGTTGCCTGGTATATATCAAATAATCTAAGTCCATGTAATGTATGTATTTTACATTTCGCCTTAAAAGAAATAGTTACCTGTGATTAGCAATTCCTTTGCCAGCAGGTAAAATTACTATTGCAAAGGTCCAACGAAATGATGCACTTTATTCAACAGGCGTAATCGGATGTGTCGATGTATCACACTGGAGTTCGCGCATGGGTCGAGTCTTTTATGGAACGTTACCGTCACTGAATAAATTGCGCCTGACCGCGAGGGCAATTCTGCCTCGTTATTTCTCCCTCCCTTCAACCATTTCTTTTGTCTTAGCACAGCCTGTTTTATCCGGTGTTCAGCCACGCTATTGCGCTGCTGTATACCCACTATCCTGTCCTGTCATGGCTCAAAAGGAAGCCAACTGAAACCTCTAAAGCGTTCACGTAATCGCAACGGGCCACCGGCCTCGCGCGGGAAATGAAACCAACTGAAAGGTGCCACTATGGGAAGACAGAAAGCAGTGATCAAAGCGCGTCGTGAAGCAAGAAGAGTGCTTCGTAATGACTCCCGGAGTCATCGTCAGCGTGAAGAAGAGTCGGTCACTTCGCTGGTGCATATGAGCGGACTGGATGCAATTGGCATGGCGCGCGACACGCGTGACCGGCTACCGATTGAAGCCCGTAATGAAGCTCAGGCGCACTATCTTAATGCCATAGGAACGAAACAGCTGATCTTTGCAACCGGTGAAGCCGGATGCGGTAAAACCTGGATCAGTGCTGCGAAAGCGGCTGAGGCCCTGATTAATAAGGATATCGACAGGATTATCGTTACGCGCCCGGTACTGCAGGCAGATGAGGATTTGGGATTCCTGCCCGGTGATATTTCTGAGAAATTTGCCCCTTATTTCCGCCCGGTTTATGACATTCTGGTTAAACGTCTTGGCGCATCATTTATGCAATATTGTCTGCGTCCCGAAATTGCCAAAGTAGAGATTGCGCCCTTCGCCTATATGCGTGGCCGCACCTTTGAAAATGCTGTGGTGATTCTGGACGAGGCGCAGAACGTAACCGCCGCGCAGATGAAAATGTTCCTGACCCGACTGGGCGAAAACGTCACGGTCATTGTTAACGGCGATATTACCCAGTGCGACTTGCCCGCTGGGGTGCCTTCCGGTCTTGCGGACGCGCTGGCGCGTTTTGAAGAGGACGAGATGGTGGGCATTGTGCGCTTTGGCAAAGAGGATTGTGTGCGTTCTGCGCTGTGTCAGCGCACCCTGCACGCATATAGCTAGCGTTCGATTGAGTAGAAGTGTAGCGCCCAAACCCGGCTCCGGCCGGGTTTTCTTATTGTGGGCAGTGTAAGAGCATCCCTGTCAGAAGCGTCAAAAGGTGAGGCAGGCTGCGGGCAGCCTGAACGAAAAGAGACGGTTATTCCTTTCCTGTACGGCCGGATGTTATGAATAAAGTGCGCCTCAGTTGATTCCTCCCTCCTGTATTCAGGCTAACTCAGCCCCCGTCAGTCTCCCGGCCAGGATCGCTGCTGGCATGTTTAAAGCAGGATTAAAACCGACAGATTAATGCGATCACATATCCCCCTTTACCTGTCATGAAATAAGTGAGTTGACTCTCATATTCTCATGAAACCGGTTGCATGGCTGGGGTTCCAGGTTACGGTGAAACCGGTTGCATGGTTATTGTTCCGCATTGTTGTTAAGGCAGTCCCACATTTTCGTGAGACGCAATGACTGAATAAAACAGGAAGAAAAACATGGCTGTTATCAGTGATTACAATCGGTTAGCAAGTGATATTCTCCGGGAAGTGGGTGGCGAAGAAAATATCGAGAGTTTCACTCGCTGTGCCACACGGTTAAGGCTGGTTCTTAAGGAAACGCCGGCAGAGGCAAAGCGAAAGGTACAGAGTCTGCCAGGCGTAATTGCTGTGGTGGAGAGCGGTGGGCAGTTTCAGGTAGTCATCGGTACGCATGTCGCCGATCTCTTTGATGCAATGTCTGGTCTGGTGAAAGAGACAGGCGCCTCTGCTGGCCCGCCGAGGAAAACGCGCAGGCTGGATGCGGTGATCGCCACCATGTCGGCTGTATTTGCCCCCATTGTTTACATCCTTGCGGCGGCAGGGATCCTGCAGGGGCTGCTGATTGTTATCAGTCTGATTGATGCTGATAGTAAAACGACGGGCACGTTCGCGGTGCTCAACTTTATGTCCTGGACACCGTTTGCTTTTCTGCCTGTCTTTATCGCCATGACGGCAGCCCGGCATTTCAAATGTAATCCCTTTATTGCTGTGCTCTGCTGTTGTGCATTGATCAGCCCGGACTGGGCGTCACTGGCAGGACGTATTGCCGGAGGAGAGAGCATAAATTTCCTTTTCTTTCCCCTTTCCAAAACGGTATACACCTCATCGGTTTTACCCCCGTTATTCCTGGTGTGGGCACTCTCCGGGTTTGAACGCCGTGTGGAGAAGTGGATACCGGACGTGGTCAGCCCGCTCTTTACACCCTTGATCTGTTTTGTGGTTATTGTGCCGCTTACACTGATTGTGATCGGCCCGGTTACCACGTGGGCAGCAACGGGCGTAGCGGATGGCTACAACGCCTTGTTCCAGGCTGCTCCCCCGGTTGCGGCTGCGCTGATTGGTGGGGTGTGGCAGATTATCGTTATCTTCGGGGTTCATTGGGGAATCACGCCCGTCATCATGGCGAATTTTGATACACAGGGTTACGACTCCTTTCAGGCTTACCAGACTATTGCGGTTATCGGTCAGATGGCTGCCGTGTTTGGCGTGTTCCTGAAGACCCGCAATACCCAACTGAAAGCAACGTCCATGTCTGCCGGTATCACCGCTATTTTCGGTATTACAGAACCCGCAATTTATGGCGTGACTCTGCGTTTAAAAAAACCGTTTATTTGTGGCTGCATCGGGGGGGCGATAGGGGCTGTCATTGCCAGTCTGTTCGGCAGCCTGTACTACGCCTATGCAGCATTGCCGGGCCTGTTTACGCTGGTCAATGCCATCAGCCCGGCTGCGCCGATGTCGTTTATTGGTGAGCTGGTGGGCGCGGGTACCACGATTGTGCTGACTATTGTGATGGTGCAGTTTGTGAGCTTTGACGATCCTGTCAACGAAGAAGCGATCCAGTCGGCATACGTCAAAACCCAGACCACACCGGAAGCTGGCGTATCCGGAGGTATGGATATTCTCAGCCCCATAAAAGGCAACGTGGTTGCGCTGGAGAGTGTTGCAGATGAGACCTTTGCCGGGAAATTCCTGGGTGACGGTATAGCGATTAAGCCTGAAGAGGGGAAGGTGGTGGCACCCTGCCAGGCGACGGTAGTGACATTGCTTCCCTCACATCATGCCATTGGATTAATGTGTGAGAATGGCGCGGAGTTGCTGATCCATGTTGGCTTAAATACCGTTGAGCTGCAGGGAGAACATTTCCGTCCGTTAGTGAAAGAGGGCGATGTGGTCAGCGCGGGTACACCGCTTCTTGAATTCGATCAAATCAGCATTGAACGCAAAGGTTATGACCTGACGACACCTGTTCTGGTCGTGAATAGCGACGACTTCACGTTGACGAAATACCCGTGTCAGGGCACTGTCAGTAGAGGAACGCCTCTGATGTCTCTGGCATAAGCAAACGTGAATATGCACAGCAGAGATGGGCCAGGCCTCAACAGCTGCTCTACCGGGGCAGCACATTTTCGGGCCTGTTTTCAGCGGCTCACGCTGGCCCGACGTGAGCCATCCATTTATTGAGGTTTTTGTATGGTAACAATACTGGATGTTGCCAGAATGGCCAAAGTGTCTAAAGCAACGGTATCACGCGCATTGAGCGGCAATGTATTTGTGCGGGAAGAAGTAAAAGCCAGAATTTTACAGGCGGTGGCTGATACCGGCTATCGACCAAACCGACTGGCACGCAATCTTTCAAATAACAAAACCCATTCAATCGGGCTGGTCATAACCAATGGACTCTACAACGGTCCGTTCTTTTCAGGGATGGTTTATCAGGCAGCAACGCTTAGCGAAAAACAAAACCGTCAGCTGGTGCTTGCTGACGGTAAACACAGCGCCCAGGATGAGCGTAATGCGATTGGATTGCTGCTCGAACTTCGCTGCGAAGCCATTATGCTCTATCCCAAATATCTTTCGGTCAGCGAGCTGGATGAGATTATTGACGAAAATCAGACGCCGATAGTGGTTATTAATCGAGAACTTATCAGAAACCGGAACCGCTGCGTATTCACAGATCACCAGCGCAGCAGTGAAGAGATGATGGCGCATTTAATGGCGCAGGGACATACCCGGATTGCGTTTGTCGCGGGGAGCCGTGGCTCACCGACCGGTGAGCACCGTTTACAAGGCTACCGTAATGCGCTGCTTAATGCGGGCATCAGCCTGGATCCGCAGCTGGTGGTGCAGGGGGCCTGGAGTACAGAGAGCGGCTACGCGGCTGGACGCGAACTGCTGGCGCGGAAAATTCCGTTTAGCTGTGTACTGGCAGCCAATGACGATATGGCCATTGGCCTGGCAAAAGCCTTTCAGGACGCAGGGAAAACGGTGCCGGGAGATATCTCGCTTGCCGGGTTCGATGATGCAGTCATTGGTAAGTATTACACACCCGCTTTAACGACTGTTCATGTTCCGATAGATGAAATGATCCGTGATGCGATGGAAATTGTATTACGGCCTGAAGAGAGAACGCTGTTTTCTCATCAGGGGACGCTGGTGAGCCGGGATTCGGTCGCCCGCTGCGCTGAAAACGGCTGAAGCGTAACCTGACAGAATATGGCGGTGAGAGGGGGATGGATTCGCTGCGCTCACCCTTCGGGCAGCGTCGCACGCGCCGCTGTCAGACATGCTGCGCATGCTCTCGAACCCCGGCGGGGGTTCTCACCCCCTCTCTCTGTGCAATAGGCAAAAAAAAAGCCTGAACGTTTGTTCAGGCTCTTCTTCAGAATGTGGCGGTGAGAGGGGGATTCGAACCCCCGATACGTTGCCGTATACACACTTTCCAGGCGTGCTCCTTCAGCCACTCGGACACCTCACCACATTTACTTCGCTGACCGCGCTGGGTCAACGGGGCGGTACTATAGGGAGTCGGCTGAAAAGGGTCAAGCACTATTTTTTTCTTTCGATCTATTCGCTTAAGCTCTGAACGAATCGATTTACTGCGGCTTAAAACCGGGCATTTATGCGCCATATTCCACAGTAATTAAGAAGCCGATAGGGTCATGTTAAGGACTGCGTGACGACTGAAATAACCCGGAGCGGCGTCCGGGCCTGTATCCCAGCCAGACGCCGCTCCGTCAGACGCTAAAATCAGCTCTTCACCCGATTAGCGAAGCTCTTACGCAGCTTCTGCAGTTTCGGTGGGATGACTGCCATGCAGTAGCCGTTGCGCTGACCGGCACCTTCCCAGTAATCCTGATGATAGGCTTCAGCGGGATACCACTCTTTCAGCGGCTCAATGGTGGTCACGACCGGCACATCATGGTCAGCCTGGGCGCGTTCAATGGCGGCGCGCGCTTCTGCTTCCTGCTCGGCATTCGCCGGGAAAATGGCAGAGCGATACTGGGTGCCGATATCATTGCCCTGACGGTTCAGCTGGGTCGGATCATGCGTGACAAAGCTGATATCCAGCAGATCGCCGTAAGTTACCTGCTCTGGATCAAAGCCAATGCGGATCGCTTCTGCATGACCCGTTGCGCCGCTGCAGACCTGTTCATAGGTCGGATTAGGACGGGCACCGCCGGTATAGCCGCTTTCAACCGACTCAACGCCGATCACATCCTTAAATACCGCTTCGGTACACCAGAAACAGCCGCCAGCGATAACTGCGTATTCGATTGCCATAATAATTTACTCCTGTCAGGTCGAAAGAAGTGAATGGGGGCGCAGCAGAGCGCTTTCAACTAGATGAGCATCTCCGGTTTAAAATCTCCGCTTTTATCCAGCATTTTGTCGCCCATCACGCTGAAGCGGCCTTCACCGGTGTAGTGCAGGGTAGCGGGATATTCTGGCTCCCCGGCAACATGCGCTTTGACAATCTCAAAAATAAACAGGTTGTAGCGGTCGACCATTGAATCGTCATAAAGCTGACATTCAAAGCTGGCAAAACATTCGGCAATCATTGGCGCACCCACTACCTGAGCCGGTTCCGGCGTCAGGCCAAACGCCTCAAACTTATCAATAGTGTCACCGTGGCTGTTGCCGACCGCCACCACTTCATTAATCAGCGAGGCAGAAGGGATATTCAGCACGCACTGACCGCTGTTGCGGATTAGCTCGTGGCTGTGATTCATGCCGGCAATCATGCAGCCGACCAGTGACGGAGAGAACTCCAGCAACGTGTGCCAGCCGAGCGTCATGATGTCATGCTGATCCTGATACTGCGAACTGAGCAGCAATACCGGTCCGGGCTCAAGATATTTACGGGCTTTGCTGACCGGAAAAGCATATTTGTGCATGCGTTGGCTCATGGCGTAGCTCCTTTAACGGAATGGTGCCATTAAGTGTAGAGCACCCTGCGGTTGCGACAGGAAGGTTAGCGGGCATAAAGAGGAGGTCAATGGGAGAAACAGGACAGAGCAGACATTTTCACCGACCGTCTCGCGAGCTTAAGGTTTCCTTAATATGCAGTCGCGATACTGCCTGCTTTAACGGAGGATAATACTATGAAAACTGCGCCTGCTACCCTGTCTGTCACTGCGACACGTCCGATGAGCGAATATGCGGCTCTGCTGATTGCCGCAGCAACGGTTGTACTGTTCCTGTCTGCCTGGTTTACCGCTTAAAACTTAATGACGGCCCGGCAACCGCTCCGGTCGCGACGGTTCTCTAAGAAAAACTGAAAACGGTGTAACTGGACGATGCGGCTGACAATGCTCAGCCCGAGTCCGATACCGCCATAGCGACTGTCCATCCGGATAAACGCTTTACTCAGCTCACCACTTTTACTTTCATCAATGCCCGGTCCCTCATCTTCCACCACCATCATGGGCTGTGGCACAGACAGCAGCTGCACGCTGATAGTACTGTTATCCGGGCTATAGCGATGGGCGTTCTCTACCAGGTTACGCAGCAGCATCTTCAGCAGGGTGGCATCGCCACGCACAAACTGCTCCTGCGGCAGATCCAGCACCAGCGTCTGCTGATGCGCCTCCAGCATGATACTCAGCTCCGCTTCCATCGGCAGGATCACATCTTCGATCAGCCCGACGTTCTGATAGGTGCCTGAGGTAAATGACTGTCCGGCCCGCGCCAGATTCAGCAGCTGCGACACGCTGTGCGTCATCTGATCCAGGCGCTGCACCAGCGGCTGAACTTTGACATCGCTATTGCGTTCGATTAACTCCAGATGGAGCCGTAATCCCGCCAGCGGCGTGCGCAACTCATGCGCCACGTCGGCGGTAAACAGCCGTTCGCGCTCCAGACTGCTGTTGAGCCGGGCGACCAGCTGATTTATCGCCTGAGTTACCGCATCGATCTCATGAACCTGACTGTGACAGGTGACGGGATCGAGATTCTCTTCGCTGCGGCTTTCCAGTTCCCGCTGCAGCTGATAGAGCGGCCGGGTGATCCATTTCACCGCCTGATAGCAAAGCAGCAGCGTCAGCGTAATCATCACCAGGCTCGGCACCGCCAGGCTGGCCACTGCTTCGTGGATTTCACGCTTCACGTGGCTGTCCATGTTGCGCTTCTGCAACTGCGCTTCCACCAGAAACTGAATCTGCTCTTTACTCTCATGCCACAGCCAGACCACGCTGATCACCTGGAAGACCAGCAGGATCAGACCAATAGTCAGGATCAGGCGAAAGCGCATACTGCGGTGATCGAAACGTTTTATCATGTGGCCTCGCGCACGCCATCCTGCGTCACCAGCGCATAACCAAACCCGCGCACGGTACGAATGGCGCTTTTGCCAATTTTGTCGCGCAGATTATGGATATGCACTTCCAGCGTATTAGTAGAAGGCTCGGTCTCCCAGTTATAGATGTCCTGGTAGAGAATTTCACGGTGAACCGGATTGCCGGCCTTCAGCATCAGTCGTGACAGAATCGCAAACTCTTTGGGCGTCAAATCCAGCAGCACATCGCTGAGGGTGATCTGACGATGGGTCATATCCAGCGCCAGCGCGCCGACTCTCACCTGGCTGTCGCCCTGATTGACGTGACGGCGAATCAGTGCACGGATCCGCGCCAGCAGCTCATCCAGCGAAAACGGTTTAATCAGATAGTCATCAGCACCCGCGTCGAGCCCGGCAATGCGCTCGCTGATGGTATCGCGCGCGGTCAGAATCAGCACCGGTGTCATCTTCTTCTGCCGCCGCAGGCGTATCAGAAAGTGCAGTCCATCTTCATCCGGCAAGCCCAGGTCCAGCACCACCAGACTATAGAGACCGCTGGCGAAATGCGCTTCTGCATCCCGCACCCGCGTTACGCCATCGCAGACATAGCCTTCGCCTTCCAGCGCCAGCATCAGGCCCTGCAGCAGCAGAGCATCATCTTCAACAATCAGTATCTTCATTAAGGTTGGCTCCGACACGACGACAAAATATCATCCGCAGGCACATATTCGTGGGTCGCGGTGCCGGTTAATCCCAGCATGGTTGAAAAGAGATTATCCTGTGAAAAATCATCTGTCGCCGCCAGTTTATTCAGACAGCCGCGATTAACCGCATAACGTTTCTGATAATCATCAGAAAGCCAGATCAGCATCGGCACATGTTTCTGCGTATCCGGGGCAATAGCATAGGGCAGGCCATGCAGGTAAGCCCCATTTTCACCCAGCGATTCACCATGATCAGAAAGATAGACCAGGCTGGTGGTGAAGCGATCCTGATGCGCGCGCAGGACATTGATTGCCTTATCGACAATATGATCCACATTGACCAGCGTGTTGTCATAGGTGTTGATCAGCTGTTGTTGCGAACAGTCCTGAATCTGATTGGTGTCACAGGTCGGTTCAAACTGACGGAACTGTGGCGGATAGCGATGGCTGTAGGTCGGGCCATGACTGCCAATGGTGTGCAGGACAATGACCCCGTTACCTTTTAGCTGGCTGATGTAGTCGTCCAGACCGTGGAACAGCACGTCGTCATAACATTCACCATTAATACACATGCCGGGCAGGTTCAGGCTGGTCATGTCCTGATGCGGCACCCGGTCACAGGCACCTTTGCAGCCACCATCATTTTCATTCCATAACACGCTGATGCCGGCGCGCTGAATAATATCCAGCAGTCCCTCCTGATGGGCGGCCAGCACATCATCATAATGCGCGCGCGGCATGTTGGAGAACATACAGGGCACAGAAACCGCCGTCGCCGTGCCGCACGAGGTCGTGTGCGGGAAGTAGATTACATCGTCTTTCGCCAGTAAAGGATTGGTCAGACGACCGTAACCACCCAGCGAGAAGTTTTGCGCGCGCGATGTCTCTCCCAGCACCAGAATGGTCAGATTCGGCTTACCGCTACTGCGGCTGGGCTGCAGATGGGCATCTTCACCGATGCGTACCAGCGGCACATTCTGCAACTGCTCATGCTTATACCAGGAGAGTGTTGCCGCAATGCTGTTAGAAGGACTGAGCGCTTTAACCAGCTCGCGGTTATTACGAAACAGCGAAGCGTAATCTTTATAGAAGAACAGGGCGACCAGCACGATCAGCGCGGCAGAAAGCAGCACGCTGAGCAGTCGCGCCAGCACGTCACGCCACTGCTGCCGTTTTATGCGCGGCCAGAAAACCAGCAGCGCCATCAGCACGCCCGAGGTGAGCAGGGTGAAGAGCAGCTGTGGCGTAATCAGCGCAAAGGATTCAGAAGCGGTGGTATCCATCATGTTGGTGATCATGGAGCGATCAACCACGATGTTATAAGTCTGAATAAAAAACTGTGCCGACGCAGAGAGCAGAATAAACAGTGCGGCCAGCAGCCGATCCAGCCAGACAAACGAGGCCAGCGTAATCACGATGTTAATCACGCTAAAGGCGACCAATGGCATCGATAAAAACACCAGCGTGGTATGCAGGTTGTTCAGCGGCATTACCGCCAGCACCTGACGGTAATAAGCGATATTAAGGAAAACCGCGATATAAACCGCAGCCAGGATCAGCAAGCTTAGGCGGCTAATCAGCGGCCTCTTCAGGGTAAACGCCATGTGAGCAGGAACCAGAGTAATAAAAGTTTCACGAGATTGCGCTTTCTATATTAGGAATACCTTAAGAAACTTAAGCTTTGAAGAATGTCATTTGTACCGGGTGAGTAACGGGCATCACTCCAGCCTGATGCGGACCGATACGGCGACGATTATTAAAAAAGGAACAGCTACGAATGGCGCTTTTCTGCTGACTTAACCGCAGCGGCTGGCATGAAAAGTGCATATTTCTGGCATAACCCCTGTTAATGACTACACTTATTGTGAAGATGTTCTCAGTAAGTCAGTATTGTCAGCAATGCGCTTGCAAGTTTGAGGAGAGTGACCTATCCAATCACCGCGTTTAACCCCTCAATCACCGCTTTATCAGAATTTCCCGCTTGCTGACCTGACTGCGTCAGGACATTCTTGTTTTAACTCAATGTTTTATTAAATTTGATTTTCAGGAGAAGTAACGTGACCCAAGCGGCAGACACCCATGCCAGATACCCGACATTAAGCAGCGGGCAGTACGCCTTCTTTTTTGATGTCGACGGTACGCTGGCAGCGATACAGTCCCGTCCCGAAGCGGTATTTATTCCTGAGCAGGTCATCGCACAACTTCAACAGCTCTCTGCGCTTTCTCAGGGCGCACTGGCGCTGGTTTCCGGCAGACCCATCGAACAACTGGATGCGCTGGCTGCGCCGTGGCACGGCCCGGCTGCGGGTGTGCATGGTGCTGAGCGTCGTGATGCAGAGGGTCATGTGCAGCGCATCAGCCTGCCTGTTGAGGTTGAACAAAATCTCAGGAAGGAATTGCAGGATGCGATGGCTTGCTGGCCGGGCACTCAGCTTGAGGTGAAAGGCATGGCCTTTGCACTTCATTACCGCCAGGCGATGCAGCATGAGCAGGATGTGTTGCGACTGGCTGAACAGTCAGTGAAGCGTTTCCCGGGACTGGCGCTTCAGCCAGGGAAATGCGTGGTTGAGATTAAACCGGCAGGCATCGATAAAGGCGCGGCAATCAGCGACTTTATGCAGCAGACGCCTTTTGCCGGGCGTACGCCAGTCTTTATTGGCGACGATCTGACGGATGAGAAGGGCTTCCTGGCCGTTAATGAACGGCAGGGCGTCTCAGTTAAAGTCGGCGAAGGGTCAAGCCAGGCCGATTATCGACTCAACGATGTCGATGACGTTTACGGCTGGCTGGAAAGAACATTATTACTATTAGATCAAGACAACGTCGGTAAGGAGTTTAGGTTATGAGTCGTTTAGTGGTTGTATCTAACCGTGTCGCCATGCCAGATGGGTCTAAAACCAGCGCTGGTGGCCTGGCCGTGGGCATTCTCGATGCATTGAAAAGCACCGGTGGAATGTGGTTTGGCTGGAACGGTGAAATCAGCGAGTTCACAGGCGAAGACGTTGAAGACGTTAAGGTTCAGGAGCATGAGGGTATCGAGTATGCCTCGTTCCCGCTGAGTCAGAACGATTACGATCTCTATTATTGCCAGTTCTCTAATACAGTTATCTGGCCCGCTTTCCATTACCGCCTCGACCTGGTGCAGTTCCAGCGTGAAGCATGGGAAGGGTATTGCGACGTCAATGATTCGGTGGCGCAGCGTTTAAAACCGCTGATCAAGCCTGATGATATCGTCTGGATTCACGATTATCACTTTTTACCTTTTGCCGCCGCACTGCGTCGGGCCGGTATTAATAACCGCATCGGTTTCTTCCTGCATATTCCGTTCCCGACGCCTGAAATCTTCAACGCATTGCCTCCGCACCAGGAGCTGCTGGAAATGCTGTGTGAATATGACCTGCTGGGCTTCCAGACTGAATCCGATCGGGTGGCGTTCCTGGACAGCGTCAGTCAGCTTACGCAGCTACAGAATAAAGGCGACAAAAAGCATCGCGCCTTTGGCAACACCTTTATGACTGAGGTTTATCCCATCGGGATTGAGCCAGACAGTATTAAAGAGATGGCAGAAGGGCCATTGCCGCCAAAAATGGCGGCTATGAAGAAAGAGCTGGGCGATGCACGCAACATTATTGCCTGTGAACGTCTCGACTATTCCAAAGGTCTGCCTGAGCGTTTTCTTGCTTATGAAGCGCTGCTGGAGAACTTCCCGGAGCATCGCGGCAAGATCCGCTATTCGCAGATCGCACCCACCTCGCGTGGCGATGTGCAGGCCTATCAGGATATCCGTCATCAGCTGGAGACCGAAGCAGGACGCATCAACGGTAAGTACGGTACGCTGGGCTGGACCCCGCTCTACTATCTCAACCAGCATTTCGACCGTCGTCTGCTGATGAAGATTTTCCGACTGACCGATGTGGGACTGGTGACGCCGCTGCGTGACGGCATGAATTTGGTCGCGAAAGAGTATGTCGCAGCGCAGGACCCGGACGATCCGGGTGTACTGGTGCTGTCGCGCTTTGCCGGTGCCGCCAATGAACTGACCTCTGCGCTGATAGTGAACCCGTATGACCGCGATGAAGTGGCCGCTGCGCTGGATAAGGCGATTACCATGCCGCGTACCGAAAGGATTTCACGCTACAACGACATGATGGCGGTATTGCGCAAAAACGACATTACCGCCTGGCGTGAGAGCTTCCTGAAGGACCTGGAGCGCATTGACCCACGCAGTGTTGACCACAGTACCGTTAATAAGGTGGCGACCTTCCCGAAACTCGCCTGACCTGAGCCTTTATGGCAATAATGGAAGCAGCGATACCATGACGGTATCGCTGCTTTTTTTCGGCCCAGCTCACAGAAAACTCGCCCGCTATCTGTTAACGACGCTGTACGGCGATTTTATGCTGATGACCTCAGTAGCGGCTGAGGGTGGCCCGATATATGCAAAGAACCCCGGAAACCCTGTCATACCGCTGCGCGACGCTTTCTTTAGCTACTTTGCTAAAGTTTTTCTTCAGACTGCCGATAGTGATAGTGCCAACGCATAACCTGCCGTTAATTCATTCGTCTTTCTTATGTAACTCCTTGTTACATTGGGTGTCGGAGCCTGAACATCATGCTGTCACTGTTAACACCAGGTTGCCTGAAGCCCCCCTTACTGCCGTAAAAACCTTAACGATTTCATTACTCACACCCTGCGATACTCCCCTTAAGTAACTAATTTAACTGCAAATAACTCTCTGCCTTACCAGCATAATATCCTGATAACCCTCTTTTAGATGGTTCTAAATAGGGTGTTAAAACGATTAACACCCGATAATCATTTCGGACTGCACAAAGCGACGAATAGCGATGCTTTTACCCCCTATTAAACCTTTCTCAGGACGAATTGGACTTAAAAACACGCTTTTTTGTTCAAAAAATGACCAGTCGGTAAGTAATCGTAAAGGGTTGCTGAAGAAATTTGCGTTAAAAGTGTGATCTGCGTCACACTTTATCTAAAATTTCATCTGGCTGTCGTTGTATGTCGAAATCAGACGATATAGATTTGCGTTGTTTTCGGAATAGTCCTAAAAAATGTAAGAAGACGTCACGGAAGATGTCCGGAACTCGAAAATAGAATGGCATGGATTTTCGACCTTCAGTGGGTCTGAAACCCACGAAAATAGAAGGCGAAAAACAGTGACATTGAAATTATGTGAAGTTTTTTTTGCCATCTTTTGATTTAACAAACAGCAGCTCGAACCGCAGATTTTAATCTGCGATACAGTTACGTCGCATCTCTCAGGATGGAAAAATAATGGGCACCTCTGAAGTACTGAAACATATTTATGACCTCAACTTGTCTTATTTACTGCTCGCGCAGCGTTTAATTAACCAGGATAAAGCTTCTGCAATGTTTCGCCTCGGCATTGACGAGAAAATGACGAACGCATTATCTGAATTAACATTGCCTGAGATGGTAAAAATGGCGGAAACCAATCAACTGGTTTGCCAGTTCCGTTTTACCGATAGCAGCACCATTAATCGCCTGACGCAGGAATCACGCGTGGATGATTTACAACAAATCCACACCGGCATTTTATTATCGAGCCGTTTATTGCGTAATGCGTCTAAAGATGAAGCGCCTGCTAAAAAGAGAGCAATGTCATGAGTGAGAAAAGTATTGTTCAGGAAGCACGTGATATTCAGCTCGCCATGGAGCTCATCACTTTAGGTGCGCGCTTACAGATGTTAGAAAGTGAAACTCAGCTGAGCCGTGGTCGTCTGATCAAGCTCTATAAAGAATTACGTGGCAGCCCGCCGCCAAAAGGCATGCTGCCGTTCTCCACGGACTGGTTTATGACGTGGGAGCAGAACATCCACGCTTCTATGTTCTGTAACGCCTGGAAATTTTTACTGAAAACTGGCCTGTGCAGCGGTGTAGATGCCGTAATCAAAGCCTACCGCCTGTATCTTGAACAGTGTCCTCAATCGGACGAGGGCCCGCTGTTGGCGCTGACTCGTGCCTGGACCCTGGTCCGATTCGTTGATAGCGGTATGCTGGAACTGGCCGATTGCAAGTGCTGCAATGGCAGCTTTATTAATCATGCGCATCAGCCGGTTGGGAGCTTTACCTGCAGCCTGTGCCAGCCGCCATCACGTGCCGTAAAAAGACGTAAACTTTCTGCAGAACCTGCCGATATGTTTCCACAACTGCTGGATGAACAGGTTAAACACGCCGTTTAAGTTTGTTCGCATTGTGGAAGCCATCCAGCAGCGGTTAATACCGCTGCTTTTTTTTTGCTTGCGGTTCAGGAATAACACCTGCGGCTCTCTGGCTTAATTTCCACCAACACGTTACGGACGTAAGGATTTTTTTGTGCTGATAATTATAGGTTACCTGATTGTTTTAGGCTCCGTGTTGGGCGGATATGCGCTGGTAG
>Ga0268259_10000113_pt1 | contig 46951 bp, 44 predicted proteins | sample AgamicAsMarz_FD_200246 | JGI IMG/M metagenome (GOLD analysis project Ga0268259, IMG submission 200246) | Agave microbial communities from Guanajuato, Mexico - As.Ma.rz (v2) (version 3) | ecosystem: Host-associated > Plants > Phyllosphere > Phylloplane/Leaf | place: Guanajuato, Mexico... | reverse complement strand
GAGCAGGCGAAGCAGAACTCGCCCTGCATCATCTTCATGGACGAGATCGACGCCGTCGGCCGCCACCGCGGCGCCGGCATGGGCGGTGGGCACGACGAGCGCGAGCAGACGCTGAACCAGCTCCTGGTCGAGATGGACGGCTTCGAGATGAAAGACAACATCATCCTGGTCGCCGCCACCAACCGGCCCGACATCCTCGATCCGGCTCTGCTGCGGCCGGGTCGCTTCGACCGCCAGGTCGTCGTCGACCGTCCCGACCGCAAAGGGCGCAAGCACATCCTCGAGGTCCACACCCGAGGCAAGCCGCTGGGCAAGTCGATCGACCTCGACGCGCTGGCCGGGCAGACGCCGGGCTTCACCGGCGCCGACCTCGCCAACCTGGTCAACGAGGCGGCGCTGCTCACCGCCCGCCAGGGCCGCCGCGAGATCTCGATGCTGGAGCTCGAGGAGGGCATCATGCGGGTGATCGCCGGCCCGGAGAAGAAGACCCGGGTGATGAGCGAGAAGGAGCGCCTGGTCACCGCCTTCCACGAGATGGGCCACGCGATAGTCGGCCACCTGCTGCCCAACTGCGACCCGGTCCACAAGGTCTCGATCATCAGCCGCGGCCAGGCGCTCGGCTACACGATCAGCCTGCCGACCGAGGACAAGTTCCTGACCAGCCGCGCCGAGCTGACCGACACGATGGCGATGACGCTGGGCGGCCGCGCCGCCGAGGAGATCGTCTTCGGCGAGATCACCACCGGCGCCTCCAACGACCTCGAAAAGGTGACCGAGACGGCGAAGCAGATGGTGATGCGCTTCGGCATGTCCGAGCGCCTCGGCCCGCGCGTCTTCGGCCACGATCGCAGCCAGCCCTTCCTCGGCCGCGAGTTCTCCGCCGAGCCCGACTACTCCGACGAGATCGCCCGCGAGATCGACGACGAGATCCGCCGCATCGTCGAGGCGGCCCACCAGACCGCCAAGGACCTGCTCAACGACAACCGCAGGGAGCTGGACCGGATCTCCAACATCCTGCTCGAGCGGGAGACGATCGACGCCGACCAGTTCGTGGCCCTGCTCGAAGGCAAGCCGGAGGACGAGGTCTTCGTCGACGAGGAGGAGCAGCAGGTGGCCGAGCCGGAGCCGGAGCCGGAGCGGGCGCAGCGCGAGGGGCCGGTGGCGCAGCCGCGGCCGCGGCCGGGATTTGCCGGCGGCGACGCTAGCTGAGCGAGGGAGCCACTGGATGGCCCTCGCCCGGACAAGTGCCGGTCTAATTAGACCGGCACTTTGAGTATCCGCCCGTTCGAGGGCCATCCAGTGGCTCTTCTCGAGAGCTGGTGATACTTCTCTCTATGAAGCCGAAGTTGATGGGGGTCGTGAACGTGACCCCAGATTCTTTTTCCGACGGCGGCATGTATTTGGATCCGGAAGCTGCCGTTGCTCACGGTCGCGAGCTCGTCGCGCAAGGCGCGGAGATCCTTGATGTGGGGGGTGAATCCACCCGCCCTGGTGCAGCCGAAGTAAGTGAAGAGGAGGAGTTGCGACGGGTTCTGCCAGTGGTGGAGGGGTTGGCTGGAGTGGCGACCGTCTCTGTAGACACCTCCAAGCTGGGAGTCGCCGAGGCCGCGCTGGATGCTGGGGCCTCGATCGTCAATGACGTGACCGCGATGCGGCGCGATCCCGAGATCGGGGGGCTGTGCGCGGAGCGGGGGGTCGGGCTGGTGCTGATGCACATGCTGGGGGACCCGCGGACGATGCAGGTCGATCCCCACTACGACGACGTGGTCGACGAGGTCAAGGCGTTCCTGGCCGAGCGGCTGGAAGTGGCCGTCGCGGCTGGGGTCGACGAGGAGCGCATTTGGCTCGACCCCGGGATCGGGTTCGGCAAGGCGCTCGAGCACAATCTGGAGTTGCTGCGGCGGCTAGGGGAGCTCCGCAGCCTCGGGCGGCCGCTCGTGATCGGCACCTCTCGCAAGAGCTTCCTCGGCAAGATCGACGATTCCCCGGTCGACCGACGAATGGGCGGGACGATCGCCTCCTCGGTGCTGGCCGCCGCCGAGGGCGCCGACGTGCTGCGCGTGCACGACGTCGCCGAGGTCGCGCAAGCGTTGAAGCTGGCCGCTGCGATCCTCTCCTGATCCAGCTCCGCTGTTCCTTTTCCCTGTATAGGGACGCAAAGGAACAGCGCAGCGATAGGTTGGGGCGGATGGAAGAACCGAGTGGCAACGGAATCGAGTCGAGGGTCGAGGTCGAGCTGCGTGGCCTCTCGATCTACACCCACCACGGGGTCAGCGACGCCGAGCAGGAGATCGGGCAGCGGCTCGAGTTCGACATCTCCTTCGACGTGCCCGATTGCGACGCCGTCCTCACCGACAGGATCGAGGACACGGTCGACTACTCCGCGGTCTGCGACATCGTCGCCCTCGCCGCCACCGAGCGCAGCTACCGCACGCTGGAGCGGCTCGCCCAGGTCGTCGGCGAGCGCCTGATGGAGCGCTACGGCTGTCACTCGGTCCGGGTGCGTGCCGCGAAGCCAGAGCCGCCGCTGCCGATGGCGGTCCAGGAGGTCGCCGTCGAGGTCGTCCACGAGCGCGACGAAGAGGGCGCCGAGGGAGAGGACGACGGGTCCTGAGCCGGCCGTGATCAGGGTGGGCTACCTGGGGCTCGGCTCCAACGTCGGCGATCGCGAGGAGAACCTGCGGGCGGCCGTCCGCATGCTCGGCGAGCGCGGGGTGGAAATCGACGCCGTCTCCTCGGCCTACGAGACCGAGCCGGTCGGCGAGGTGCTCGACCAGCCCGACTTCCTCAACGCCGCGATCCGCATCCGCACCGAGCTGCAGCCCGAGGCGCTGCTCGACGCTTGCAAGGAGGTCGAGGTGGAGCGCGGCCGCGATCTCGACGCGGCCCGCCACAGCCCTCGTCCGCTCGACGTCGACCTGCTTTTGCTCGGCGAGCTCGAGCTCGCCACTGACCGTCTCACCCTGCCCCACCCGGAGGTGACCAGCCGCCGCTTCGTCCTCGCCCCATTGCTCGAGCTCGACCCAGAGTTGACGCTTCCCGACGGGGCGCGGCTGGCGGATGCCTTCGCCGCCCTCGGTCCCGGACAGCGCGCCGAGCGCGTCGGCTCGCTCTAGGCTATCGCGGGCGACGCGCCGCGCAGCGGCTCCAGCCAGTCAGCTGGGAAGACCGGCGGGAAGTCGCCGGCGATCTCGGGTTGCACCCGGCGGGCCAGCTTGCCGGCGGGGCGCGCGTCGATCAGCGGGCGCAGGTCCTGGAAGGTCATCGCGAGGCGGAGGCTGGGCGCGATCTGGAAATCGGCGGCGTTGAGCTCCTCGCCGCCGATTGTGCCGCTCGCGATCAGCTCGTCGACGCGGTCGAGCAGGCTGCCGAAGGCGGTGAGGTCGGCGCGGACGTTCTCGTCGGTCGCCTTGTTGAGACGGGCATCCAGAGCGACGATCGGCGCGGCCGTCTTCACTGCGAGGCCGATCGGTATTCCCAGTTTTGCCCCTGCCGAGTAGCTCCGAAGGGGTGCCCGGTTCTTGCGAAACGCCCACCAGATCAACTGGCGCACGGGGTGCTGGAGCTCCTCGTCGCCGAAGCGCTCCGCCTCCTCGACGGCCGCCCGCTTCTCTGGGTCGGCTGGGAACAGAGCTGGCTCGGGCTGCAGCCGCTCCAGCTCGCGGGAGATCGCCCGCGAGCCTTGCAGCTTCTCCCCGTCGATCCTCAACGCCGGCACGGACGAGCCGGGGAAGCCGAGCCCCCGCACGACCGCTTTCGAGATCACCGGGAAGAGGTCGGTGCGCTTGAAGGGGATTCCCTTCTGCTTCAGCATCATCTGTACCGTCACGCCCGGGTGCGAGCCAGGAATCGTGTAGAGCCTCACGTCCACGGCGAAGCATCATAATCGCGCCTCCATGCTCCTCGTCGTCGACGTCGGCAACACCCAGACCCACCTCGGCGCCTTCGAGGGGGAGCAGCTGGCCGAGCACTGGCGCTTCCAGACGCGTGCCGGCGCCACCGGGGACGAGCTGGCGGAGCGGATCGCCGGCCTCCTCGCCCTGGCCGAGATCGGCCTCGACGAGATCGACGCCGTCTGCGTCTCCTCGGTCGTGCCCCCGCTCGGCACCCAGTACGAGCAGCTCACCGCGCGCTACCTGGAGGCCGAGTGCCTCACCGTCGGCCCCGGTATCAAGACCGGGATGGCGATCCGGATCGACAACCCGCTCGAGGTCGGGGCCGATCGCCTGGTCAACGCGATCGCCGCCTACGAGCGTTTCGGCGAGGCCTGCGTCTCCGTCGACTTCGGCACCGGCATCAACATCGATGTCGTCTCGGCCGAGGGCGAGTACCTCGGTGGCGCGATCGGCCCCGGCCTCGCGCCCTCGCTCAGCGCCCTGATCGAGCGGGCGGCCCGGATCACCCGGATCGACCTGGAAGAGCCACGGGAAGCGATCGGCCGCTCGACCCGCGCGGCGATCCACTCCGGCTTCATCTTCGGCTTCGCCGGCCTGATCGACGGCATCGTCAGGCGGATCGAAGAGGAACTGCCGAACCCGAGGCTGCTCGCCACCGGTGGGTACGCCTCGGCCGTCGTCCCGTTCACGGAGACGATCGACGAGGTAGACGACCTGCTTACCCTCAAGGGTCTGAGGTTGATCCATGAGCGGAACGCGTCCACAGCTGACTGATCCCTTCCGGATCGCCGACGTCGAGATTCCCAACCGGGTCCTGCTGGCGCCGCTGGCGGGGATCGGCAACTGGTTCGTGCGCCTGCAGGCGAAGCGGCACGGCGCCGGCCTGGCGGTGTCCGAGATGGTCTCGAGCTTCGGGCTCCACTACCGCAACGAGCGCACCCTGCGAGAGCTGCTGCGGATCCATCCCGACGAGCATCCCGTCTCGGTGCAGCTCTTCGGCCACGACGCCGAGGTGATGCGCTCGGGGGCTGCGATCGCCGCCGAAGCCGGCGCCGACCTGATCGACATCAACATGGGCTGTCCGGTGCCGAAGGTTCGCAAGACCGGGGCCGGCGCCGAGCTGCTCGCCGATCCCGAGCTTGCCCTCGCCCTCGCCCGCGGGGCGATCGAGGGCAGCGGCCTGCCGGTGACGGTCAAGCTCCGCTCCGGCTTGCGCAGCGGCGAGCGCTCCGGCTTCGAGCTCGCCGTGCGCCTCGCCGAGGAGGCCGGCGTCGCAGCGATCGCCTTCCACCCACGGGCCGCCGCCGCCGGCCACAAGGGCAGCCCCGACTACGCGCTCACCCGCGAGCTGGTCGAGCGCATCGAGGTGCCAGTGATCGTCTCGGGCGGACTCAGCGACGCCGGGGCGGCCCGCCGCGCCTACGAGGAGTCCGGCGCCGAGGCGGTGATGATCGCCCGCGGCGGTCTCGGCAATCCTTGGGTCTTCGAGGAACTGACCGGGCGGCGTAGCTCTCCCCCGACCACGGCGGAGGTCGCCGTCGAGCTGCTCTGGGTCATCGACCGCGCCGAGCAGCACCTGGGCGCTGAGCGCGCCTCGCGCTACATGCGCAAGTTCTATCCCTGGTACGCGGAATCGCTCGGGCTTCCGCCCGCGGTTGCCGAGGAGCTGCAGCGCAGCGCCGACCTGCCCCGCGCCCGCGAGCTGATCGGGGATCTGGCCCCGCGCGCGGATGCGCGGGAAACCCTGATTGCCGGCTTCGAGCCCTCGCTATAATCCCGCGACTTCCGGCCCTGGCACGGTGGCGATAGCCGTCATGTCCGGGCGTTTTTGGTGTCTGGAGCCGTTCTTCCCCGAAGCAAGCAAAGCGAGGTCAGGTAAGTGAGTCGCCAGTCCGTTATCACCCCCGAGGGTCTCGAGAAGCTCAAGGAGGAGATCGAGCACCTCTCGACCGTGCGGCGCCGCGAGGTGGCCGGCCGAATCAAGGAAGCGCGCGAGTTCGGCGACATCTCGGAGAACGCCGAGTACGACGACGCCAAGAACGAACAGGCGCTGCTCGAGCAGCGGATCGCTCAGCTCGAAGAGAGGCTGCGCCGCGCCACGGTGATCGACGAGAAAGATCTCGGCACCGACGAAGTCCAGTTCGGCTCGATCGTCCATGTCAAGGACCAGAAGACCGGCGACTCGCAGAAGTTCCAGATCGTCGGCTCGACTGAGGCCGACCCGCTGGAGCACAAGCTCTCCAACGAGTCGCCGATCGGCAAAGCCCTGATCGGCCACAAGCGCAACGACATCGTCACGGTCGAGGTCCCGCGCGGGCCGAAGAAGAAACTGAAGATCACCAAGATCGAGAGCGCGTAGCCGATCCCAGCAGGGTTGGGAGCGCTCTCGGCAGGGGCTCCACTTAACTTTTTCCGAAGACAGCCGCCGGCTGTCTGTGGGGCCTTGCAACGGAAAAAGTACAAGACGTTTCGCCCCTGCCGAGAGCGCTCCTCACGTGGTGCGCTATAGGCTCGCGCTCTCTATGGGTGAGCGCGAAGAGGAGAAACTGTCAGACGTCCTGCGTGATCGGCGGGAGAAGCTGGGGCGGTTGCGCGAGGCGGGGATCGAGCCGTTTCCGCATGAGTTCGCCGAGCGCGAGGACATCGCCGAGGTGCGGGCGGCCCACGAGGGCCTGGCGGCTGGGATCGAGACCGACTCGCGCCATCGCGTCGCCGGCCGCATCGTCGCCCGCCGCGGCCACGGCAAGGCCTGCTTCCTCGACCTCCGCGACGGCACCGGCCAGATCCAGCTGCACGCCCGCGAGGACCTGCTCGGCTCCGAGCCGTACAAGCTCCTCGTCGACCTCGACATCGGCGACATCGTCGGCGTCGAGGGCACGGCGCTGGCGACCGACCGCGGCGGCGAGCTGACGCTCGCGATCGACCGCTGGCGCCTGCTCGCCAAGAGCCTGCGGCCGCCACCCGACAAGTTCCACGGCCTCGAGGACGTCGAGACCCGCTACCGCCAGCGCGAGCTGGACCTGATCGCCAACGAGGAGAGCCGCCGCGTCTTCGCGCTGCGCGCCCGCGCCGTCAGCGAGGTGCGCCGCTGGCTCGACGAGCGCGGCTTCGTCGAGGTCGAGACGCCGGTCCTGCAGCCGCTCTACGGCGGCGCTCTGGCCCGGCCCTTCGTCACCCACCACAACGCGCTCGACCGCGACTTCTACCTGCGCATCGCCACCGAGCTCTACCTGAAGCGACTCGTCGTCGGCGGCATCGACCGCGTCTACGAGATGGGCAAGGACTTCCGCAACGAGGGTGTCTCCCACAAGCACAACCCCGAGTTCACGATGCTCGAGTGGTACGAGGCCTGCTCGGACTACAAGGACACCGCGCGCAAGGTGGAGCTGATGGTCGCCGAGGTGGCCGAGCGGGTGCTGGGCACGACCAAGGTGATGCGCGGCGACGTCGAGATCGACTTTGCGCCGCCCTGGGAGCGGCTGACCCTGCGCGAGGCGATCCGCGAGCGCAGCGGCATCGACATCGCCGAGCACCCGACCCGTGAGGCGCTGGCGGCGGCGATGGGAACCGAGCCCGACCCGGCCGAGGGCTGGGGAAAGCTCGTCGACGGCCTGCTCTCGCGCGACGTCGAGCCGCACCTGGTGCAGCCGACCTTCCTGCTCGACTACCCGATCGAGCTCTCGCCCTTCGCCAAGGCCCACCGCTCCGAGGAGGGCGTGACCGAGCGCTTCGAGGCCTTCGCCGGAGGGGTCGAGATCGCCAACGGGTTCAGCGAGCTGAACGACCCCGACGAGCAGCGCCGCCGTTTCGAACAGCAGGCGGCGGAGCTGGAGCGCGGTGACGAAGAGGCGCAGCCGTTCGACCAGCTCTTCATCGAAGCGCTCGAACAGGGGATGCCGCCGACCGGCGGCGTCGGGATCGGAATCGACCGCCTCGTTATGCTGCTCAGTAGCTCAAAGAGCTTGCGTGAGGTTCTGCTGTTCCCCGCGATGCGCTCTTGAGCGGTCCAAAAAGCCGCTCTGAGCGGATCTTTGCGCCCCCGAACCGGGTCGTACGGGTCGGTATCGTTCAAGGGGCAAATAGGCGCTTCCCGATACCGAAGGGCGCCCCGCCGATACTTACCGCGACCGTTGGAGTTGGACTAGGTAGAGAGGCCTTTTGTTCGAGAGATTCACAGAGCGAGCCCGTCAAGTCGTCGTCCTGGCGCAGGAAGAGGCTCGGACGCTCAAGCACAACTACATCGGCACCGAGCACATCCTGCTTGGCCTGCTCCGCGAGGAGGAGGGTCTCGCCGCCCGGGTGCTCGAGTCTCTCGACATCACCACCGAGCGGGTGCGCTCGCAGGTGGTGCGGATCGTCGGCTCCGGCGAGGAGGTCACCTCCGGCCAGATCCCCTTCACCCCGCGCGCCAAGAAGGTGCTCGAGCTGGCGCTGCGCGAGGCGCTCTCGCTCGGCCACAACTACATCGGCACCGAGCACATCCTGCTCGGCCTCGTCCGTGAGAACGAGGGCGTCGCCGCCCGGATCCTGCTCGACTTCGACGCCGACTCGGACAAGATCCGCAACGAGGTGATCCGGATGCTCTCCGGCCCCGGCGGTCGCCGTCAGGGCGCAGGTGCGGGCGCCGGCAGCGGCGAGGGGGGCAAGAAGTCCTCGAAGCTGCTCGACCAGTTTGGTCGCAACCTCACCCGGCTCGCCGAGGAAGGCAAGCTCGACCCGGTGATCGGTCGCGAAACCGAGATCGAGCGGATCATGCAGATCCTCTCCCGCCGCACCAAGAACAACCCGGTGCTGCTCGGCGAGCCCGGGGTCGGCAAGACCGCCGTGGTCGAGGGCCTCGCCGCCCGGATCGAGAAGGGCGAGGTGCCGGAGCTGCTCAAGAACAAGCAGATCTACACGCTCGACCTGGCCGCTCTGGTGGCCGGCTCGAAGTACCGCGGCGAGTTCGAGGAGCGCCTCAAGAAGGTGATGAAGGAGATCACCCAGCGCGGCGACATCATCCTCTTCATCGACGAGCTCCACAACCTGGTCGGCGCCGGCGCCGCCGAGGGGGCGATCGACGCCGCCTCGATCCTGAAGCCGGCCCTGGCCCGCGGCGAGCTGCAGACGATCGGCGCGACGACGCTCGATGAGTACCGCAAGTACCTCGAGCGCGACTCGGCGCTGGAGCGTCGCTTCGCCCAGATCCGGGTCGACCAGCCCTCGGTCGAGGACACGGTCAAGATCCTCGAGGGCCTGCGCGAGCGCTACGAGCAGCACCACCGCGTCAACATCACCGACGACGCTTTGGCCGCCGCCGCCGAGCTCGCCGACCGCTACATCTCCGATCGCTTCCTGCCCGACAAGGCGATCGACCTGATCGACGAGGCCGCTTCGCGGATGCGGATCAAGAGCATGTCCTCACCGCCCGTCTACCGCGATCTCGAAGAGGAAATCGAGACCACGCGGCGCGAGAAGGAGACCGCGATCGAAGCGCAGGAGTTCGAGAAAGCGGCAAACCTGCGCGATACCGAGCGCCAGCTGACGACGCGCAAGCGCCAGCTCGAGGACGAGTGGTCCGAGGGCGAGAGCAGCGAGCGCCCCGACGTCGGCGAGGAGGAGATCGCCGACATCGTCTCGATGTGGACGGGGATCCCGGTCTTCAAGCTGACCGAGGCCGAGACCAAGAAGCTGATCCACATGGAGGAGGAGCTGCACAAGCGGGTGATCGGCCAGGAGGTCGCGATCACCGCCGTCTCCAAGGCGATTCGCCGCTCGCGCGCCGGGATCAAGGACCCGAAGCGCCCGGCCGGCTCGTTCATCTTCCTCGGCCCCTCGGGGGTCGGCAAGACCGAGCTCGCCCGCACCCTCGCCGAGTTTCTCTTCGGCGACGAGGAGGCGCTGATCCGGATCGACATGTCCGAGTACATGGAGAAGCACGCGGTCAGCCGCCTGGTCGGCTCGCCGCCGGGCTACATCGGCTACGACGAGGGCGGTCAGCTGACCGAGGCCGTGCGCCGCAAGCCCTACTCGGTGCTGCTGCTCGACGAGATCGAGAAGGCGCACCCGGACGTCTTCAACATCCTGCTGCAGATCCTCGAGGACGGGCGCCTGACCGACTCCCAGGGCCGCACGGTCGACTTCCGCAACTCGATCGTGATCATGACCTCGAACATCGGCGCCTCGGAGATCGCCAAGAACACCTCGATCGGGTTCACCGTCGCCGACGAGACCGGCATGTCCTACGACGACATGAAGAACCGGATCATGAGCGACCTGAAAAAAGTCTTCCGACCGGAGTTCCTCAACCGGATCGACGAGGTGATCGTCTTCCACAAGCTGGCCAAGGAAGAGGTGAAGGAGATCATCGACCTGATGATCAACCGGGTCCGCGTCCAGGTCGCCGAGCACGAGCTGCAGCTGGAGCTGACCGAGGAGGCCAAGGACCTCCTGGTCGACAAAGGCTGGGATCCCTCGATGGGCGCCCGGCCGCTGCGCCGCGCGATTCAGCGCTACATCGAGGATCCGCTCGCCGACGAGGTCCTGCGCCGGGGCGAGATGACACCGGGCTCGACCGTGATGGTCGACCGCGACGCCTCGGGCGACGAGGAGGACAAGCCGCTCAGCCTGCGGATCGTCAAGCCGAAGAAGCCCCCGGCGAAGCCCGAGCGCGAGCCGGAGAAGGTCGGCGACACCTCCTCTCAGTGAGCGAGCCCGGCCGCGCGGCGCTCGGCGCCTGGAGCGGCGGCAGGTTCCTGCGCTTCGGCGAGACGATCGATGAGCAGCGGCTCGAGGCGCTGCTGCAGCCCGACGCCGGGATCGGGACCGTCCTCACCGCGGACACCTACGGCCAGGGCGAGGCGGACCGGGTTGTCGGCAGGGCGCTCGCCGGCCTGCGGCGCGAGTCCTACTGCCTGGTCGGGGCGGTCGGCCACGACTTCTACGAGGGTGAGCGCGACGGTCCCCGCGGCTTCCCCCGCTTCACCGACCCCGGCCTGCGCGGCGAGGCCGCCTACGCGGACTACCTGCGGATGGCGGCGGAGCGCAGCCTGGAGCGGATCGGGGTCGAGCGCTTCGACCTGCTCCTTCTCCACAACCCCGACCGCACCGGCTACTCGAGCGAGGCGGTCTGGGACGGGATGGCGGCGCTGCGCGAGGACGGCCTGGCCGACCGCATCGGCGTCGCGCCGGGGCCGGCCAACGGCTTCACGCTCGACCTGATCGCCTGTCTCGAGCGCTTTGGCGAGCGGATCGACTGGGCGATGGTGATCCTCAACCCGTTCGAGCCGTGGCCGGGCGAGCTCTGCCTCGACGCGGCCGCGCGCCAGGGGGTGAAGGTGATCACCCGTGTCGTCGACTACGGCGGCCTCTTCTGGGGCGACGTCGAGCCGGGGATCGAGCTGGCGCAGGGCGATCACCGCGCCTTTCGCCCCGACGGCTGGATCGAGGAGGGCATCGGGAAGCTGCGCCGCCTCGACCCGATCCGCGAGGGGACCGGGCTCAGCACGATGCACCTCGCCTGCCAGTGGAACCTGGCCCACCCCGCGGTCGAGTGCGTCGTGCCCACCTTGATCCAGGAGACGGGCCCCGCGGCGCGCCCGATCGAGGAGAAGCGGGCGGAGCTGGCGGCGCTGCCGGCGCAGCAGCTCCTCTCCGACGCCGACGTGGCCGAGATCCGCGCGATCGGCGACAACACCGGTTGCATGGTGCTGAAGGGGGCCAGTCCCGCGCACGAGGGCGAGGAGAGGCCCGACCGCTGGGCCCTCAGTCCGGAGCTGGCCGCGGTCGGCGAGCGCTGGGGCATCGACCCCAATCGCGACCTGGTCGCCTCGTAGCCGCAGTGGGGAGGGATGGCGGTGCCCCTCTCCTGGAACTAGCGTCGCACGCGAGCAAGCTCGCTTAGCGACCGAGATGGAGCGCGGCTAAAGCCGCGCAGAACCGGATTGCATTTCCGCCGCCTATTCGGCGACGTTCCCGGAGAGGGGCGCCGCCATCCCTCCAGCGCCACCAGCTCCGGTAGACGCAGTAGCTTCCGCCGCAGCTGCCAATCCGCGCACGCCTTTCCTTGAAGAAGCTTCCGGACCTCGGTCGTCCTGCTGCTGCGTGTTGATGGAGAGCCTGGTTGCCCTGTAGGCGAATGTCGCCGAATAGGCGGCGATATGCAATCTGTCTCCTGCGCGCCGGCAGGCGCGCACCAAATTCGGAGCGCACCGGAGGTGCGCTCCCAAATTCGCCTACAGGGCAACCAGGCTCTCCCCCCAGCCAACCCTTGGCGGGAACGCCGCGAGCGTTCATAGGCTGCTTCCATGAGTCGCGAGTGGTGGACCCTGGTCGGCGCCTGCGCGGGGCTCTTCGTGCTGATGCTCGACTCGACGGTGGTGGCGCTGGCGCTACCCAGCATCCGGCACGACATCGACGCCTCGGCCACGGGCCTGCAGTGGGCGATGAACGGCTATCTGCTGACGATCGCCGTCTTCGTCGTCACCGCCGGCCGACTCGGCGACATGTTCGGCCGCAAGCGCCTCTTCCTCGCCGGGATGGTCGTCTTCGCGCTCGGCTCGGTCGTCTCGGGCGCCGCCGGCGACGAGACGATCCTGATCCTCGGCCGCGTCCTGCAGGGCCTGGGCGCGGCTCCGATGCTGCCGCTCTCGCTGGCGATCGTCTGCGCCGCCTTCCCGGCCGAGCGCCAGGCCCGCGCCCTCGGCATCTGGGCGGCGATTTCGGCGATCGCCCTGGCGGTTGGGCCGCTCGCCGGCGGCGCCCTTGTCGAGATCGACTGGCGGACGATCTTCTGGGTCAACCTGCCGGTCGCAGCGCTCGGGGTCGCGATCGTCTCCCTCGCCGCCGCCGAGTCGCGCGACCCTGGCGCCGGGCGGCGGATCGACCTGCTCGGGCTGCTGGCGCTGAGCGCCGGCCTCACCCTCGTCGTCCTGGCGCTGATCCAGGCCTCGGTTTGGGGGGCCGGGGCGATCGTCGCCCTCGCCCTCGGCGGCCTCGCCTCGCTCTTGGCCTTCTGGCGGATCGAGCACCGGGTCGCCGAGCCGATCGTCGACTTCTCGCTCTTCCGCAACGGCCCCTACTTCGGCGCCAGCGCCGCCGCCTTCGCCCTCGTCGGCGCCTACTGGTCGGTGATGTTCTTCCAGCCCCAGTACCTGCAGGACGTGCGCGGCCATTCGGTCCTGCTCAGCGGCTTGATGGTGTTGCCGATCACGGCCCCGATGGTCTTCGTCTCACCCTTCTCCAGCAGGCTGATCGCGCGTTTCGGGGCGCGGCGGCTGATGACCGCCGGGATGCTCTGTGGCGTGGTCGGCCTGCTTGTCCTGACTCGACTCGGGGCCGGCAGTCCCTACTCCCTGCTGCTGGCCGGCTACCTGCCCTTCGGGGTCGCCCTCGGCCTCGTCTACGCGCCGATGTCGACCGCGGCGATGGCGGCGATGCCGGCGGAGAAGGCCGGGATCGCCTCGGGGGTGTTGGCGATGGATCGGGTGATGGCGGGGACGATCGCGCTGGCCGCGAGCGGCGCCGTCTTCCACGCCCTGATCGGCGACGGCGACGGCTTCGCCGCCGCGATCGCCGGCTCGACCTGGGTCCTGGTCGCCCTCTGCGTGGCCGGTGCGGCGCTCACCTGGACCTTCGTCCGGGACCCGGATGTGCCGCGGACCCTTCCCAACCCGCATCGCCATCGCCACCGCACGCACCTTTGAGGCCCAAAATTGGGCCTTTGCGTGAGCGGTCTCCTTGACATTGGCTATCCTGACCTGTCCAGTGGGAATTCACCAGACCGTATTCCAAAGCGGTTTTTGCGATCCTAGATGGGATGTCTGCGCTCCCCGGGGATGAGCTTCACGAGCTTTCCGAACGGCAGGACCCCCGGCTACTGAGGGCTCTGGACATCGTCGCTCCAGGCGGCGCCCTGCGCGAGGGGATCGACAACATCGTCCACTCCCGCACCGGCGGCTTGATCGTGGTCGGCGATCCCGAAGACATCTCCCACCTGCTCTCCGGCGGGATCAAACTCGACATCGACTACACGCCGGCGATGCTCTACCAGGTGGCGAAGATGGACGGCGCGATCGTCCTCAACGCCGAGGCGACGAAGATCGCCTGGGCCAACGTGCAGCTGATGCCGGACCCGACGATCCTCTCCTCGGAGACCGGTACCCGGCATCGCACCGCGGAGCGCGTCTCCAAACAGACCGACGCCCTGGTGATCGCGATCTCGCAGCGGCGCGACGTCGTCTCGCTCTACGCCGGCGGCACCAAGTACATCCTCCAGGACATCCCCGCGGTCCTGGCCAAGGCCAACCAGGGCCTGGCGACGCTCGACAAGTACCGCGACCGGCTCGACCAGATCTCCATCCGCCTCACGGTGCTGGAGTTCGAGGGCGGCGGTGTGCTCTACGACGCGCTCGCGGTCCTGCAGCGGGCCGAGCTGGTCACCCGGATGGCGGTCGAGGTGGAGCGCTACATCGTCGAGCTCGGCACCGAGGGCCGGCTGATCGAGATGCAGCTGGAGGAGACGATGGTCGGCGTCGCCGCCGCCAAGACCGCGCTGATCCGCGACTACTCGGTCGAGGACACCGAGGAGAACCTGGCCGCGGTGCTGCAGTCGCTGTCCCGCATGCCACACCAGGAAGTGCTCGACTTCGGTCGGCTCGCCGAGCTGCTCGGCTACGACCGCAAGCTCAACACCCTCGACTTCCCGGTGGCGCCGCGCGGGTACAGGGTGCTGGGCCGGATCCCGCGCATCCCCAAGCTTGTCGTCCAGAAGATCATCCGCGAGCTCGGCGGGTTGGAGGAGGTCCTGGCGGCCTCCGACGCCGATCTCGAGGCCGTCGAGGATGTCGGCCCGACCAGGGCCAAGGACATCCGCGAGGGCCTGCGGAGGCTTCAGGAGGTCGACCTGGTCGACCGGTACCTACATACCTGACGGCGATCCCAAGCCGTCGCAAATGAAAGGAGCGGAACGATTTCCGAGTCAGAGGTAGCGATGGAGGCCGATGGCCTCGAGGAGGGCGTCGAATACGTCTGCGATTTCGAGGAGGGTGACAAGGTCGTCTACCCCCACCACGGAGCCGGACTTGTCCTGAAAAAGGAGGCTCGCGAGCTGATGGGGGAGGAGCGCGAGTACCTGACGATCAAAATCCTCCATAACGAACTCACCGTCATGGTCCCGACCGAGAACGCGGGAATCGCTGGGCTGCGACGGGTTATCGACGAGGACGAGATCAAGAAAGTCACCGCCGTCCTCACCGACGATGTGTCGGAGATGCCGAAGAACTGGAACCGGCGCTTCAAGCACAACCGCGAGAAGATCAAGACAGGCGATGTCTTCGAGCTCGCCGAGGTGGTCCGCAATCTCGCCATCCGCGAGATGGAAAAGGGCCTCTCGACAGGCGAGAAGCAGATGTACACGCGGGCCAAGAAGATCCTTGCGTCGGAGTTTATGTACGCGCTCGACAAGGATGAGGAGGGCGCGGAGGAGTACCTGGACGAGCTGCTGGAGGGCCGTTTCGCCGCCACGGCGTAACGGCGCTGCGGCGTCCGTCACCGCGGTCATCGCGGCCGCCGGCTCCGGAGAGAGGCTCGGAGCCGGCGGCCCGAAGGCCTACGTGCCGCTGGCGGGGCGGCCGCTGGTCGAGTGGTCGGTCGCGGCCTTCCGCCGGTGCCCGTCCGTCGCCGCGGTCGTCATCGCCTCCCCGCCCGGGCACGAGCACGACCTGAGCGACGACGACCTGACCCTCATCGAGGGCGGGGAGACTCGCGCGATCTCCGTCTCCAACGCCCTGCGCGTGGTGGGGACCGAGCTGGTGGCGATCCACGACGCGGCACGGCCGCTGCTGACGCCGGAGCTGGTCGAAGGAGTCGTCGCCACCCTCCTCGCCGACCCCGAGGCCGCCGGCGCGATCGCCGCGACCCCGGTCACCGACACGATCAAGCGGACTTCTGAGGGGACGAGGGCTGCATTTTCCGTCCGAGAGAAGGAAAATGCAGTCCTCGTCGTAGATGGAACCCTCGACCGTGATCGTCTCTGGGCGGCGCAGACGCCTCAGGTCTTCCGCGTCGAGGCGCTCAGGGACGCGCTCGCGGGTGATCCCGAGCGCGTCGAGGTGGCGACCGACGAGGCGATGCTGGTCGAGGAGGCGGGCGGCAGGGTGCTGATCCATCCCGCGCCGCCGGAGAACCTCAAGGTGACGACGCCCCTCGATCTTCGTCTCGCCGAGCTGCTTCTCGGCGATGCTCGCGCCGGCGGCGGGTGAAGAGGCGCCGCTCGAAGTAGAGGGTGCCGACGCCGGCGATGACGATCGCGGTCAGGTTGAGCGCGAGCTGGGCCATCGCGCCGCGCCAGTCGTCCCAGTTGCCGAGCGCCGCGGCGACGCCGATGTTGGCCGCCGCCGGGATCGTAGTCACCGAGACCAGGACGCCGATCAGCGCTCCGGACTTGGCCGAGGTGAGGGAGAGAACTCCCGCCGCCCCCGCGAAGGCGGCAACGATGAAGGAGAACGTTTCGGGCTCGGCGATGAACCGGGTCAGTGGGTTGTCGATGCTCTTGAACTCGGCGTCGACCAATCCCGTCGCGACGCAGATCAGGGTGAAGAGGAAGGCCGCGGTGATGCCGACCGGGAAGCCGACCGCGAGCGCGGTCAGCGAGCGCAGGCCGACCCCGAGGCGGCGCTCGACGGCCGCGACGCAGAGGCCGGCCAGGGGGCCGAACTCGGGCCCGACCACCATCGCGCCGACGATCAGGATCGGCGAGCCGGTGAAGATCCCCACCGAGGCGATCAAGCAGGCGAGGGCCATGAAGGCGAGAAAGGTCCCGCTCAGCTCGATGCTCTCCGAGGTGCGGGCCTCGACTTCCTCCCAGACGACGGCGTCGGAGGGGGCGCCGCGCGCCGCGCGCTCGGCCCGGCGGGCGACGTCGGAGATCTGCGAGTCGATCTGCTCTAGCGCGATCGAGCCATCGCGGTGAACGCCGAGCTCCTTGAGATCGTCGATCACGACGCTGGCGTCCTCGCGGGCGACGTCGCAGAGGACCACGTCCCCGGGCGGCTGGCGAGCGGCGCCCTCGAGCAGGACCAGGTTGGCGGTCGAGGCCGCCGCTTCGAGCAGCTCGACGACCTGCTGGGACCGATCCGCCGGGACGACGATCCGCAGGTGGACCATGCGGGCAGCGTATCCGCGGCTCCCGTCGCCTAGGCTCGGGTCCGATGCTCACCGACTACCACCTGCACCTGCGCCCCGACGAGGAGAACACGCCACCGGAGCGCTACTTCGCCGCCGCCAACGTCGACCGCTACCTGGCGGCCGCCGACGAGGCGGGGATCGAGGAGCTCGGCGTCTCCGAGCACGTCTACCGCTTCACCCAGGCGCTGGGGCTCTGGCGCCATCCCTTCTGGGAGGAGCAGGCGCGCGACGACCTCGATGCCTACTGCGAGTTCATCCGCACGACGCCGCTGCGCCTCGGGATCGAGTGCGACTTCGTGCCCGGCGCCGAGGAACGCACCGCCTCGCTGCTGGAGGCGCGCGACTTCGACTACGTCGTCGGCTCGGTCCACTTCGTCGGCGAGCGGGCGGTGGACCACGAGGGCTGGGACGTCTGGGAGGGCGACGGCGACCCTGAGCGGGTCTGGCGCCGCTACTTCGAGGCGCTCGCCGAGTGCGCCCGCAGTGGCCTCTTCGACATCCTCGCCCACCCCGACCTGGTCAAGGTCTGGGGCGGCGCCAGGCCGCTGCCCGAGCGCGACCTCCGCTTCTTCTACGAGCCGGCGGTCGAGGCGATCGCCGAGAGCGGGATCGCGGTCGAGGTCTCGACCGCCGGCCTGCGCAAGCCGGTCGGTGAGATCTACCCCGCACGCGCCTTCGCCGAGATGTGCGTCGAAGCCGGCGCCGCCTTCGCCCTCTCCTCCGACGCCCACCTGCCGGAACAGGTCGGCTTCGGCTACGACCGCGCGACCGAGCTCCTCGCCGACCTCGGCGTTGAGGAGATCTGCGTGTTCGAGGGGCGCGAGCGCCGGCTCGAGCCGCTCGGCCCCGCGGTACGGGAGGATTAGTCCGTGAGCGTCGGCATCGGCTACGACAGCCACCGCTTCGCCGAAGGGCGCCGCCTGGTCCTCGGTGGGGTCGAGATCGACCACCCGCAGGGCCTCGCCGGGCACTCGGACGCCGACGTGCTGACCCACGCCGTGATCGACGCCCTGCTCGGCGCCGCCGGCCAGGGCGACCTCGGCACGCTCTTCCCGGACGACGACGAGCGCTGGCGCGACGCCGACTCGATCGACCTGCTGCGCACCGCCGTCGGCACCGTCCCCGGTCGCATCGTCAACGTCGACGCGACGGTCGTCTGCGAGCAGCCTCGCCTCGCCCCCCACCGGGCCGAGATCGAGCGAATCCTGGCCGAGGTCACCTCGGCGCGGGTCAGCGTCAAGGCGACCACCAACGAGGGCATGGGCTGGATCGGCAGGGGCGAGGGAATCGCCTGCATCGCGGTCGCCTTTGTCGAAGCCGGATAGGCACTAGGCTTCGCGGCTCGATGGGACGTCTCAGCTCTATCGGGTCGAGCGTGCGCCAGTCAGTCTCGGACTCCGCGTTCGAGCTCAAGGTGCTGCGCGAGGCCGGGGTGCTCGGCATCGAGCGGCCGAGCATCGCCGTGCGCCGGGGCGTCACCTTCGTCCGCTGGGGCGCCTCGCCGGCGACCGGGGCGACCACCGCCGCGATCAGCCACCCGCACGAGACCGCGATCATCGACGATCGCGGCTCGCTGACCTTCGAGCAGGTGCACCGCCGCTCCAACGCGCTCGCCCACGCCTTCGCCAAGATGGGCATCGGCTACGGCGACGGGGTCGGGATCATGTGCCGCAACCACCGCGGCTTCATCGAAGCGACCCTGGCCGCCGCCAAGCTCGGCGCCAGCGCCCTCTACCTGAACACGATGTTCGCCGGCCCGCAGCTGGTCGAGGTGACGCGGCGGGAGAAGCCGAAGGCGCTGGTCTACGACGAGGAGTTCGCAGGCTTGCTCGACGGCGTCGACGAGAGCGTGGCCCGGGTCGTCGGCTGGTCGGAGGGCGAGGCCGCGGCCGCGACGATCGACTCGCTGGTCGCCGCCAACGACGACTCCAACCTGAAGCCGCCGCCCGACAAGCCCCGCTTCGTGATCCTCACCTCGGGCACGACGGGGACGCCGAAGGGGGCGCAGCGCTCCAGCCCCGACGGGCTGCTGGCGCTGGCGGCGCTGATCGACAAGATCCCCTTCCGCAGCCGCGAGACGATGATGATCGCCGCGCCCCTCTTCCACTCCTGGGGCTTCTTCCACTTCGTGATGAGCCTGCCGACCGCCTCGACGATCGTGCTGCGCCGCCGCTTCGACGAGGAGGGGACGCTGCGCGCGATCGAAGAGCACCGCGCCCAGGTGCTGGCGGTGGTGCCGGTGATGCTGCAGCGCATCCTGCGGCTGCCCGACGAGAAGCTCTCCGCCTTCGACCTCTCCTCGCTGCGGATCACCTCCGTCTCCGGCTCGGCGCTGCCGGGCGAGCTGGCGATCGAGTGGATGGACCGCTTCGGCGACACCGTCTACAACCTCTACGGCTCGACCGAGGTCGCCTACGCCACCGTCGCCACCCCGGAGGACCTGCGGGCGGCGCCGGGAACGGCGGGTCGGCCGCCGCGCGGCACGGTCGTGCGCCTCTACGACGAGGAGGGCCGAGAGGTGCCTCGTGGCGAGGTGGGGCGGATCTTCGTCGGCAACGAGATGTCGTTCGAGGGCTATACCGGCGGCGGCGGCAAGGAGGCGATCGACGGCCTGCTCTGCAGCGGCGACGTCGGCCATCTCGACCCGGCCGGCCGGCTCTTCATCGACGGTCGCGACGACGAGATGATCGTCTCCGGCGGCGAGAACGTCTTCCCGCGCGAGGTCGAGGACCTGCTCGCCGACCACGAGGCGGTGGCCGAGGTGGCTGTGATCGGCGTCGAGGACGAGGAGTTCGGACAGCGCCTGAAGGCGTTCGTCGCGATCGCCGACGGAGCGCAGGCGACGGAGGACGAGCTCAAGGCCCACGTCAAGGCCAACCTCGCCTCCTACAAGGCGCCGCGCGAGATCGAGTTCCTCGAGGAGCTGCCGCGTAACGCCACCGGCAAGGTGCTGAAGCGCGAGCTGCGCGAGCGCGAGACGTCGCGGTCAAGTTAGGTCTATACCGGCAGGGGTTCCACTTAACTTTTTCGGCCACTCGGCCGTGGCCGTCCGAGGTGCGTCGCGCCGAAAAAGTACAAGACGTTCCACCCCTGCCGGTATAGACCTTCGATCCGCGAGTGTTCTCGCTAATTGCGAGGAATGCTGTCGTGCGAGGGGTAGCGAGCCTTCCGACGCCGGTAGTAGTTTCTTCCGCGCATGGGGGAGCCGATAGCTCATCTGAAAGCGGTCAAAGAGGCGACCGGGCAGATCCATGAGGTCGCCGACAAGGCGCTCGAGTGGGTGCGGGTCAGCGAGGAGCGCGCCGCCAAGGCGGAGGCGAAGGCCAAGGAGCGCGTGACCAAGGCGGAGGCGAGGGCCGAGCGGGTCCACGCCGAGGTCAAGCAGCGGGCGATGGCGACCGTGCGCAAGCTGGGCGAGGAGGGGCGCGAGCGCATCGCCGCCGAGCGCGGCAAGCGGCGCGAGGCGGAGGCGCGGGCGACGCAGGCCGAAGCGGCGCGCGACCGGGCCGAGAAAGCCTTCGAGGAGGTCCGGGAGCGCTCCGAGCGAGCTCGCGCCGAGGTCACCCGCCAGGCTCTCGCCGAGGCTGAGGAGCGGGCGCGCCGGGCGATCGATGAAGCCGAGCGGGAGGCCGACCGCCGCGTCGCCGCAGCGGAGCAGCGCGCCGCCGACGCCGAGGCCGCCGCGCGGGAGTCGCACGAGGTCGCGGTCCGGCTCGAGGCCGAGATCGAGGAGCGGGTGATGCAGGGCACCGAGGACGTTCGCCGCGAGGCCGAGGAGCGGGTTCGCAAACTGGTCGAGAAGGTCGAGCACGAGGCCGAGGAGAAAGCCCGGGCGCGCGCCGAGGCCCAGCTCGAGGCCGAGTCGGACCGGATCCGCAGGCAGGCCGAGCAGCGCGAGGAGCGCGCCCGACAGGTCGCCGAGGAGGAGATCAAAGCGAGCGCCAACAAGGCCAAGCGCGAAGCGCTGGCGGCGGCCGATGACACGGCGCCGCAATGGGCCCGCCGCGAAGCGACGAGCAGCGGCAGCGGCTACCGCACTTTCTAGCTGCGACTAGCATCCGGCCTCATGCGGGAGGTGCGGATCAAAGACACGCTCAGCGGCGAGCTGGCGGCCCTCGACGGCGGCCGGGAGGTCGGCATCTACGCCTGCGGCCCGACCGTCTACAGCCGCATCCACATCGGCAACGCCCGGCCCTTCGTCGTCTTCTCGCTGCTGGCGCGGTTCCTGCGCTCCGAGGGCTACGACGCGAAGCTGGTCGTCAACGTCACCGACGTCAACGACAAGATCTATGCTGCGGCGCAGGAGGCGGGGGAGGCCTCGCAGGCGTTCGCGGAGCGGATGACGCGGGCCTACTTCGAGGACACCGAACGGCTCGGGCTGGGTCGGCCGGACGCGGAGCCACTCGCCACGGCGACGATCGACGGCATCGTGGCGCTGATCTCCGAGCTGGTCGAGTCTGGGCACGCCTACGAGTCGGGCGGGGACGTCTACTTCCGCGTGCGCAGCTCCGACGACTACGGCAAGCTCTCCAACCGGCGCGCCGAGGACATGGACCAGGGCGAGGAGGCGGGCTCGGCCAGTCTCAAGGAGGACGCCCTCGACTTCGCCCTCTGGAAGGCCCGCAAGGAGGGCGAGGACACCTTCTGGGACTCGCCCTGGGGCCGCGGCCGCCCGGGCTGGCACATCGAGTGCTCGGCGATGGCCGAGGCCGAGCTGGGCTCCACCTTCGCGATCCACGGCGGCGGCTCGGACCTCGTCTTCCCCCACCACGAGAACGAGATCGCCCAGTCCGAGGCGGCGGGGCGGCCGTTCGCCCATCTCTGGATGCACAACGGGATGGTCGAGATGGACGCGGAGAAGATGTCGAAGTCGGAGGGGAACATCTTTCAGCTCTCGGAGGCACTCGATCGGTACGGGCGCGAGGCGGTCGTGGCGTACCTGATCTCCGGCCACTACAGGCAGCCGTTGGCGTTCGGCGACGAGCAGCTGGAAGAGGCGAAGGCGCGGGTCGAGCGGCTGCGGAACTTCTTTCGGGAGCGGGGTGGTGGGGGAGTGTCGGGGGAGGCCTCGCCGTCGCAACAGCATGGAGGCTCCGTCGAGGCCTCCCCCGACTCTCCCACGACGGTGCGCCTGGAGAAGTTCCGCGAGGCGCTCGCTGATGACTTCAATACGCCCCGGGCGATGGCTGAGGCTTTTGAGCTGGTGGGGGAAGCGAATCGCGGCGAGGTCTCGGGGGGTGAAGCGGCTGTGGCTTTGGCGGAGATGCTTGGGCTCGTCGGCCTCAGCACCCTTACCCAGCCGGATGAGGGTGTTGAGGCCGACGAGGGAGCACGGAAGCTGATGGAGGAACGGGAGCAGGCGCGGGCCGAGAAGGACTTCGAGCGGGCGGATGCATTGAGGGATCAGCTGGCGGCGCTCGGCTGGGAGGTCAGGGACTCCGCTGAGGGGGCCAGCCTCGTGCCCAAGACCTGATGGCCAATCAGGTGATCTACGGGAGGCAGCCGGTCGCCGAGGCGGAGCGGGGGAGGCGGCGGGTTCACCGGGTCTGGCGGGCGCCGGAGACCGCGGCGGAGGAGCTGGAGCGGCTCTGCGGCTCGCCCGACCACCAGGGGGTCGTCGCCGAGGTCGATCCTTATCCCTATGCCGATCCGGCGCAGCTTCTACGAGCTGGGGACGCGCTGCTGGTCGCCCTTGACCAAGTGCAGGACCCGCGCAACCTGGGATCGGTCTGCCGCTCCGCCGAGGCGGCGGGGGCTGCAGGGGTCGTCATCCCCGAGCGGCGCTCGGCGGCGGTCACGGCGACCGCCTGCAAGGCCTCCGCCGGAGCCGTCGAGCACCTGCCGATCGCCCGCGTCCGCAACCTCGCCGACTGGCTCGCCGCGGCGAAGGAGGCCGGCTTCTGGATTTGGGGCGCCGACGCGGAGGCGGAGCAGCGGCCCTGGGGGGTGGACCTCGCTGGCCCGACCGTGCTGGTTCTCGGCGGCGAGGGCAAGGGGATCCGCCCCCGGGTGGCGAAGGCCTGCGACGGCCTCGTCTCGCTCCCGCAGCGGGGCAGGGTCGCTTCGCTGAACGTCTCGGCGGCCGCCACGGCGCTGCTCTTCGAGGCCCTGCGCCAGCGCGATCCGGGCTGAGCACCTGCAACGGCGGTTGCACGAACCTCAGTTCGGGGTTGACAGAACTCTGCGCGGTGCGTAAGACTACCGCGCCATAAAGGGTGAACCTCAGCTTGAGTCTGAGTCTCACCTAGTCAAGTAGGGCGCCCCTGGGGAGGAAAGGCGCCACGACCCTTCATTCCAAAGGAGAAGGTTCAGTGGCTCTATCTTCCCCCACGCAGGAGTTTCGGCTTCCGACCGGTCGCATCAACGGCTCTCTTCGACCGGCGTCGCAGGACACTCAGTCTCAACCTGAGCTTGATGATCATTACCTGGTCGCGCTTGCCAAGGAGGGGAGGGCCGACGCCTACGACGCGATCGTCCGTCGCTACCGCGGTTTCGTCCGCCTCAAGGCGTCCTCCTACTTCCTGCTCGGCGGCGAGGCTGACGACCTGATCCAGGAAGGCCTGCTCGGCCTCTACAAGGCGATCCGCGATTACCGCGCCGACCGCGAGTCGAGCTTCCGCAACTTCGCCGAGCTCTGCATCACCCGCCAGATCATCACCGCGGTGAAGACGGCGACGCGCAACAAGCACACGCCGCTCAACCAGTACGTCTCCTTCAGCCAGACGCCGGCGGCCGCGGGCGACTCGGACACGACGCTCGACGAGATCCTGCCCGGTCCCACGGTCCACGACCCGGCGAACCAGGTGATCGCCTCGGAAGAGCTCGAGAGCCTCGTCTCCTGTCTCTCCGGCAGCTCCGGCGTGCTCTCCGACCTCGAGAGCAGCGTCCTCTCCCTCTACTTGGACGGGCACTCCTACGAGGCGACCGCGGAGCGGCTCGAGTGCGACACCAAGACCGTCGACAACGCCCTGCAGCGGGTCAAGCGCAAGGTGGGGGCGCATCTCGCTTCTCGCGAGGTCTTGGCTTGAGACCTACCCCTATCGGGATAGGTCTCCTAGTACGTACGCGAGAAGCTTGCGGCCGTGAGAGGAGGCGACGGAGATGTCGTCGGCGTTGATGCGGGCGCGGTGCAGGGATTGCATGCGGAGGACGTCGCCGTCGGCGCGGCGGTTGGGGAAGATCCCAGAGTAGGAGACGCCGAGCCGCTCGAGGTGATCGGCGAGCAGGGCGGTGGCCGGGCTCTCCAGCGGCAGGTCCAGGTACACGGCATCGATGCCGGCGCGGTGGAAGAGGTGGTGGCGCTCCGCAGCCACGACCGCCTCCAGGTCACGGCCCGGTTCGAGCACCGTGAGTAGGGCCAGGTTGTGGTCGGCGTCGACCTCGACCTGCAGCTCGGTCCGCTCGGCGCTCACCGCCTCCGCCGGCGGCTCGGCGAGCGTGCCGCGCAGCTCGCACAGCTCCAGGGTGCGGGCGACGATCCCGCGGTGGCGCTCGGGGGCGTAGACCGGGCGCTCGTGGCCGTCGTTCAGCTTCGTGTAGAAGAGCGCCGCCGACTGGCGCCGCGGCGGCCGCCCACCGGCAGCGGCGTCGTTGTCGACCGAGGCCGGGATCCAGCCGAGCAGGAAGCCGGTCTCGTGTGCCCCCAGCTCGACGTTGGCGCGCTGGCTGTAAGGGTGGGCCGCGGTCGCCTCGCTGAACATGCCCGCCATCCCCCGTCCGCGCGCCCAGTCCATCAGGTGGCGCTTGGTGCGGGTGAAGAGGTGCTGGCCGCGCGCCGCCGGCATCGTCACCGCCTGGCCCGAGTGGCCAACGGCGTCGCCGGGCTCGGTGAGGCTCATCCCCTCGTGGCAGAGCAGCGCGCCATCTGGCGACTCGGCCACGCAGGAGACGTAGGTCCCTGCCGCCAGACGGGCTGAGACCTCCGCCGGGTCGTAGACCCAGCGGAGGTCGTAGGTATCTCCGTAGGCGACGCGGATCGCGTCGCTCAGCAATCCGCCCTCGTCCGGCCGGAGAAACCGGAAGGTCGCCTCCATCTACCCCGCGGTCAGGGTGCCTTCCATGCCCGCCTCGCGGTGGCCGGGAACGGAGCAGTAGAAGGTGTATTTGCCGGGTTTGAGGTCGACCGAGGTCGAGTCCGAGCCATCGGTGACGATCTCGGTCTGGCCGATGGTTTTGCCGCTCGCCTCTTCGATCGCGACGTCGTGGGGGACCGCCTGCGGGTTGTTGAACTCGACCGTCACGTTGCCTGCTTTGGTCGAGGCTTCGGTGGTCGTGTAGGCGAGGGCGCCGCTCGGGTCGGCTTCGAATTCCAGCGACTCTGCGCCACCACCACCTGCTTTTTCGCCACCACCGCCGGCTTTTTCGCCACCGCCGGATTCCGTGGTGGTCGCGGCGCCGTTGTCGCCGGCGCTCGTCGTGTCGCTGTCGTCGTCATCGCCGCAGGCGACGAGTGCGAAAGCGGCGAGGGCAAGGGCTAGAAGTGCGGCGACCTTCTTCATGCTGGGGTTCCTTTCCTCGGGGAAGAGCCTGCCCCCGGACTGTACCCCTCTCAGCGGCCGGCGAACTCCGGCTTCTCGCCGCCGAAGAAGGCGGTGACGCCGGCGCGCAGATCCTCGGTCGCCATGCTGTCGGCGATCCCGTGTCGCTCCAGCTGCAGGTGCTCGGTGAGGCTGTTCTCGATGCTCTGGCCGCAGAGCAGCTTCGCCATCCGCACGTAGTGGGGAGCCTTGGCCGCCAGCTTCTCAGCCTTCGCCCGCGCCCGCTCCAGCAGCTCGTCCGGGGCGACGATCTCGGAGACGAGCCCCTCCGCCAGCGCGTCTTGGGCGCTCAGGTTGGGATCGTTGAGGAGGATTTCCAGCGCCCGGCTCGGCCCGACCACGCGCGGCAGGAAGTAGGTCATGCCGCCGTCCGGCGAGGCGCCGATACGGCCGTACGCGCAGGCGAAGAAGGCGGCCTCGGAGGAGATCCGGATGTCGCAGGCGAGCGCCAGCGAGAAGCCGGCGCCGGCGGCCGGCCCGTTGACCGCGGCAATCACCGGGTAGGGGATCCGCCGCAGATCGATGATCGCCGTATGCAACGCCTCGGCGCCGCGCCGCACCTGCGCGGGCAGGTCGATCGAGTCGTCCTCGACCCCGGTTTTGAACCAGTTGACGTCGCCGCCGGCGCAGAAGGCCTTGCCGGAGCCGGTGATGACCAGCGCCCGCAGCGGCGCCTGGTCGGCGAGCCAGGCGAAGGCGGTCGTCATCTCGGCGATCATCTCGGGGCTCATCGCGTTGAAGGCGTCGGGCCGGTTGAGGATGAGGGTGCCGATCTCTCCCTCGATCTCGATCTCGAGTGTGCTCAGCTCAGGTGGATTCATGGGGGGCGCAGCCTACTCTTTGTCGCATGGACGAGAGGATTCGCGAGCTACCCGACTCACCCGGCGTCTACCTCTTCCATGACGCCGAGGGCGAGACCCTCTACGTCGGCAAGGCTCGCTCGATCCGCAAGCGCGTCGCCTCGCATTTCTCCAGCAGCGAGACGCGCCTCACCTCGCGCGTCGACCGGATCGAGTTCCTGGTCACCGCCAACGAGCCCGAGGCGCTGCTCGCCGAGCAGAGCTTCATCAAGCGCCACCGGCCGCGTTTCAACATCCGCCTGCGCGACGACAAGTCCTACCCCTACGTCTGCGTCAGCCTCGACGAGGACTACCCGCGGGTCTACTTCACCCGCGAGAAGCACCGCCCCGGCCGCGCCTACTTCGGCCCCTTCTCCAGCGCCAAGCGGGTCCGCGAGACCCTCGACCTGCTTGGCAAGCTGTTCCAGTTCCGCACCTGCGAGGGGGCGGAGCCGGGTCGGCGCTCGGGCAGCCCCTGTCTCGACTACTTCATCAAGCGCTGCGGGGCGCCCTGCGTCGGTTACGTCACGCAGGAGGAGTACCGTCGCAACATCGACGCGATCGTCGACTTCCTCTCCGGCCGCTACCGCCAGGTGGAGGCCGACGAGCAGGCGAAGATGGAGGCGGCGGCCGGGGCGCGCGAGTTCGAGCGCGCCGCCGTGCACCGCGATCGCCTGCAGGCGATCCAGTCGCTGTTCGAGCGCCAGCGGGTCGCCGGCGGCACGGTCGGTGCGATCGACCTGATCGGGGTCGCGGCCGAGGGGCCCGACGCCAACGCCCAGGTCTTCCAGGTGCGCGATGGCATCCTCGCCGAGCGCCAGAGCTTCTACCTCGACAACCAGGCCGAGCGCGAGCTCGCCGAGGTCGCCGAGGAGTTCATCGGCCAGTACTACTCGGCCTCTCCGGCGGTGCCGCGGACTATCGTCGTCGGGCCGTACCTGCGCGACCGCGGCGAGCTGCTCGCCGCGGCGCTGGGCGAGCAGCGCGGCGCCGCGGTCGAGGTGCGGGTGGCGGAGCGGGGCGACAAGCGCCGCCTGCGCGAGCTGGCCGAGCGCAACGCTCGCCTCGCTCTCGACCAGGACCGCCTGCGGCGCGAGCACCGGCGCCAGCGCCGGGTCGAGTCGCTGGCGACGCTGCGCGACGCGCTCGGGGTGGAGGAGCTGCCGGTCCGGATCGAGGGCTTCGACATCTCCAACCTCGGGGGCGAGCACACCGTTGCCTCGATGGTCGTGTTCGAGGGAGGTGCGACGAAGAAGGCCGACTACCGCCGCTTCCGCGTCCGCGGCGAGCGCCGCAACGGCTCCGACGACTTCGCCTCGATGGAGGAGGTGCTCGGGCGGCGGATGAACCGCTACCTGGAACAGGCGGACCTCTCGCCCCACGACGGCAAGCGCGATGCAAGCTTCGCCTCGTTGCCGTCCCTGATCGTGATCGACGGCGGCAAGGGGCAGCTCGCGGCGGGGATGCGCGTCCTGCAGCCCTTCGTCGAGCGCGGGGTCACCGTGATCGGGCTGGCGAAGAAGCTGGAGGAGGTCTACGTCCCCGGGAACGCTGCGCCCCTCGACCTGCCACGCGACTCGGAGGCTTCGAAGCTGCTGCAGCGGGTCCGCGACGAGGCCCACCGCTTCGCGATCGACCACCACCGCGGACGCCGTGACCGGGCGATGACCGGCTCGGTGCTCGACGACCTGAAGGGGATCGGCCCGGTGCGCAAGCGCGCCCTGCTCCAGCACTTCGGCTCCCCGGAGCGGCTGGTCGCGGCCAGCCGCGAGGAGCTGGAGGCGGTCCCTGGCGTGCCCGGCAAGGTCGCGCGCGAGATCCACGAGCAGCTCAATAGGACCGGTTGAGCGTGGGGCAGGCGGAGCGGACCGAGGTGGGCGGCAAGGGCAGGGACGGGCACGGCCCCGGCCGCGAGGTGACGATGGTCGTGATCACCGGCCACTCCGGGGCCGGCAAGTCGGAGGCGATCGCCGCCTTCGAGGATGGCGGCTACTTCTGCGTCGACAACCTGCCGCCGCGGATGATCGGCAGCCTCGGCGAGCTCTTCCGCCACGAGGGCAGCGGCGTCGAGCGCGCCGCCGTCGTCTCCGACGTCCGCGGCGGCGACTACTTCGACGAGCTGCTCGCCGTCCTCGACGAGCTCGAGGCGGACGGGCTGAAGCCGAAGGTGCTATTCCTCGAGGCCGACGAGGAGACGCTTGTCGACCGCTACAAGGAGACCCGCCGCCGCCATCCGCTCGCGCCGGAGGGCAGCATCGTCGACGGGATCCGCGCCGAGCGCGAGATGCTGGCGCCGCTGCGCGAGCGCGCCGACGTGGTGATGGACACCGGCGACCTGACCAGCGGCATGCTGCGCCGCCGCATCGCCGAGGAGCTGCTCGGCCGCGACGAGGGCGGCAAGTTGGCGCTGACCGTGATCACCTTCGGCTTCAAGAACGGGCCGCCGCACGATGCCGATCTCACCCTCGACGTGCGCTTCCTGCCCAATCCTCACTACGTTGACGACCTGCGGCCGCTGACCGGGCTCGACGCCGCGGTTCGCGAGTACGTCGAGGCCGGCACTCTGGCCGGCGAGTTCTACGGCCGCCTGCTGCCGCTGCTCGAGTTCCTCCTGCCTGCCTACGTCGCCGAGGGCAAGAGCCACCTGACGATCGCCGTCGGCTGCACCGGCGGCCGCCACCGCTCGATCACCGTCGCCGACCGCATCCGCCGCGACCTAGAGGGGCGGGACGACGTCGTAGTGCGACTCAAGCACCGCGACGCGGAGCTGGACGGCTGAGCGTCCATAGAATCGGGCGTCCCGTGCCCGACCCCGCCATCTCCATCCGCGGCCTGCGAAAGAGCTATGGCCAGGTCGAAGCCGTGCGCGGGCTCGATCTCGAGGTCCAAGCAGGCGAGGTCTTCGCCCTGCTCGGCCCCAACGGGGCCGGCAAGACGACGACGGTCGAGATCCTCGAGGGCTACCGCGGCGCCGACGAGGGCGAGATCGCGGTTCTCGGCGAGGACCCTCGGCGCGCCGGCCGCGCCTGGCGCGAGCGGATCGGCATCGTCCTGCAGAGCTCCCGGCCCGACCCCTACCTGACCGTGCGCGAGGCGCTGGCGCTCTTCGCCGGCTACTACTCGGCGCCGCGACCGATCGAGGAGACGATCGAGCTCGTCGGTCTCGACGGCAAGGCCGACGAGCGGGCGAGCCGCCTCTCCGGCGGCCAGCAACGGCGGCTCGATGTCGGCCTGGCCCTGATCGGCGACCCCGATCTGCTCTTCCTCGACGAGCCGACGACCGGCTTCGACCCCTCGGCGCGGCGCCAGGCCTGGGAGACGATCGCCGGCCTGCGCGACCTCGGCAAGACCGTCCTGCTCACCACCCACTACATGGACGAGGCGCAGCGGCTCGCCGACCGGGTCGCGATCCTCGCCCGCGGCGAGATCGTCGCCGCGGGCACGCCCGAGGACCTCGGCGACCGGCGCAGCCGGCCGACCACGATCACCTACCGCCTCGACGGCGAGGAGGTCTCGGTGCAGACGCAGACCCCGGTCGCGACGCTGCATGAGCTGACCGGGCGCGCGGTCGAGCAGGGCCTCGAGCTCGACGGGCTGGAAGTGACCCAGCCGAACCTCGAGGAGATCTACCTGTCGCTGACCTCCGACAACGGCGAGGGGGGGGCGGGATGAGCGGTATCGCGCTCGTCGCCCACCAGTTCCGCTACGACCAGAAGGCCTTCTGGCGCAACCCGGCCTCGGTCTTCTTCACCGTCGCCTTCCCGGTGATCCTGCTGCTGATCTTCGCCACCGTCTTCGGCGACCAGACGCTGGAGTTGCGCGGCGGGATCGATACCACCGTCTACTACGTGCCGGCGATCATCACCCTGGCGGTGATCTCGGCGACGATGCAGAGCCTCGCGATGTCGCTGGTGATCGCCCGCGAGGAGGGACGGCTGAAGCGCGGCCGGGGCACGCCGCTGCCGCCCTGGGTCTTCATCGCCGGCCGGATCGGCAACTCGATCGTCGTCGCCCTGATGATGATGGCGCTGATCGCCGTCATCGGGCGCGTCCTCTACGGCGTCGACATCCCCTGGGGACAGCTGCCGGAGATCGTCCTCGTCCTCGTCGTCGGCGCCGCCTCCTTCTGCTGCCTCGGCATCGCCCTGACCGCCGCGATCCCGTCCCAGGACGCCGCGGCGCCGATCGTCAACGCGCTGCTCCTGCCGCTCTACTTCCTCTCCGGGGTCTTCATCCCCGACGACGAGCTGCCCGAGGGCGTGCTCGGCTTCGCCAACCACTTCCCGGTGCGCGACTTCTTCCAGGCCTTCCTCGATGCCTACGTCCCCACCGGGGGCGATCCCGGTCTTGACTGGAGCAGCCTCGCCGTGGTCGCTATCTGGGGCGTCGTCGGGTTGCTGCTCGCGATTCGCTTCTTCCGCTGGGCCCCGCGCGGCGGCTGAGCGGGCGGCATTCGGACGAGATTCCCTTATAGCCTGGCCTACACAATGCTGCACCACGTTCTACTGGAGGTCTCCGAGCTCGAGCGGAGCGCTTCGTTCTACGACGCGCTGCTGGCTCCGCTCGGCTGGCGACGCCATTTCGAGGAGGACAGCACGATCGGCTGGGGCATCGCCAAGCCGGTCTTCTTCATCGCTTCCCATCACGAGGCGAAGCCGGGCTTCGGCCTGCTCAGCTTCTCGGCTCTCGGCATCGTCGCGGTCAAGGCGGCCTGGGAGGCCGGGGTAGGCGCCGGCGGCGTCAGCGTCAGCGACCCGGGTGAGCGCCGCTCGCATGGCTCGGGCTCTTATTCGGCGTTCCTCAAGGACCCGGACGGGTATGAGATCGAGATCACGATCGGGTCCGACTAGTCCGACTTCATAAGATCGAGCTACCAACCAATTCCTCAGGAGGCGATGACTTCATGGCTGTGAAGGTGGGCATCAACGGCTTCGGGCGGATCGGGCGCAACATCTTCCGCGCCGCGCATGCGGCGGGCGCCGATCTCGAGTTCGTCGCGGTCAACGACCTCACCGATCCCGCGACCCTGGCCCATCTGCTCAAGTACGACTCGATCCTGGGCCGCTTCCCGGGCGAGGTCGTGGCGGGCGAGGACTCGATCTCGGTCGATGGCAAGCAGCTCAAGGTGCTCTCCGAGCGCGACCCGGCGGCGCTGCCCTGGGCCGACCTCGGCGCCGAGGTCGTGATCGAGTCGACCGGCCTCTTCACCGGCCGCGACGACGCCGCCAAGCACCTCGAGGCGGGGGCGAAGAAGGTGATCATCTCGGCGCCGGCCAAGGAGCCGGACGTGACCGTGGCGCTCGGCGTCAACTTCGACGCCGACTACGACCCCGAGCAGCACCACATCGTCTCCAACGCCTCCTGCACGACCAACTGCCTGGCGCCCCTGGCCAAGGTGCTGAACGAGAGCTTCGGCATCGAGCAGGGCCTGATGACGACGATCCACGCCTACACCGCCGACCAGCGCCTGCAGGACATGCCGCACAAGGACCTGCGCCGGGCGCGGGCGGCGGCGCTCAACCTGATCCCGACCACGACCGGCGCCGCCAAGGCGGTCGGGCTGGTGCTGCCGGAGCTGAACGGCAAGCTAAACGGGTTCGCGATGAGGGCGCCGGTCGCGACCGGCTCGGTCGTCGACCTCGTCTTCAGCACGCCGGACCCGGTCACGGTCGACCAGGTCAACGCGGCGGTGAAGGAGGCCGCGGGGGGCCCGCTGCAGGGCATCCTCTCCTACACCGAGGACCCGATCGTCTCCACCGACATCGTCAGCGACCCGCACTCCTCGATCTTCGACGCCGGCCAGACGATGACGATCGGCGACGGGCGCATGGTCAAGGCGGTCTCCTGGTACGACAACGAGTGGGGCTATTCCAACCGCTGCGTCGAGCTCGCGGGGAAGGTCCTGCAGCCGGTATCCGCCAGCGCCTGAGCCCCGGGACGAGGGCTTGAGCTTCTCCAAGAAGAGCGTTCGCGGCGCCGAGGTCGCGGGCCGCAGGGTGCTGGTCCGGGTCGACTTCAACGTGCCGCTCGACGGCGGCAGGGTCGCCGACGACACGCGGATCCGCGCCGCCCTGCCGACGATCGAGCTGCTGCGCGAGCGCGGCGCCGCCCTCGTCCTCGTCTCGCACCTGGGGCGGCCGAAGGGCAACGCCGACCCGGCGCTCTCGATGAGGCCGGTGGGGGGGCGGCTGGCCGAGCTGCTCGGCGCCCCCGTGCACCAGGCGCCCGCCGTCGTCGGCAGCGACGTCGAGACGATGGCCGGGGGCCTCGGGCCCGGGGAAGTGCTGCTGCTCGAGAACGTCCGCTTCGAGCCGGGCGAGACGGAGAACGACCCGGCGCTGGCCGAAGCGCTGGCGAGCCTCGCTGACCTCTACGTCAACGACGCCTTCGGCGCCGCCCACCGCGCCCATTCCAGCACCGAGGGTGTCGCCTGCCACCTCCCCGGCTACGCGGGGCTGCTGCTGGAGCGGGAGGTCGTGGAGCTAACGCGCGTGGTCGAGTCGCCGCAGCGCCCGCTCACGGTCGTACTTGGCGGCGCCAAGGTCAGCGACAAGGTCGGCGTCATCGACCGCTTCCTCGAGGTCGCTGACCGGATCCTGATCGGCGGCGCGATGTGCTTCAGCTTCTTTCGTGCGCAGGGGATCGCCACCGGCAACTCCCTGGTCGACGACGAGAGCGTCGCCGCGGCCGGGCAGGCGCTGGATCGCGCCGGGCAGGTCGAGTGCGAGCTGATGCTGCCGGTCGACCTCGTGCTCGGGCGCGAGTTCGACGCCGACACCGAGCGGCGTGAGAGCGACGGGGTCGAGGTCGACGACGGCTGGATGGGGCTGGACATCGGCCGGCGCACCGGGGGGCTCTACGCCGAGGAGATCGCCGCCGCCGGCACGGTGCTCTGGAACGGCCCGATGGGGGCGTTCGAGATGGAGCCCTTCGCCGCCGGCACCCGGGCGGTCGCCGAGGCTGTCGCCGAGGCGCCGGGTACGACCGTGATCGGCGGCGGCGACTCGGTCGCCGCGCTGCAGCAGTTCGGCCTGGCTGAGAAGGTGGACTGGTTGTCGACGGGAGGAGGAGCTTCGTTGGAGCTGCTGGAGGGGAAGAAGCTGCCGGGCGTGGAGGCTTTGCTGGATGCCTGAGCGCAGGCCGTACATCGCCGCCAACTGGAAGATGCACAAGACCGTCGCCGAGGCAGGCGAGTTCGTCGACGCGTTGCTGCCGCAAATCGCGGCGACGCAGAGCGACGTGGTCATCTGTCCGCCGTTCACGGCGCTGACCGCCGTGGTCGAGCGCCGCTACGGCACCGCGGTCAAGGTCGCCGCCCAGAACATGCACGAGGAGGGCTCGGGCGCCTTTACCGGCGAGGTCTCGGCGCCGATGCTGGCCGAGCTCGACGTCGAGGCAGTCGTCCTCGGCCACTCGGAGCGGCGCCAGTACTTCGGCGAGAGCGACGAGGCGCTCGCCCGCAAGCTGCCGGCGGCGCTCGCCGCCGGGCTGGAGCCGATCCTCTGCGTCGGCGAGAGCGAGGAGGCCCGCGACGGCGGCCAGACCGAGGCCGTGCTCGAGCGCCAGCTCCATGCCGACCTGGCCGAGGTGGAGTCGAGCGAAATCCCGCGGGTCGTGATCGCCTATGAGCCGATCTGGGCGATCGGCACCGGCCGCACGGCGACGCCAGAGCAGGCTCAGGAGACGATTGCCTTCATCCGCGACACCCTGCGCATGCGAGGCGCCGCCGCCGACTCGGTGCGGATCCTCTACGGCGGCTCGGTCAAGCCCGGCAACGCCGCCGAGCTGCTCGGCCAGCCCGACATCGACGGGGCGCTGGTCGGCGGCGCCAGCCTCGATCCGGCCGATTTCGCCGCGATCGTCAAGGCGGTTGGGTGACGGGCCTCGCGGCTCCCTCGCTGGCGCTCGTCATCCTCGACGGCTGGGGCCTGGCCGAGCCCGGCCCGGGCAACGCGATCTCGCTCGCCCGGACGCCGGTCTTCGACCGCCTCTGGGGCGAGTTCCCCCGCACGCAGCTCTCCGCGCAGGGCCCCGACGTCGGCCTGCCCGAGGGCCAGATGGGCAACTCCGAGGTCGGCCACCTCAACCTCGGCGCCGGGGCGATCGTCAAGCAGGACCTGGTCCGGATCAACGACGCGATCGCCGACGGCGGCTTCTTCGAGAACGAGGCGCTGCTCGCCGCCTGCGAGCGCGCCCGCCGGAGCCCCCGCGGCCGGCTGCACCTGCTCGGCCTCGTCTCCGACGGCGGCGTCCACTCGGGCTGGGAGCACATCGAGGCGGCGATCGAGCTCGCCTCCCAGGAGGGCGTGCCCGACGTCGTCTTCCACGCCTTCGCCGACGGGCGCGACACGCTTCCCCACGGCGGCCGCGGCTACCTGGCCGAGCTCGAGCGCTGGCTCAAGCAGGCGGGCCGGACCGCGACCGTCAGCGGCCGCTACTACGCGATGGACCGCGACACCCGCTGGGAGCGGACGAAGCTCGCCTACGACGCGATCGTCCACGCTGAGGGGCTGCGCGCGGCGAGCTCCGCCGAGGCGATCGAGGCCGCCTACGAGCGCGGCGAGACCGACGAGTTCATCAAGCCGACCGTGATCGGCTCCTACGACGGCGTCGCCTCGGGCGACGTCGGGATCTTCGTCAACTTCCGCCCCGACCGCGCCCGGCAGCTGACCCGCGCCCTCGCCGAGCCCGGCTTCGAGGAGCTGCCGCGCAGCGGCGGCTCCCTGCTCGACCTGACGACGATGACCGAGTACCGCAAGGGCTGGCCCTACCCCGTCGCCTTCCCCGAGGCGCGGCCGCAAACCACCCTGGCCGAAGTCGTCGCCGCCGCGGGCGGGCGCCAGCTGCACGTCGCCGAGACCGAGAAGTACGCCCACGTCACCTACTTCTTCAACGGTGGGCGCGAGCAGGAGGTGGGCGGGGAAGAGCGCTGCCTGGTCGACTCGCCGCGCGACGTCCCCACCTACGACCACAAGCCGGAGATGAGCGCTCGCGCGGCGGCCGACGCCTTCGTCTCGCGCTGGGGGGAGGACGGGTACCGCTTCGGGATCATCAACTTCGCCAACCCCGACATGGTCGGCCACACCGGCGTGATCCCGGCCGCGGTGGCCGCGGTCGAGGCCGTCGACGCCTGCCTCGGCGACGTGGTCGAGGCGGTCCGGCGCTCGGGCGGCGCCTGCATCGTCACCGCCGACCACGGCAACTGCGACCACATGCTGGAGCCGGACGGCTCGCCCAACACCGCCCACTCGCTCAACCCGGTGCCGCTGGTCGTCACCTGCGAGGGGCTGGCCCTGCGCGACGGGGGCATCCTCGCCGACGTCGCCCCGACCGCGCTCGAGCTGCTCGGCATCCCCCAGCCGGAGGCGATGACCGGCCGCTCGCTGATCGACCAATGAGCTTCCACTGTTCCTTTCCCCGCCTATATAGCGCTAAGGAACAGCGGAAGTGAGGGAAGGGCGACTGCGGTTCGAGATCGAGGCGCAGGACGGCCGCGCCCGAGCCGGTGTGCTGCACACGGCCCACGGCGCCATCCAGACACCGGCCTTCATCCCATTGGCGACGAAGGGGACGGTGCGGGGGCTGGAGTCCGCCGAGGTCGCCGCGCTCGGCTACGAGCTGATCCTCGGCAACACGTACCACCTGTTCGTCTCGCCGGGGCCCGAGCGGATCGCCGCCGCCGGCGGACTGCACGGGTTCATGGGCTGGGAGCGGGCGCTGATCACCGACTCCGGCGGCTTCCAGGTCTTCTCGCTGGCCCACGGCGGCGTCGCCAACGAGGTCAAGGGCAGCGGCCGGCCGGGGGGAGACCACGGCTCGGTGGTCTCGATCGATGAGGAGGGGGTGCGGTTCCGCTCCTACCGCGACGGGACTGAGCTCTTCATCTCGCCCGAGGTCTCGATGCAGGTACAGGCGGCGCTCGGCTCCGACATCGCACTCGTCTTCGACGAGTGCACGCCGTACCACGCCGACCGCGAGTACACGGCGCGCTCGATGGAGCGCACCCACCGCTGGCTCGACCGCTGCCTCGAGTGGCACGGGGTGGAGGGGCCGCAGCGCCAGGCGGTCTTCGGCATCGTCCAGGGCGGCGTCCACGAGGACCTGCGGCGCGAGTCCGCGCAGGCCGTCGCCGCGGCCGGCGTCGACGGGATCGCGATCGGCGGCACGCTCGGCCGCGACAAGGAGGAGATGCGCGGCGTCCTGGCGCTGACCGCGCCGCTGCTGCCGGAGGAGGCGCCCAAGCACCTGCTCGGGATCGGCGAGGTCGACGACCTGCTCGCCGGCATCGCCCTCGGTCTCGACGTCTTCGACTGCGCCGTGCCGACCCGCCTCGCCCGCCACGGCGTCGCCCTCGCTCCGGAGCCCGAGAGCCGCTTCCGCCTCGACCTGCGCAAGGCCGGCTGGGAGGGAGACCGCGAGCCTCTGGTCGAGGGCTGCCCCTGCCCCGCCTGCCAGGGCCACGACCGCGACTACATCAGCTACCTCTCCCGCGCCGAGGAGCTGACCGCGGTCCGCCTCCTCTGCCTCCACAACCTCACCTACATGCACGAGCTCGTAGTCCACGCCCGCGCCGCGATCGCCGCCGGCGACCTCGGCGCTTACTCGCGCGCGGTCCTGGCCGGGTCGCCGCCGTGGGCGGCTATTCGGTGTTCTTCCGGACCAGGTCCTTGAACTCTTCGACCACCCGGTCGACGCTGTCGCCGGCGACTTCGGTCGCTTCGACGCCGGTCGCGCGGTCGGTGGTGTAGATCACGGCGGCGGCGACGATCGCGGCGATCAGGACGAGCGCCACCAGAGCGAGGACGAGCCGGACGAAGCGCGAGAAGGCGCTGCGCTTCTTCGGTCCCGGCGCGGGCGCGGGAGGCGCGACCGGCGGGGGCGGCTGGGGCGCGCGCGCGACCGGGCGCCGCGTCTGCGACGGCGGTCGCAGGGCGGTCGGCTCGGTGCGGTCGAGGCGCCGCGTCGCCGTCTCGCCGCCGAGCACGCGGGTCGCTTCCGTGCCCTCGTCGAGCGGCAGCGTCACGTCCTCGCCGCGCAGGCCCAAGGCCAGGCCGCCGGCGAGCTCGGCGGCGCTGGCGTAGCGCCTCGCGGGGTCGCCCTCGAGCGCTCGCAGCACCGCCGTGCCCAGGGTCTCGGAGATCTCGCCGTTGTAGGTGGAGGGGGGGAGCGGCCGCTCGTTCTGCTGGCGCACCGCCAGCTCCGCCAGGCTGGAGCCCTCGTACGGCAGCCGCCCGGTGAGGAACTGGTAGAGGACGACGCCGAGGGCGTAGACGTCGGTCGCCGGCGTTGCCTCCTCGCCGCGCACCTGCTCGGGCGCGAGGTAGGCGGCGGTCCCGACCACCGAGCCGACCTGGGTGATCCGTGTCTGTTCGATCGCCCGCGCGATCCCGAAGTCGGTGAGCTTGAGGGTCATCTCGCCGCCCCCGACCGGGCCGCCGGTGATCATCAGGTTGCCTGGCTTGACGTCGCGGTGGATGATCCCGCGCCGGTGCGCGTAGTCGAGTCCGGCGCAGGCTTGAGCCCCGGCCTCGGCGACGGTATCGGCGTCGAGCGGTCCCTGCTTCTGGAGGATCTGCGCCCCCGAGCGGCCCTCGACGTACTCCATGACGATGTAGTGGCGGCCGCGGTCGATCCCGGTGTCGTAGACCTGGACGATGTTGGGGTGGATCAGCTTCGCGACCGAGGTCGCCTCGCGGCGGAAGCGGGCGACGAAGCGCTCGTCGTCGGAGAGGTGCTCGGCGAGGATCTTGACCGCGACGGTGCGCTCCAGCGTGCGGTCGAGGGCGCGGTGGACATTGGACATCCCGCCCGAGCCGAGCCGGTCGCCGATCTCGTAGCGCCCAGAGAGGGTTCCCGCCTCCATCAGCCTTCGCCCTCCTCCACGGCGGCCCCGGGGCTGATGCCGCCGGAGGGCTCGCCTTCTTCTTCCGCTGGAGGTGGCGGTTCGCGTTCTTCTTCTTTTTCTTCGCGCGCCGCTTCTTTCTCCGCTTCTTTTTCGGCTTTCTCTTCTTCCCGCTCGCGCTCTTTCTCTTCCTTTTCCCTTTCCTTTTCCTCGTCCTCGTCGCTTTCGCTCGTTTCCGGGGCGGGTTCGGGTTCTTCGACTTCCTCTTCTTCGCAGCTCGCGAGCACCTCATTGAGCCTCGCGGCGCCGCGCTCGAGCGCGCGCTGGAGCTCTGCGTCGACCCCTTCCAACGCTTCGACCTGGGCGCTCACCTGGCCGGCCGCTTCCTCGGCGCCGCCGCATTCGCCTTCGCTCGCCAGCTGCTCGACCGCGTCGAGGTTGGCCGTTATCTCCCGCGCGTCGTTGCCGGGCAGCAACTGGGCGTCCTCTCCTCCTCCGCAGGAGGCGAGCATCGCGGCAGCGGCAACGGCGAGCGCGAAGGCGGTCAGTCGGCGCATCGTTGCGAGTCTAGAGAACCCCTGTTGAGCCAAGTTTCCCCTGCATTTAGCAGTTTGCGCCTGGTCACATTCCGACCTGGAGGCGGTCTGCGAGGCGACCCGGCAGGCCGGCCGCGGAGATCGCAGCGGCGGCGCGGTCGATCTCGTACGGGACGCGGTGGTAGCGGGCGGTCTGCGCCGCGGTGTCGAGCTCCAGCCAGGCGGCGCGCGGGTCGCCGTCGCGGGGCTGGCCGACGCTGCCTGGGTTGAGCAGCCAGGCGCCATGCTCGATCTCGAGCAGCGCGCCGTCGCTCATCCGCGCGCCCCGGACCTCGCCCGGCTCGTTGCGGGCGCCCTGGCTGAAGAAGAGCGAGACGTGCGAGTGGCCGATCAACCCGACGCGCTCCGACTGGACCTCGAAGCAGGCCTCCGCCTGCTCGACCGAGAGCACGTACTCCCAGACCGGATCGCGGGGGGAGCCGTGGGAGAGCGCCACCTCCTCGCGCCGGGTCATCGGCTCCAGACCGTCCAGGAACTGGAGGGTCCGCTCGTCGACGTTCTCCCTGGTCCACTCGACACCCGCCGCGGCGGCCTCCGAGAAGGCGGAGATCCGCAGCTCGCCGAGCACGGCGAGGTCGTGGTTGCCGGCCAGGCAGACGGCGCAGCGCTCGCGGATCAGGTCGGCGCAGGCGTCGGGCTCGGCGCCGTAGCCGACCACGTCGCCCAGGCACCAGACCTCCTCTACGCCCGCCGCTTCGACGGCGTCGAAAACCGCCTCCAGCGCAGGCAGATTGGCGTGGATGTCGGCGATCGCCGCGACGCGCACGGCGGCCAGCGTACCTAGTGCCGAGTCCGCACCGGCCCCCTTGCCTACATACGATGGGAGCGATGATGGCTGGCAGCGATCCGATCGCCGAGCTGCGCTCCGCGGTCAACCGGGCCGCCCAGGAGTTGCGCGGCGGCGAGCCGGCCGGGACCGAGCCGACTCTGGAGCGCCCGCCGAAGCCGGAGCTGGGCGACTACAGCTCCAACGCAGCGATGCTGCTCGCGGCGCCGCTCGGGGAGAGCCCGCGGACGGTCGCCGAGCGCCTCTGCGGCGAGCTCGGGCGGGAGCTGGGCGCCAACGGCAGCCTCGACCGGGCCGAGGTTGCCGGCCCGGGGTTCGTCAATCTCTTCCTCTCCGACGCCTGGTACCGGCGTGCGATGGCCGGCCTCGCCGCCGCGGGCGAGCATCTCGGGCCGGCGCCGACCGCCTCGCCGGAACGCATCCTGGTCGAGTTCGTCTCTGCCAACCCGACCGGTCCGCTGCACGTCGGCGGCGGTCGCCACGCCGCCTACGGCGACGCGCTGGTTCGCCTCCTGGAGGCGGTTGGGCATGAGGTCCAGCGCGAGTACTACGTCAACGACGCCGGCGCTCAGATCGAGCGCTTCGCCGCCTCGATCGCCGCCCGCATGCGCGGCGAAGAGCCGCCCGAGGACGGCTACGCCGGGGAGTACGTCACCGACCTCGCCGAGCGCTTCGCCGTCGACGGAATCGACCCCGGCGACACCGAGACGCTCGGCCGGCGCGGGGTGGAGGCGGTGGTCGAGAAAGTGCGGGCGACGCTCGAGCGCTTCGGCGTCAGCTTCGACACCTGGTTCTCCGAGCGCGGCCTCTACGAGCGCGGCGAGGTCGAAGCCGCCCTTACCCTGCTCGAGCAGAGCGGGCACACCTACAAGAGCGAAGACGCCCTCTGGCTGCGCACGACCACCTTCGGCGACGACAAGGACCGGGTCCTGGTCCGGGCCAGCGGCGAACCGACCTACCTCGCCGCCGACATCGCTTACCACCAGGACAAGCTGGAGCGCGGCTTCGGGCGGCTGGTCAACATCCTCGGCGCCGACCACCACGGCTACGTGCCGCGCCTGCGCGCCGTGATCGAGGCGCTCGGCGCCGACCCCGAGCGCTTCGAGGCGCTGATCATGCGCCTGGTCCACATCATCGAAGGCGGCGAGCGGGCGCAGATGTCGAAGCGCAGCGGCGACTTCGTCTCGCTCGACGAGCTGCTCGACGACATCGGGGCCGATTCCACGCGCTGGTTCATGCTCTGGCGCAGCCACGACACGCCCGTCGATCTCGATCTCGAGCTGGCCCGCCGCCAGTCGAACGACAACCCGGTCTACTACGTCCAGTACGCGCACGCGCGCATCTCCAGCATCCTGCGCAAGGCCGGGGTCGAGGACGCCGCGGCCGCCGCCGGCGCGGGAGTCGGGGAGACCGCGCTGGAGCCGGCGGAGCGGGCGCTGGTCAAGCGCCTGCTCGAGTTCCCGGACGAGGTGCGCGAGGCGGCCACCCGCCGTGCCCCGCACCGGATCTGCGCCTACTCGACCGCGGTCGCGGCCGACTTCCACGCCTTCTACCGCGACTGCAAAGTGGTCGGCGCCGAGGGCGAGGGGGTCGAGGAGTCGCGGCTGGCGCTCTGCCTGCTCGCCAAGCGGACGATCGCCGGGTCGCTCGGGCTGCTCGGCATCTCCGCCCCCGAGCGGATGTGATGCTGGGCAGGCGCAGGCGCCCGCGGGTGATCGCCGAGCTCCCAGCGCCGCAGGGTGGGGCCGACGCGGGCGCCCTCAGCGCCGCCGGGCTGGAGATGCTCACCGCCCTGCTGGGCGAGCTGGGCGACGCGCGGGCGGTGCTGAGCACCGGGGGGGAGGGGAAGTCGGCGCTGGCGCTCGGGTTGGCGACGGCCGCCGTCGCCGCCGGCCGGCGCTCGGTCCTGATCGAGTGCGATCTCGCCACCCCTTCGCTGGCACGGCGGGTGGGGCTGGAGCCGGCGCCCGGGCTGCACGAGTACCTGAGGATGGAGGCGGAGGCGCGGCGGATCCTCCAGCCGCTGGTCCTCGCCGGCCCGGGATCTGCGGCGGCGCGGACGCCGCTCACCTGCATAGTCGCCGGCAGGCCGGCGACCGCGGGGATGGCGCTGCTCGACTCGGAGGAGTTCGCCCACGCGATCGGCAAGCTGCGCAGCGCCTACGAACTGGTCGTCGTCGACGGCCCGCCACTGGACGATCCCTCGCTGCTGGCAGTCGCCCCCTTCGCGGACAGGACGCTCGCCGCCGCACGCTCCGAGCTGCCGCACAAGCCGTCGGTCCATATCGACGGCGTCGTGCTCGTTGCCTAGCTAGAGGTCGTATCTGGCGAGGTCGGCGTCGAGTCGCTCGGCCTCCTCGCCTTTCGGTGCCCCGCCGGCGGGCGGCGGCCCCGATCGTCGCCCGCCGGCCCGGCGCCAGCGCGCGACGCCGATCGCAAGCGCGACGGCCGCGATGACGAATCCGATCGCCGGCACCAGATAGGCGGAGAGGTTGAAGCCCGATCCCTCGGGCAGAGCGAGCACCTCGTCGCCGTACTGGACGACCAGCGCGTCCTTGATCTCCGCCTTGGTCTCGCCTGCCGCGATCAGCCTCTTGATCAGCGCCCGCTGTCGCTCTGCCTGGGGGGCGCCGGAGAGCTCCAGCAGCGTGCCGCAGATCGGGCACATCACCTCGTCTTCGAGGTCGGCGAGCGTCGCCTGCTGCGCGCCGGCGCCGGCCGGCAGCAACACCGCCGCCCAGAGCAGCGCAATCAGGGCCCATGGGAACCCGCGAGTCATGGGGCGTCCTCGATCAGTGGCACGACGTTCTCACTCAGGAAGCGCTCGTCGACGGGGCCGACGGCGATCAATGCGACCCGACCCCTTGGGTCGACCAGGAAGCTTTCCGGCAGGCCGGTCGAGCCGAAGGCTTCGCTGCGCTCGTCCCCTGTCGACCGCAGCTGCGGGTAGCTGGTCGGGTACTCGCGCAGGAAGGCGAGCGCGTCGTCGGTGTTGTCCTGAACGTCGATGCCGAGCACGGTGACGCCGCTGTCCCGGTAGCGACGCTGGAAGCGCTCCAGGGTCGGGGCCTCCTCGCGGCAGGGGGGGCACCAGGAGGCCCAGAGGTTGACCAGCACCCAGCGCCCCCGGTAGTCGGCGATCTTGCCCGTCCCCTCGGCGCCGAGTCGCGGCAGCTCCTTGTCGGGGACCGGGTCGCCGACCGCGACGTCGGCGCCTCCCTTGCTGAGCAGGCCGAAGCCGAGCAGGCCGATGACGGCCAGCACCGCGAGGAAGGCGAGGAAGGAGCGGGCGCTCACTTACGAAGACTCTAGTTGGGGCGCTCTCCCGATCGCATCGCTGCCGCCGTAGAATCCGCCCCCCAGTGCGGACGTAGCTCAGTTGGTAGAGCGTCAGCTTCCCAAGCTGAAGGTCGCGGGTTCGAGACCCGTCGTCCGCTTCCCCGGTCCACCGAAATGGACAAGGCAGAGCGGAAATTGACTCCGCTCTAGAGATTTTCGGACGGAAGGCGCCTGAGGCCGCCTCCCGAACCGAACCGCATGCAAAACAAACACCGCCTCAGCTACGCGAACGTCGCTTCGACCATCGCCGTCTTCCTCGCCCTGGGGGGCGGGGTTGCCTACGCGGCGAACGAGATTCGCTCCGGCGACATCGCTCCGGGAGCGGTGCGCACCTCTGACATCCACAAACGAGCGGTCACCAGCGGCAAGCTCGCCGTGGGTGCGGTGCGCAGCAACCAGATCGCCGACGGCTCGGTCGGCTCGAGGCAGATCGGCGCCTCCGCGGTCGCTCCCTCGAACCTCGAGTTTCCGGTCTTCATCGCCGCCACGCCCAGCGGCGGGTCCGCTCCGGTCACGAGTGGGCCCGATCCGTACCCGGTGGCCAACGGCTCCTGGGCGCAGGGGCCCGGACAGATCCAGGTTCTCTTCGGCGCTGCCGCGGCGACGCTTGCCTACGACGACTCGGGCAGCGGATCCTGTCAGGTCTTCTTCGAGATCAGCCTCAACGGTCGCCAGGTCGGAGGGGGCCAGCTCTCGACCGGCTCCACGAGTCCCACTCGGATCGAACAGAGCATCGGCGCCGAACCCCAGATCGATCCCTCCGCGCCGACCACGGTCCAGCTGACCGTGCGGACCGGGTCGAATGGAGCTTGCACCGAGGACTCGCGCATCGAGTCGTCCCGCTTCCGCATCCTCGACTTCGGCTAGCCCGCAGCGGCGGCCGAGAGGGGCTCCGGCTTCCCGGTCGCCGCTCCCTCTGCGGTGCGGTAGAAGTGCTCGGTCGCGCCGCGCACCTGACGCTTGAAGGCAAGCTCGACCAGGCCGCTCTTGGCCAGCTCGGTGACGTGGTAGTTGACGTTGCTCAGCGGCATCTGCAGCTCGTGGCTGAGGTCGCTGGGAGAGAGGACACGCCCCCCGTCAAGGGCGAGGACTTCGAGGATTGAGATGCGCAGGGGGTGGGTATTGGCCCTCGCCAGAAGTTGCCAGTTCAAGACGCCTCCTCTACAAGTTTTCTGAATACCAAAAACTGCTTATCTGATTTATACCAAAAAATGGTGATTCAAAGTTCTATAATCGGGTAACACCAGTCCGACAATGGCTCTGCGAGCAGGAACCGGGAGGAGTGGGGCAATGGGGTGGATTCGATTGGGAGCACGCGGCACGGCTGCAACGGCCGTCGCCGTGCTCGTGCTGGCGCTGGGGGCGACACCGGCGGGGGCGGCCGACATCATCGCTCCACAGAACGACCCGCCGACCGCCGACGATGGCTGGCAGGCGGGCACCTGCAAATCGGAAGCGCCGGAGTGCTCGGTGGACACCAAAACCCAGTTCTTCGAAACCTCCGGCGCCCACCCGCAGTTCGGCTTCACCCAGATCATCGTCAAGAACGACGCCGGCAAACCGGCGGGGAACCTGCGCACGATTCGCGTTGACCTGCCAGCTGGCCTCACGGTCAACCCGCAGGCCACCGAGCAGTGCGAGGTGGGCCCGGGAGAGAAACCCGACGCCCTTAACTGCCCGGCGGGCTCGCTGGTCGGCGAAAGCAAAGTCACCGTCTCCAACCTGCTCGGCGTGCCGCTGCCGCCGATAATCGTCCCCGTCTTCAACGTCATCCCCGATGAGGGCGAACCTGCCCGATTCGGCTTCAGCCTGCTCGGCACCGATGTCTACCTCGAGGCCGACATCGCCTGGGAGAGCGACTACCACGAGTACTTCACGATCCACGCTGCCAACCTCGAAGAGGAAGGGCTGCCGATCGGCGAGCTGGGGGCGCTGCTGAAAGTCCGGCTGCTGGAGAACCGCCTCGTCTTCAAAGGGCGCTCGGGAGACGGCACCTTCATCACCACGCCGACCACCTGTTTCGATTGGACCCAACCGCCCTTCGGACAGCTCTACTCGACCTACCTGCGAGCGGACTCCTACGAGGAACCCGATCCGGGCTTCCCGGCCGGCTCCCCCTTCATCGAATCGAAACTGCCGGAAGGGACCGGTCCCAAGGAGTGCGACTCGATCCCCTTCGAGCCGACGATCGACGTGGCGCCGAACACGGACATGACCGACTCGCCCGCCGGCGCGGCGGTCGACGTCCAGGTCCCGTTCATCGGCGGCGGGGACAACCAGTCGAGCTCCCACGTGCGGGCGGCCAGGGTCTCGCTGCCAGAGGGCATGGGACTCAACCCCTCGGCCGCTAACGGGCTCGTCGCATGCACCGACGCGCAGTTCGGCAAGGGCACCAGGAACCCGGTCGCCTGCCCGGAGGGCTCGAAGGTGGGGACGGTCGAGGTCGACACGCCGCCGCTGCCCGACGGCTCGCTCGCCGGCAGCGTCTACGTCGGGCAGCAGCTCAGCCGCGACCCCGCCTCCGGCGAGCAGTACCGGATCTTCGTCACCGCCGAGTCGGCGCGCTATGACATCTCCGCCCGCCTGCTCGGCAGGGTCTCGGCCGACCCGGTCACGGGCAGGCTGACGACGACCTTCGACGAAGCGCCGCTGGGCAGCGTCCCGGTCCCGGGGCTGCCGCAGGTCCCGTTCAGCTCCTTCCGGATCAAATTCAACGGCGGCGCCCGGGCGCCGCTGACCAGTCCGCCGACCTGCGGCCCGAACGCCACCGCGACCCAGATGACCCCCTGGTCGGGCAACGCCGACGCCGTCCCGGGCGACGAGTTCGCGATGACCTCGGCGCCGGGCGGCGGCGCCTGCGCCAAAACACTGGCCGAGCGCCCCTTCGCACCCAGCTTCGCCGCGAAAACGCTGAAACCGCAGGGCGGCGAGTTCAGCCCGCTCGTCGTCGATGTCGCCCGCTCCGACGGCAACCAGGAGCTGAAGGGCGTCGACGTCGACCTGCCGCCGGGCTTGACGGCGAAGCTGGCCGGCGTCCGCTACTGCCCCGCAGGGGCGATCGCGGCCGCGGCTGCGAACAGCGGCGCGGCGGAGGCCGCCTCGCCCAGCTGTCCCAAATCCAGCCTCGTCGGCACCGTCTTCGTCCGCACCGGGACCGGCCCTGAGCCGATCCAGATTCAGGGCAAAGCCTTCCTCGCAGGGCCCTACAAGGGGGCCCCTCTCTCCCTGGTAGTCGTCACCCCCGCCACGGCCGGGCCCTTCGATCTGGGCGTGGTCGTGGTGAGGGTGGCGCTACGCCTCGACCCCGAGACGGCCCAGGTCCACGCCGTGCCGGACCCGATCCCGCACGTCTTCGGCGGCGCCCTGGCGGACATCCGCTCGATCTCGCTGCGGGTCAACCGGCAGCAGTTCTCGCTCAACCCGACCAACTGCTCGAAAATGACGGTGGGGGCGACCCTGCGCGGGGGCGGCGCCAACCCGCTCGACCCCGCGGCCTTCAGCGCCTTCCCGGCCTCGGTCCCGTTCCAGGTCAAAGACTGCGAGCGGCTCGGCTTCAGGCCGAAACTCCACTTCCGGGTCTTCGGCGCTACCCGCCGCGGCAAGAACCCGAAGCTGCGCGCGACGCTCAAAGCCCGCGAGGGCGACGCCAACATCGGCCGCGCGGCGGTCACCCTGCCACGCTCCTTCTTCCTCGACCAGGCGAGCCTCTCGAAGGTCTGCACCAGGGTCCAGTTCGCCGCCGACGACTGTCCGAAAAACTCGATCTACGGCTATGCGCGGGCGGTCACGCCGCTGCTCGACGGGCCGCTGAAAGGCCCTGTCTACCTGCGCTCCTCCGACAACCTGCTGCCCGATCTCGTCGCCCGCCTGCGCGGTCAGGTCGAGGTCCACCTGGTCGGCCGGATCGACACCGTCAAAGGCAGGATCCGCAACACCTTCGACACGGTGCCC
>Ga0268259_10000110_pt1 | contig 47961 bp, 53 predicted proteins | sample AgamicAsMarz_FD_200246 | JGI IMG/M metagenome (GOLD analysis project Ga0268259, IMG submission 200246) | Agave microbial communities from Guanajuato, Mexico - As.Ma.rz (v2) (version 3) | ecosystem: Host-associated > Plants > Phyllosphere > Phylloplane/Leaf | place: Guanajuato, Mexico... | reverse complement strand
GGAGACGATCCCACCCGAGGCCCAGGCCCCAGCCGGGTTGATCAGTTCGCTGACGTCCTCGGGCCTCGTTTCCGGCTCGACGTCGTAGCCGTGCATGAATGGGCGCGGCATCGCGACGGTCCGCGGCAGGCTGCTGCCGCTCATCCCCAGCGGCTTGAAGATCTTGCTCCGCAGCAGGCTCGAGTAGGAGCGTCCGGTGGCCTGCTCCTCCATCAGCCCGGCGGCGATGTTGTCGGTGTCGGAGTAGTGGTACCGAGAGCCGGGGGCGAACTCGAGCGGGTCGTCGCGGACGAATTTCGTCAGCTGCAGCGGCGAGAAGTAGGCGGCGGGGTCGGCGCCGAGCTGCTCGCCGAAATCGGGATCCTGGATGTACTCGGGCAGGCCGCTGGTGTGCTGGAGCAGCTGGCGCAGCGTCACGCCTTCGGCGTTCGGCAGCACACCTGGGATCCGGGAGCCGAGCTTGTTGCCGAGGGAGAGGGCTCCCTCCCCGGCGAGCCGGACGGCTAGGTAGGCGTTGAAGCCCTTGGCGACGCTGGCGATGCGCACGTGTTCGTCGCGTTTGGGCCGGCGCCCGTTGGCGATGTCGGCAACGCCCGCGTAGAAGAAGTCCGTCGTCCTCCCACGGTGAATCAGGACGGAGATACCCGGCGGCCCGACGTTCGAGGAGACGATGCGGCCGAGCATTCCTTCGAGCTTCGGCGGCGCGGCCGCCGCCGGACCGGCAATCGAGCCGCATATGGCGAGACAAGCCGCCAAGAGCGCCACCGGGCCGCGTCCAGATCCCATTGCCGAAAGACTAGTCGTCCGGACCAGGTGACTGAAGCATTTTCCCCCTCATAGGGTGGACAATGCTTCAGTGATGCCCACGGAGAGCGACCACGCCACCGCGTTGCTGATCGGCGGCGAGCAGGTCGGCGGCGCCGGCGGCGCCCTCCCGGTGGAAAACCCGTACACGACCGAGACGATCGCCGAGCCGCAGGCCGCCTCGGCCGAGCAGGTCGATGCCGCGGTCGCTGCGGCGCGCGAGGCCTGGCCCGCCTGGGGACGGACGACAGCCGGCGAGCGCTGCGAGCTGCTGCATGAGGTGGCGCGGCGGCTGCGCGACGGCGCCGAGGAGCTGGCCCGCACGATGACCGCCGAGGGCGGCAAGCCGCTGCTCGAGAACCGCGACGAGCTGGAGTGGACGGCGGCGGCCTTCGACTACTACGCCGAGATCGGCCGCGACCAAGCCGGCCGGGTGATCCCGCCGATCGAGTCGACGCAGCTGGCGATGGTGCTCAAGGACCCGCTCGGGGTGGTCGGCTGCATCGTCCCCTGGAACTACCCGCTGCTGCTGCTCGCCTGGAAGGTGGCGCCGGCGCTGGCCGCCGGCAACTGCGTCGTCTGCAAGCCCTCGGAGCTGACCCCGCTCTCGACTCTGATGCTGGCGCCGGTCTTCGAGCACATGCCGGCGGGCGTGGTCAACCTCCTCGCCGGCGCCGGCGACGTCGGCGCCGCGATCGCCGCCCATCCTGGCGTCGACTGCGTCGCCTTCACCGGCTCCGTCGCCACCGGCAAGAAGGTCGCCGCCGCCTGCACCGAGCGGATGGCGCGGATGAACCTGGAGATGGGCGGCAAGGACGCCTTCATCGTCTGCGCCGACGTCGCCCCCCAGCTCGAGGTCGCCGCCCGCGGCGGCGCCTGGGCCGCCTTCCTCAACGCCGGCCAGGTCTGCACCTCGGCCGAGCGCTTCTACGTCGTCGAGGATGTCTACGACGAGTACGTCAGCGCCTTCGTCGAGCACACCCGCGACCTCGTCCTCGGCGACCCATTCGAGGTCGCCACCGACATCGGCCCGATGGTCTCCGAGCCGCAGCGCGCGAAGGTCGTCGCCCAGCTGGAGGCGGCGAGCGCGGCGGGCGCCGAGATCCTCGTCGGCGGCGACCGCGGCGACCAGGAGCGCGGGCACTTCCTCTCTCCCGCGGTTGTTACCGGCGCCGCCCCCGGCAGCGCCCTGCTGTGCGAGGAGACCTTCGGCCCCGTCGCCCCGATCGTCCCGGTGGCGTCGTTGGACGAGGCGATCGCGCAGGCGAACAGCACCGAGTTCGGTCTCGGCGCCAATGTCTACACCGGCGACCTGGAGAGCGCGACGCGCTGCATGCGCGAGCTGCGCGCCGGCACGGTCTGGATCAACGACCCGCTCACCGACAACGACGCCGGGCCCTTCGGCGGTTTCAAGCAATCCGGCCTCGGCCGCGAGCTCGGCCGCGAGGGGCTGGAGGCCTTCCAGGAGACCAAGCACGTCCACATGGAATCGCGGATCGAGCGCAAGGAATGGTGGTACCCGTACAGCGAGTACGGGGGCTCGTAGCGGACTTGACCACCCAGGTCCCCTTCCTCGACCTGCAGGCGATGCGCCGCGAGCTCGGCGGCGAGCTGGACGCTGCGGTCGGCCGGGCCCTGGATTCGGGCTGGTACCTGCTGGGGACGGAGCTGGAGGAGTTCGAGCGCGAGTTCGCCGCCTACTGCGGCACGCGCCACTGCGTCGGCGTCGCCAGCGGCCTCAGCGCGATCGAGCTGGTCCTGCGCGCAGCCGGGGTCGGTCCCGGCGACGAGGTCATCGTGCCGGCCTACACCTGGGTCGCGACCTGGCTCGCCGTGACCAGGACCGGCGCCCGGCCGGTCGGGGTCGACGTCGAGGGGGCCACCTACAACATCGATCCGCGGCTGCTCGGCGACGCGGTCACGGAGCGGACGGCGGCGATCGTCCCGGTCCACCTGCGCGGCGAGCCGGCCGACATGGACGCGATCGCCGCGGTCGCCGCCGCCCACGACCTGCTCGTGATCGAGGACGCCGCCCAGGCCCACGGCGCCCGCCACCGCGGCCGCCGCACCGGGGCCCTTGGCGACGCCGGCGCCTTCTCCTTCTACCCGTCGAAGAACCTCGGCGGCATCGGCGACGGCGGGGCGATCACAACCGATGACGACAAGCTTGCCGAGCGGGCGCGGCTGCTGCGCAACTACGGCATGCGGAGCCGGTACGAGATCGAGGAGGCCGGCGTCAACTCGCGCCTGGCGGAGGTCCAGGCGGCCGCCCTGCGGACGATGCTGCCCCACCTCGACGCCTGGAACCGGGCCAGGGCCGTGCTGGCCGAGAACTACCTCGACGCCTTCGGAAGCCACGACGCGATCTCGACCCCCACCGTCCCGGAGTGGGCGGACCCGGTCTGGCACCTGTTCGCGATCGGAATCGCCGACCGCGACTCCTGCCGGCAGGCGCTCTCCGAGCAGGGGATCGAGACGCTGGTCCACTACCCCGTGCTGCCGCCCCGCTCCGCCCCCTACGCCGAAGACTGGCCGCCCGGCAACTTTCCCGTCGCCGAACGCCTCGCCTCCGCGGCGCTCAGCCTGCCGCTCTACCCCCAGCTCGAACCCGCCGTCTGCGAGCGGGTGGCAGAGGCGGTGCTGACGGCGGTCGCCACCCCTTCCTCCGCGTAGCATCACCGCCACGATGGCCCAGCGAAACCGGCTTGGAACCCTGGCGCGGCGACTCAGGTCGAAGCTGCACACCGACGTGCACGAGAAGCTCGACGAGCAGCGCCTCGCGGCCACCGGGCACCAGCAGGGGCTCGAGGCGCTGCAGAGCGAGGTCGCGCAGCTGCACGCGCGCCTCGACGCGGTCGAGACCGACGCCCGGCGGGCGGCCGAGATCGGCCGCCACGCCTATGACCAAGAGCCGGAAAACAGGAGGAGGCTGCGGGAGCTGCGCGCCGGCGAGGAGTACGAGCTGGCCTTCACCGAAGACGAGCCGCTGGTCACCTTCATCCTCCCCACCTACGACTCGTTCGAGACGCTGCGCGACGTCGCCCTGCCCTCGGTCCTCAACCAGACCTACTCGAACCTGCAGGTGATCGTCAGCGGCGACTGCGCCCCGCCCGAGACCGAGCAGGCGATCGCCGAGGTCGGCGACCCCCGCGTCACCTACGTCAACCGCACGATCCGGGGGCCGTATCCCGAGGAGCCGTCGAAGCGCTGGTTCGGGATCGGCGTTCCGCCCTCGAACGACGCCCTCGGCCTGGTCCGCGGGCGCTGGATCGCGCCCCTCGGGGACGACGACGCGGTCCGGCCGGACCACACCGCCCACCTGCTCGCGGCCGCGCAGGAGAATCGTTGGGAGCACTGCTACGGCCTGCAGCTGGTCAACTTCCCCGAAGGGGATCCGATAACGCTGGGCAAGTTTCCGCCCGCGCTGGGACAGTGGGGGCCGCAGGCCGCCCTCTACCACGCCGGCCTCCGCTTCTTCGAAGGGGAGCTCTCGGACGCGATCTACGACGAGCCGAGCGACTGGTCGAAGTGCAGGCGGATGATCCGGGCCGGAGTTCGTTTCGGGATGATCGACGAGATCGTCGTCGACAAGAACGAGACCCGCCGCCGCTCCGCTCGCGAGTGGGAAGAGGGCCGGGTACCGACGGCGGACTAGCCGACCGCGGTGACCGCCCCGACCGCCCGCAGGTACTCGTCGCGATCACGGATGTAGTCGGCCTCGTCGAAGGGTGCGGAGGTGAGCGCCACGTAGACGGTCCCCGGGGCAAAGCCGACGAGGTCGTACCAGAGCATCGGCGGCAGGTAGAGCCCGACGCGCGGATCCTCCAGCGCGAACGTGCGCTGCTCCGTGCCGTCGTCGACCACGGCCTCGAAGCGCCCGCGCACGCAGAAGATCACCTCTTCCAGGGCGTGGTGGGCGTGACCACCCCGGACCGCGCCGGCGGGGACGCCGTAGACGTGGAAGGTGCGGGCTATCGGAAAGGGGATCTGGTCGCCGGCCTCGGCGTAAGCGAGATTGCCGAGGGTGTCCTCAACGACCGGCAGCTCTATCTGGCGACACTCCTCGACTCCCACGACGCAACCGACCCTAGCAACGGGCAAATCCACCGATCCGGCCACGCTACGATCCGCCGCCTCTCGACCGGAAAGGGAGCCCCGATGCCCACGATCCACTCCAGCGCCATAGTCGAAACCGACTCGATCGGAGAGGGAGTGACGATCGGCGAGTTCGCCCTCGTCCGGCCGGGCGCGGTCCTCGGCGACGGGGTGACGATCCACTCCCACTCCATCGTCGAAGCCAACGCCGAGATCGGCGCCGGCACCGAGGTCCTGCCCGGCGCCCTCCTCGGCCGTCGCCCGCGCGCGGTGGGGGCGATCTCCCGCGAGCCGACCTACCGCGAACAGCTCCGCATCGGCCCCGGCTGCTCGATCGGGGCCCACGCGATCGTCTACTACGACGTCGAGGTCGGCAGCGAGACCCTGATCGGCGACACGGCGGCGATCCGCGAGACCGGGCGGATCGGCAGCGGCTGCGTGCTCGGCCGCTGCGCGGTCGTCTCGCGCGAAATGGAGATCGGGGACGGCACGTTCATCGGCTACGCGACCTCGCTGGCCGGCAAGAGCACGATCGGCAAGAACGTCTTCATCGCCCAGCACGTGGTGATGACCAACGACAACACGCTGGGCGCGCACGGCTGGACCGAGGAGGTGATCGCGGGCCCGACGATCGAGGACGAGGCAAAGATCGGCGCCAACGTGACGCTGCTGCCAGGCGTGACGATCGGCCGCGGCGCGATCGTCGGCGCGGGCTCGGTGGTTACCCGCGACGTCGAGCCCGGCATCACCGTGTACGGAAACCCGGCTAGACCGGCTTGACACCGATCAGGAGCGCCATCTCGAGCCACTTCCAGTAGCAGTCGACGTCGTCGAAGCCGAGCTCGCGCAGCCAGGAGAGCTGCGTCTCGACGTCGAGGCAGCGGTCGGAGGGGTCCTCGTTCTCGATCGGCTCGTTGATCGCCGCGAAGAAGGCGAGGTGCAGGCGCCGGGTCGGCGAGGCGACGTGCTCGAAGTTGGCGAAGACCCCGCCCGGCTCGAGCAGGCCGAAGACCTCGGCGAGGAGCGTGCGCTTGCGCTCGTCCTCCAGATGGTGGATCGCCATCGAGGAGACGACCGCGTCGAAGCGCCCGAGGCCGGGCAGCGGATCGCCGAGGTCGTGCGGAACGAGCTCGACGCGATCGTCGCCGGCAAAGCGCTCGCCCGCGGCCGCCAGCATGACCTCCGAGAAGTCGAGGCCGACGCCGAGCATCTCCGGTCGATCGGCTTGGAGCAGCGCGAGCAGGCGACCGTCGCCGGTCCCCAGGTCGAGCACGCGGCGGACGTCGCGCGGCAGGTGTTCGAGCAGCACGCTCTCGCCCTCTAGCCGGCGCGGGAACCCATCCGCCATCGCCAAGTAGCGATCGGCTCGGGCGGCGTTCTTCCACTCCTCCCCACTCATGTCACTCCTGAATATCGAGAAGCTGCGGTGGTGGCAAGCCAAATCTTTTTTTGATTATCTACACAGATCTGACTATTTGAAGGTTCGATAGAGGATGGGTAAGCAGGTGAAGAGACTGGCATTGGGCCTTTTGCTCGTAACCGCGGCGTTCCTCGCGGTCCCCCTGTCCGCCAGCGCGGCAGAATTCGAAACATTCGTCGGCTGCGACGACCTCTCGGAAAACCCTGTTCCTTCGCATGTATGTCAGGCCGGTGACTTCCCCGGCGCTTATTTCGAATCCGATTTAGACATCGAATACGACGTCTGCGTGGAATTCCCCGGCGGGACCTTCATCTGCGCCGAAGAACAGCTCGCCGAAGCGGGTGTTCTCTATGTCAACTCGATCACGACCGATCTGGAGGGTGAACACTTCGTCTCCTGGTTCGTCGAAGGCGCGGAAGTCGGGAACTGGGCCTTCCGCATGGACCCTCCGCCGCCACCCGCGATCGTCACCTCCCCACCGCCACCGGCGGCCCCCGCCGTCGTCCCGCTTCCATCCGTGAAATGCCTGAAAGCGAAACAGGCGGTCAATAGGCTCAAAATCCGCCTGCAGAAAGCCACTGGACACAAACAGAAGGCCAAAATCCGCGTCAGGCTGAAACGCGCTCGCGCCACCGCACGAGCCGCCTGCTGAACTCTCGCTAGATTCGTCCGCCGTCCAGCGATGAGTCTGGGCACTTCCGACGGTCTATTGACCGTCAATGGCACATGCCAAAACAGGAGCAGAGATGACGGACCACAGAGTTCCAGCCGTCCGGGCCGAGGGGCTCGTCAAGCACTTCGACGGCAAGGAGGACGCGGTCGAAGCCGTGCGCGGCGTCGACCTCGAGATCCAGCCGGGCGAGATCTTCGGCTTCCTTGGCCCGAATGGGGCCGGCAAGTCGACGACCGTGCGCATGCTGACCACGCTGCTCTCGATCACCGCCGGCCGGGCGGAAGTGAACGGCATCGACGTCGCCCGGGACCCGGAAGCGGTCCGGGGCCGCATCGGCGTCGCCCTCCAAGAGGCCGGGCTCGACCCGCGCCAGACCGGCCGCGAGCTGCTCACCCTGCACGGACGGCTGTTCGGGCTGGACCAGGCCGCGGCCGAGAAGCGGACGCAGGAGCTGCTGGAGCTGGTCGAGCTCGAGGATGCCGCCGACCGGGTCACGAAAGGCTATTCCGGCGGCATGCAGCGCCGGCTCGACCTGGCGGCGGCGCTGGTCCACGAGCCGGAGGTCCTCTTCCTCGACGAGCCGACGACCGGGCTCGACCCGGCCAGCCGGCTCACGGTCTGGGAGGAGGTGCGGCGGATCAACGGCCACGGCACCACGGTCTTCCTCACCACGCAGTACCTCGAGGAGGCCGACCAGCTCTGCGACCGGCTCGCGATCATCGACGACGGGCGGATCGTGCGCGAGGGCACGCCGGCCAACCTCAAGGCCGAGCTCGGCGAGCGGCTTGGCGGAACCGAAGTCACACTCGACGACGTCTTCCTCGACGCCACCGGGCGCAGCCGCGACCGTGCCGCGGGCGAGGTCCAGGAGGTGGGGGCATGAACGCCACGATCGTTCTCGGGAAGCGCTCGCTGCGCGAGGCCATCCGGCAGCCGGACGCGCTGCTGATGACGATGTTCATCCCGATCTTCTTCCTCGTCGTCAACACCGGCCAGGCGGCGGAGATCTTCCCGTCGAGCTCAACCGAGTTCCTACAGGGCCAGGGGTACGGCGCCTTCCAGCTGCCGATCACGCTGCTGCTGGCGGCCTCGTTCGGCATGGCCTCCCTCTTCCTGGTCGAGGAAATCGAGGGCGGCTACTTCGACAAGCTGCGGGCGATGCCGATCCCGCGCTACTCGATGGTGCTGGGCCGGCTCGTCGCCGAGGGGGCGAAGGGCGTCGTCATCTCCACGGTGATCGTCCTGCTCGCCCTGCCCTTCGGGATCACGATCGCGAGCGGTCCGCTCGGCTTCTTCCTGCTAATCCTGCTGGCGACCCTCTGGGGAGTGGTCTACGCCGGCTTCATGCAGCTGATCGCGCTCAAGACCCGCAACGCCGCGGCGGTCAACTCGGGTGGGCTGATCTTCTTCCCGCTGCTCTTCCTCACCCCCAACTTCGTCCCCCGCGAGATGCTGACGCGGCCGATGGAGATCGCCGCGACGCTCAACCCCGTCACCTACCTGATGGAGGCCCTGCGCTCGCTGATCCTCACCGACCTCGACTGGGGCGCGGTCCTTCCCGGCTTCGCCGTCGTCGCCGGCCTCGGCGCGATCATGCTCCTGCTCAACGTGCGGATGATCCAGAGCTACGACTAGGGAGAGTCGCTACGACCCAGCTCGCCTGCGACGCGCTCGAGCACGGCATGGAGGTCAGAGCGCTCGGAAAGATCGAGAGGGGCCAGCTGCCGGGTCTTGCCCTTCAGGCTCAACTCTGAGTCGGTCGCCAGCTCCAGAGCCCTACCGGGATCCCGCGAACCGCTCGCACCGTCGTAACTGCCGCGATCGAACTCACCTGCATAGATGGCGGTGATATCACCCTCACGCTTTCCGTCCGTCTCGCGCCGAACCACAAGCAGTTGGACGACCTCTGCTCCTGGCGCCACCGCAAATGCCTCCTTCACGGTCGCCAGCACATTGCTGCCGAGGGCTTGCAGGTAGAGGTCGTTCATCTCGGTTTTCGTCCGCTTCTTCAACGTCCGTTTTCCAGTGGGCGTACGAGCAGGCTTGCGCTCAGGGACGATCTCCGTGGGCGTCCGGAACTGCAGCAAGACCGTCACACGATCGCCATCGCAGTCGATTGGCGCCGCCGGTGCCTCGTTATCGGCGAAGGCCTGCTCCAGCGCGAGCATCGTTGGCTCGGGATCGTTGGCAAGCAGCTTCTCCCAGTCACGATCCAGCTCGGTCTGCTCGGAGGCGCGCTCGGCCTCGCGCCGCTCCGCCTCTGCGGTCACTCGCACCGTCAACTGATCTTCGACTCTCGTCCGCGCCGACTGCAGGTCCGCCCACAGCCCGTCAAGCAGCGCCTGCTCGCTGTCGCGCTTCGCGCGGAGCCGCTCCTCCTCACTCCGCGCGACAGCCTCGGCTTTCACATCGGCCCTGCCCGCCGCCTCGATTCGCTCGCGGAGTCGCCAGAACGGAATCCCCCGCCACTCGCGCCTGCGATGTTCACGCATCAGCTCGTAACGATCGACGGGTTCCGGCTCGGCCGCCCCAGGTGGCGCCTCGCCCCCACCCACTCGGTCCAGCAGGTCGGGGATACCAGCCTCCGCTTCCAGCTCACGTTTGATCGTGGCGGGGTCGACCGCATCCACAGGCGACAGCTCGATCCGCTCAGCTCGCGGGAAAGACTGGGCGTGCATGCTTATTAGCGCTTTCTCCAAAGCAACGACCTTTTCGATGTCCGCTTCGCGTTGTGCTGCTTTCATCTCGCGCTCGTAGGCGGCAATCGAAGCTCTTGTCGGACCTCCGGAGCTCGCACGTGCGGTCCGTACCTGCGCGGCCCTCGGGGAGCTGGAACGGCGTGTGCTGGTGGAGAACGGGCCGACCCGGGTGCTGAGACCTCGGCTGGAAGCAGTCACCCGAACTCCTGGGGCAATCTTGAAGCTCTTTCGCATCTACTCGCACCCCACCCCGTCGCCGTCGGCATCGAGCCCGTGCGGGTCTGAGCCGTACACCGAGACCGACCCACCGACTTCCGCACAGTCGACATCTGGCGGGTATGACGGAACGCAGCCGGAGTAGTTCGGGTCGCATCCACTCACTTCAGTCGCTTCTTCCTCCTGTTCTTCCGCTTCGCGCAGGGCTCGTTCTTCTGCCCTGACAGCAGCACGTTCTTCTTGCTCGATTAGTGCCGTCAGGCGACGAGAGGAACGACGTTCATCAACCTCGGCGTCAACCAATCGGCTCTCGGCGCTTCGCAATTCGCGGGCCGCCTTGCGTACTTCGGTCCGAGCCGCGCGCTGCAGGGCAAGCGGCTCTGTTGCCTGCTTGCGGGTCGCGTCGACCTCAACCTTGGCTTCTTCCAATCGAGTGGCGCCTTCGCCGTCCGTCAGTGCAGCGGCATCTTCCCGCAACTCCGCGGAGATGGGAGGTGCATCTGGCTCCTGGGAGAAGAGCGCGTCCCCCAGCCCGCCCGCGCTGAGCAGGAAGAGCAAAACGGCGGCGACCCACGTGACCCAGCGTGGAAGGCGCTCGCGTCCGAGCAACGGCCTGGCCCGACCGCGCTGAACTTCTGCCGAGTGACGCCCCAGCAGAAACGCCGCCGGGAGGAACAGACCGAGGCAGAAGATCGCTGTGCCAATGACTTGGAACAGACCGTCCCCTACCCCTATCCCAGCCCCGGCGACGACAAGCATGAACCCGCCGCCGATACACAGCGCAACCGCTTGGCCAAGCGGCATCCTCACAAGTGCGGCAACTGCGGCCGAGGCCCGAAACCAGCCCCAGGCGAACACGATCGCCGCAGCAAGGAGCGCCGCCAGCCCAACGCCTACCCCGACTGCCACTTCTTTGTCGTGGTCGTTTTCCGCCTGCTCTCGAGTCGATTCCAGTTCGGCGATCTCCGCCCTCGCCTGCCGCTGGCGATCGGCGAGCCGAACCTGCAGCCCTCGCACTTCCGCCTGTGCCGTGCGAGCGGCGTCGGCTGCGGGATCCGCGCGTCGCGAAACAGCGGCGTACTTGGCCTCTGCAGCACCGAGCTGCTGCTGGGCTGTCGCGATATCCGCTTCCGCGCGGACCACTCGCGATTCCGCCGCACTGAGATCGGAGGCTGGGTCAGCCCCCGCAGGGACAGCAAACACAAGAATTGAGACAAAGAAGACCGCTGCAAGCAGCCCCCATCCAGCCCCTCGGCTCTCGATCACACGCAATTTCCCACCAATCCAGCGATTTGGAGCGTGACTGTAACGGAACGTGCAAGAGTTTGAATAAAAACATCAGTGCGCTGAACTGTTCGCGGGATTGACGCGTATCTTCAGATCGCTCATGACACTCCTGCTCTACGAGAATCCGGTCTCCGGCAACTGCTACAAGGTCCGGCTGATCCTGGCCCTGCTCGGCGTCGAGTACGAGCGCCGGGAACTCTCGGTCGTCGACCGCTCGGATCGCGTCCAGGTGCTGGGCGGGCTCAACCCGTCGCTCACCGTGCCGACGGTGGTGCTCGACGACGGCCGCCCGCTCGCCGAGTCGAACGCCATCCTCTGGCACTTCGCCGACGGCACCGAGTACCTGCCCCGGGACTCCTATGAACGCGCCCAGGTGCTGCAGTGGATGTTCTTCGAGCAGTACAGGCACGAGCCGGCGATCGCGGTGGTCCGCTTCTGGGTGGCGATCGCCGAGGACGATCCTCCGCCCGGCGTGGACATCGAGGTCAAGCGGGAAGAGGGCCATGCCGCGCTCAAGGCGATGGAGCGGCACCTCGGCGAGCGCGAGTACCTCGTCGGCGAGCGCTTCACGATCGCCGACATCGCGCTCTACGCCTACACCCACGTGGCGCCCGAGGGCGGCTTCGACCTCGAGCCCTACCCGGCGCTGCGCGCCTGGCTCGACCGGGTCGCGGCTCAGCCGGGGGTCGTCCCGATCACGGCCTGAGCTACGCCGCCTGATCGGCTCGCCGGGGGCGTTCGTCCCAGATCCGCTCCAGCTGCTTCATCATCGCCGGGTAGACGATCCAGTAGCGGAACGGCTTGATCAGGGCCATGTAGGCGCGGCCGAAGGCGCCGCGAGGCTTGACGTAGACGGCCATCCGACCCTCGAAGAGACCGTCGCCCAGTTCGACCCAACCCAGGTGGGCAACGCCGTGGACGGTCTTGTTCGAGAGCTCGGCGGCGGCCTCGCGGTCGGTGCGGTAGAGGGGGACGAAGGGAAGCGAGCCGAAGGTGAAATCCGTCGCGGTGCCGCGCAGGTCGGGTGGGACGCGGTCGCGCAGGGAGGTCTCGGTGGAGCCCGGGATCTCGAACTCGCCGGGGGCCTCCCCGTCGACCGGGGCCGAGACCTCGCCGAGGCCGAACCAGCGGCCGAGGCTGTCGCGGAGCTCCCAGAGAAAGCGGGTCGGGCGGGATTCGATATCGGATGGGTCGAAGGAGCCGGCCAGGTCGAGCACGTCCTGGAGGTCCCCCGGGCCACCCCGCATCGGCAGGGCCCAGACGTCCTCGAGAGTGAAGTCGGGGACGAGGTCGTGGATGCGCCAGGGCCGGCATTCGTGCTCGGCGTTGGGGAGCCTCATCGCGTCGTGCCTCCTTCCATACGGTGTCGTATGGACAGTACGCGGGCGGGTTGCATCTGTCAATACGGTGCCGTATAGATCTAGCGATGGCCAAGACGCAGACTCCCCGCGACGCCTGGATCGAGGCCGCCCTGCAGGCGCTGGCGAGCGGCGGGCCGGAGAGCATCAGGGTCGAGGCGCTGGCGACCCAGCTGGGGGTCTCCAAGGGAGGCTTCTACTGGCACTTCAAGGACCGGGCGGCGCTGATCGAGGAGATGCTCGACAGCTGGGAGCGGAGCGTGGTCACCGATGTCATCGCCGAGGTCGAGAGCGACCCGGGCGAGTCGCGAGACAAGCTGCAGCACCTCTTCGAGCTGGCGATCGCCGCCGCGGGGGGCATCCTGCCGGTGGAGCTGGCGCTGCGGGACTGGTCGCGACGCGACGAGGAGATCGCCGCCCGGCTGCACCGGATCGACAACCAGCGCATGGCGTACCTGCGCTCGCTGTTCGGCCCGATTTGCATCGATGAGGACGACGTCGAGGCGCGCAGCATCCTCGCCTTCTCGCTCTTCATCGGCAGCAAATTCATCGTCGCCGAGCACCCCGGCAAGAGCCGGTCCGAGGTTCTCCAGCTCGCGATCGACCGCCTGCTCGCCGAGTCCTGGGGCTGAGGTGACCGGCCGCGCGGAGAGGCGCTGCCCGACACTCGTCTTCGACGGCGACTGCGCCTTCTGCTCCAGCTGCGCGCGCTTGCTCGAGCGGATCGGCCCGGAAGCGGAAATAGTCGCCTGGCAGCTCGCCGACCTGGACGAGTTGGGGATAACCGCGGAGCGAGCGGCCGAGGCCGTGCGCTGGATCGAGCCAGACGGCACGGTCCGCTCCGGGCACGAGGCGATCGCCGCCGCCCTGGCCGCGGCGGGGCGGCCCTGGCGGATCGCCGGCCGCATTCTCCAGCTGCCGTTGGTCTCGTCCTTGGCGGCAGCGGGCTACCGGCTCATCGCCCGCAACCGCCACCGGCTGCCCGGGGGCACGCCCGCCTGCTCTGCGAGCCTGCGGCGCTGATGCTGCTGGCGGCGAAACTCTTCCTCTCCCCGCTCTGCGTGATCGGCGTCTCCCTGGTCGGCCGCCGCTGGGGACTGGCCGTCGCCGGCATGCTCGCCGGGCTCCCCGTCGTCGCCGGCCCGATCCTGCTGGTCGAGACCCTCCTCCACGGCCGCGACTTCGGCGCCGACGCCGCTGCCGGCGCCCTGCTCGGGCTCGCCGCCCTGGCCGCCTTCGTGGTCGTCTACGGCCGGGTCGCGGCGGCGGCGGGGCCGCTTCCCAGCCTGCTCAGCGGCTGGGCGGCATTCCTGCTCGGCGTCGCCGTGCTCAGCCCGGTCGAGCCGCCGCTGGCGCTTTCGCTGGTCCTGGCCTGCGCCTGCTTCGCGCTCGGCCTGAGGCTGCTGCCCCCTGTGCCCTCACCGCTTCCGACCGCCCCCACCCCGCCCAGGTGGGACCTTCCGGCCCGCGCCCTCGCCGCGCTCGGGCTCGTGCTCACCCTGACCGCCCTATCCGGCGCGCTCGGGCCCCACCTCAGCGGCCTGCTGGCGCCGTTTCCGGTGATCACCGGCATCCTCGCGGTCTTCACCCACGTCCAAGGCGACGTCGCCCAGGTCATCGTCCTGCTGCGCAGCTTCCTCCTCGGCCTCTACGGCTTCGCCGCCTTCTGCCTAGCGCTCGCCGTCGCCCTTCCGGCGCTGGCAACCGCCGCCTCCTTCGCCCTGGCGACGGTCGCGGCGCTCGCCGTACAGGCGACGATCGCACAGCTGGCCAAGCCCGCTGCCGTCCCGGTCAGCCCGGGGTATCGATCCAGCGGGTGATCAACCCGTCACGCACCTCGTGATAGGCCGGCGCCGCGGGAGGCGGGTCGTCGCGCAGGCAGGCGATCACCTGCGCGCGGCCGTGCAGATGCTCCTCCACCGCCGTCGTCCAATGGACGTCGGGGTCCAGCAAGCGTTCCAGTCGCGGCCAGTCGCGGCGCTCGATCGTCGTCAGCACATCGCCGACCGCTGGCACCTGCTCGGCCAAATGCTTAGCGCTAGACCCCGCCGGCGGGACGCCTATGCCCTGCTTCTTCGACCTCGGCTTGGCGGGGTATCAGCCTGGCGGCGAGGACGAAGCCGAGGGCGGTGAACCCGGCGGCGACGAGTACCGCCCAGTGCATCCCGTTGACGAATCCGGTGGAGGCGACTTCGAGCAGCTCGGCGCCACCGCTGCCGCCGGCCTGATCGGCCACCGCGACCGCGCCGGAGATGCTCGAGTCCGCGGTTTCCTGGGCCGCGGGCGGCAGCTTGTCGTAGATGTCCGAGCCGGTCAGGTGGCTGCTGAAGACCGACTGGCCGATGCCCCCCATCACCGCGATGCCGAAGGAGGCGCCGATCTGGCGGATCGCGGCGTTGGTCCCCGACGCCATCCCCGCCTTGTCCGCCGAGACCGAGCTCATCATCGCCGCCGAAGCCGGCGGTTGGACCAGCGAGACCCCGGCGCCGGCTAGGAGCAGGCCGACGAGGACGACGAGGTAGGAAGAGTCCGTGCTGGTGGCGAGGAAGGCGAGCAGGCCGGCGCCGAGAACCGCCATCCCGGCCATGACCGTGCGCCTGTCGCCGCGCCGCTCGGCGATTTTCGGCGCCAGCGGGGCGACGATCAGGAGCGCGACGGCGAAGGGCACCAGGGCGAGGCCGGCCTTCAGCGGCGTGTAGTCGCGCACCGTCTGCAGGTAGAGGGTGAGCTCGTAGACCAGGCCCATCAGGGCGAGGAAGGCGATGGTTATCGCCAGCATCCCCGAGGTGAACGGGGCGGAGAGGAAGAGGCGCGGGTCGAGCTCGGGGAATTTCGCCCCCAGCTCGTAGCGGACGAAGGAGAAGAGGAGGACGGCGGCGAGGCCGAAGGCGAGCAGGACCGGGGCCGAGTCCCAGCCCTGCACCGGTCCCTCGATCAGGCCGTAGAAGAGCGCGAAGAGGCCGGCGAGCGAGAGTAGCGCCCCGGGCACGTCGATCGGCGGCGCCTGCGAGTCCCTCGACTCCTCGACGCCGCGGCGGATCATCACCTGGCCGAGGATCACGATCGGCACGTTGATGTAGAAGATCCAGCCCCAGGCGGAAGTCGAGTTGAGAATCAGCCCGCCGAGGATCGGGCCGACCGCGAGGCCGATCGCCGACATCCCGGCCCAGACCCCGATCGCCCGCGCGCGCTCTTTCTCGTCGGCGAAGGTCGAGCGGATCAGCGAGAGGGTCGAAGGCGGGATCGCGCCCGCCCCCAGTCCCTGGATGGCGCGGGCGAAGATCAGGAAGCCGGCGCTGTCCAGCTCGTCGGAGAGGCCGGACAGCGCCGAGCCGACGATGAACACGAGCATGCCGAGCTGCAGCACCCGCTTGCGGCCGAACTTGTCGCCGATCGAGGCCGAGAGCAGGATCGTCGAGCCGAAGGTGATGATGTAGGCGGAGTTGATCCAGACCAGCTCCGAGGACGTCGTGTCGAGGTCGTTGGCGATCGTCGGCAGGGCGACGTTGAGGATCGTGCCGTCGATCCCGACCATGATCAGCGGGACCGAGATCGCCAGCAGAAAGCGTCGCTTGCGGCTGTCCACGCGGCCATCCTACGGTCGGGACCGGCCGCTTGGATAGCTTGCGGCGCTCCTGGAAACGAGCGCAAGGAGAACTCGTGCACAAGGCATTTCTGACGATCGCGATGGCGGTCGCGCTGGTAGCGGTCGCCGGTTGCGGCAGCGATGACGACAACGGCAGCGAGGAGACCCAAGCGACCCTGACCAAGGTCGAGTTCATCGAGCGGGGCGACGCGATCTGCAAGAAAGCCGAAGAGCGGTCCGAACCCGAAGCCGAAGACTTCGCCGAAGAGAACGGCTTCGACCTCGAAAAAGCGACCGACGAGGAGCTGGAAGAAGCGATCGCCGCGGTGCTGGTCCCCGCTCTCAACCAGCAGGCCGAGGAAATCGACGCGCTTGGCGCTCCCGAGGGTGACGAGGGGCAGATCGACGCGATCGTCGTCGCGCTCGAAGAGGGAACGGCCGAAGTCGAGGACGACCCGGGCCTCGTACTCGAAGGCGAACCCCTGAAAGAGGCGAGCCAGCTGGCCAGGGACTACGGGTTCGAGGCCTGCGGCGAAGAATGAGGACGGGGGCCGTCCGTGTGCACGAACAGCGCTGGGCCGCCTAGGCGGCCCTCGGCGCGTAGCGCCAGCAGGCCGGCCATCGCCTTCGCCGTGTAGACGGGGTCGAGCGCGAGCCGCTCCTCGGCGACGAGGGCGGCCGCGCGCTCGGCTGCCTCGGTGCGGTGGCCGTAGCCCGCGCCGAGCTGGTCGCGGGTCAGGTCGAGCATGTCCGGCTCGAGCCGGAGCTGGCCGAGGCTGGCGCCCCGGCGCTCCAGCAGCTTGGCGGTTCGCCGCGCGAGGCGGGCGAAGACCGGCGCGTCGAGGCGGAGCTGGTCGTTGACCACGACCCCGACGACGCGGGTCCGCAGGCCGGCGAGCTGGAAGCCGAGCGCCAGGCCGGCCGCGGTGCCGCCGGTGCCGACCGGGACGATGACGTGCGCCGGCTCGGGCAGCGCGCCGTCCTCGACCTGGGCGGCGATCTCCAGCGCCGCCTCGACGTAGCCGAGCACCCCGACCGGCGAGGAGCCGCCGGCCGGCAGCAGGTACGGCGGCTGGCCGCGGCGGGCGTTGCGGAGGAGGAGCCAGGGCAGCAGAGCCACGGTACGGGCCTTCGTGTGGGTGCGGTAGATGCGCGCGCCCGAGGCGTCGAGGCGGGCGAGCTGGGCTTCGACGTGGTCGTCGACCGGCTGGTCGACGAGGGCGAGCGCGGTCTCGAGGCCGTACTCGCGAGCGTAGAGCGCGGTCGCCAGCCCCCAGTTCGTGCCGAGGCCGCCGAAGGTGAGGATCGAGCGGCGGCCGCGGCGCTTCGCGTCGGGGATCAGCCACTCGAGCTTGCGCACCTTGTTGCCTCCCCAGCCGCCCGAGCCGAAGGCGCCGTCCTCCTTCACCCAGACGCCGAGCCCGGCCAGCTCGCGGACGGGCGTCGGACGCTCGGACAGCGACAGGTGGGGCAGGGTTTCGGCCAGGGCCGGGAAGCGCTGATGCAGGTAGGTGTTCAAGACTGTGAAGGATGACCGCTGCCCTCTCCGCCCGCGGCCTCTCGAAGCGCTACGGCAATACGACCGCGCTTGGGGGCGTCGATCTCGAGGTCGAGCCAGGGGAGCTGGTCGGCCTGCTCGGCCCCAACGGGGCGGGTAAGTCGACGCTGGTGAAGATCGCGTGCGGCCTGGTCCGGCCGACGGCCGGGAAGGCGCACGTCGCCGGTGCGCCGGCGGGCAGCCGGGTGGCGCGCGCATCGACCGGCTACCTCGCCGAGCTGTTCCGCTTCCCCGGCTGGGCCTGCGCCGAGGAGGTGCTGGCGCTGCACCAGCGACTGGCCCGCTCCGACGGCGGGGCGGCGGAGCGGGAGGGGCTGCTCGCGCGGGTCGGCCTCGCGGGTGAGGGCGGGCGCCGGGTCGAGACGATGAGCAAGGGCATGCAGCAGCGGCTGGGCATCGCCCAGGCGCTGATCGGCGACCCGCGGCTGGTGCTGCTCGACGAGCCGACGAGCGCGCTCGACCCAGGCGGAAGGCGCACGGTGCGCGACCTGCTCGTCGGCCTTCGCGACCAGGGCGTCGGCGTGCTGCTGAACTCGCACCTGCTCAGCGAGGTCGAGCTCGTCTGCGACCGGGTCGTGATCATCGACGGCGGCCGGGTGGTGACCGAGGGACGACCAGAGGACCTGACCGCGTCCGGCGGCGTCGAGATCGAGACCTCCGAGGGGGTGCGGCGCCTGCCGACGCGCGCCGCGAGGACGTCCCGCAGATCGTTCGCGAGCTGGTGGCCGAAGGCGCCGAGGTCTACGGCGTCCACGAGGTGACGGGCACGCTCGAGGACGCCTATCTCGCCGCCGTGGTGGGGCGCGACGGGTGAGCGACGCGCTCACCATCGCCGCGCATGCGCTGCGGGAGGCGGTCCGCCGCCGGGTTCTGCTCGTCGTCGCGCTGCTGACCGCCGTCTTTCTCGGGCTCTACGCGCTCGCCGCATTCGAGGCCTTCGACTCGCTCGAGCAGACGAGCGCCAGCGGCTTCATCCCGATCGACGAGCGGGCGCTGGCGGGCGGCACCCTGCTCGGCCTGGCAATGTTCGTCGCGCTCTTCCTCGGCGTGGTGTTGGCCGTCTTCCTCACCCTCGGCGCCGTCCGCGGCGACGCCGAGCGCGGTCTGCTGCAGCCGCTGGTCGTCCGTCCGGTGGGGCGCACGACGCTGCTGATCGGGCGCCTGCTGGCGGCCTCCGCCGTCTGCGCGCCCTACGTCGTCGCCGTCTTCCTCGTCGCCGTGCTCATCACCCAGGCCGCCGGCGACTTCATGCCAGCATCGCTCATCGTCCCCGCCGCCGGCCTGGCCCTGGGCGTCGTCACCGTGGTCGCGATCTCACTGCTCGGCTCGACCGTGCTCGGCACCACCGCCAACGGCATCGCGATCTTCATGGTCTTCGCCACCGGCCTGGCCGCCGGCCTCCTGGGCCAGATCGGCGAAGCCCTCGACGTCGACGGCCTGACCACGGCCAGCTCCCTCATCTCCTGGATCGTCCCCTTCGAGGCGCTCTACCAGAACGGCCTCCACGCCCTGACCGCGGACATCGGCGGCGCCACCGGCGTCATCGTCCAGCTGGGCCCCTTCGGCGGCGCCTCCGACACCAGTGCTGCGATCTGGCCCTGGGCACTGGCCTGGTCCGCCGCGGTGCTGGCCCTGGCGGCGCTGGCGTTCAGGCGCCGGGACCTCTGAGCCGCCCCGCGGCCATGCGGTCGCCTCTCGGCTAGGGTCCCCGCTCTCGCCCATGACTTCGAGGACGACGCTCAAGACAGCGGCGCTGGTCGGCTTCGCACTGGTCCTTGCTTTGACGCCCAGCGCCTGGGGCGCCGCCGAGCCGGTGGGCGAGGGAGAGACGAGCCTGAAGCTGGGACCCGGCCTCTACAAAGCGCTGAGCAAGAGCGATATCCGGCTCGTCGGGCTGAGTCCCGGGAAGGTGCAGGGACGCACCGCCACCCTGCCGGCAGGAGCAGGCACGCTCGACGCGCCGGAGGCGAGTGCGATCGTCGCCCACGAAGGCGGGTTCAAGCTGCGGGGGCCGGGGCGCGAAGTCGCGGTGCGCAAGTTGGTCCTCGACGTTCCCACCAAGCGGCTGCGCGGAAAGATCGGCGGCCGGCAGCTGACGCTCGCCTCCCTCCCGAAGATCAACGCCAGGCCAGACGGGTTCGGCGCGAAGGTCGTCGTGCACTCCCTGAGGTTGACGCGCAGCGCCGCGTTTGCCCTCAACCAGGCGCTCGGCCTGGCCAACGTCTTCAGGGGTGGCCGCTCGCTGGGAAGCATCTCCAGCGTCATGCGGCTCGAGGACGTGACGATCGCCGGCGGCACGATCGGCCTGGGCGGGGAGGCGTCCATCTTCGCCAAACTCGAATCGCTCGACGTCGGACTGGGGCTCTGGGGAACCTCGGAACGCTTTGGCGAAAGGGGCCGCCACCCTCCGGTGTTCCTCTTCCAGGTCGCGAGCGGTGCGCTCGCGCCAGACGGATCGGCGGGGATCATCAACGGCGAGAGCGGCCTGACGCTGCAAAAGGCGGAACCGCTCCGGGACCTGCGGCTCCTGACCCCGACGGTGGACCTCGGATCCGGAACTCTGTCGGCGGGCCTGGCCCGGCTGTCGGGCGCGGACCTGGTGAGCGGGACGATCGCCACGCTCGACACCAGCGCCGCCACGACCCGGATCAGATTTGGGAGCACGATGGAACTGACCGATGTGAAAGCGATCGCCACCCAGTTCCTCGCCGACAGGCTCAACGCGACCTTCGCTCCACCCGCGCCGTTCACCGCGGGCGAAGTGCTGGGCGAGCTGAGCCTCTTGCTCCACACCCAGTAGCGGCCCGTCAGGCGCCGACGTAGTCCGCGAGGTGCTCGCCTGTGAGCGTGCCGCGCCCAGCGACCAGATCCGCAGGTGAGCCCTCGAAGACGATCTGGCCGCCGTCGTGGCCGGCGCCGGAGCCTAGGTCGATGATCCAGTCGGCGTGGGCCATGACCGCTTGGTGGTGCTCGATGACGATCACCGACTTGCCGGAGTCGACGATGCGGTCGAGGAGGCCGAGCAGCTGCTCGACGTCGGCGAGGTGGAGGCCGGTGGTCGGCTCGTCGAGGACGTAGACGCCGCCCTTCTCGCCCATGTGGGTGGCTAGCTTGAGCCGCTGCCGCTCGCCGCCCGAGAGCGTGGTGAGCGGCTGGCCGATGCGGAGATAGCCGAGGCCGACGTCGGCGAGCCGCTCGAGGATCTTGTGCGCGGCCGGGATGGCGGCCTCCCCGCCATCGCCAAAGAACCCCTCGGCTTCGGCCACCGACATCGCCAGCACCTCGCTGATGTCCTTGCCGCCGAGCTCGTACTCGAGCACCTCCGCCTGGTAGCGCTTCCCCTCGCACTCCTCGCAGGTGGTCGCGACTCCGGCCATCATCGCCAGGTCGGTGTAGATGACGCCGGCGCCGTTGCAGTTGGGGCAGGCGCCCTCGGAGTTGGCGCTGAACAGCCCCGGTTTGACGCCGTTGGCCTTGGCGAACGCTTTGCGGATCGGGTCGAGCAGTTTGGTGTAAGTCGCCGGGTTGCTCCGCCGCGAGCCGCGGATCGCGGCCTGGTCGACCGTCACCACCCCGTCCCGCCCGGAGACCGAGCCGCCGATCAGCGAGCTCTTGCCCGAGCCCGCCACCCCGGTGACGACGACCAGCACCCCGAGCGGGATGTCGACGTCGACGTCCCGCAGGTTGTTGGTGTCGGCGGCCCGCACCTCCAGCGCCTCCGACGACGTCCGCACCGACGGCTTCAGGGAGGCGCGGTCGTCGAGGTGTCGCCCGGTCAGCGTGTCGCTGTCCCGCAGGGCCTCGACGCTGCCCTCGAAGACCACCTCCCCACCCTCGCCGCCGGCGCGCGGGCCGAGGTCGACGACATGGTCGGCGATCGCGATCGCCTCGGGCTTGTGCTCGACGACCAGCACCGTGTTGCCCTTGTCGCGCAACTGCAGCAGGAGGTCGTTCATGCGCTGGATGTCGTGGGGGTGCAGCCCGATCGTCGGCTCGTCGAAGACGTAGGTGACGTCGGTCAGCGAGGAGCCGAGCTGGCGGATCATCTTGACCCGCTGCGCCTCGCCGCCCGAGAGCGTGCCGGAAGGCCGCTCGAGCGAGAGGTAGCCGAGCCCGATCTCCACGAACGAGTCGAGCGTCTCCCCCAGCGCCTCGAGCAGCGGCGCCGCCGACGGCTCCTCGAGGCCGCGCACCCACTCGGCGAGGTCGCTGATCTGCATCGCGCAGGCATCGGCGATGCCGACCTTCTCGATCTTCGAGGACCGCGCCGCCTCGCTGAGCCGGGTGCCGTCGCACTCGGGGCAGGTGGTGAAGATGACCGCCCGGTCGACGAAGGCCCGGATGTGCGGCTGCATCCCCTCGCGATCCTTGGCGAGAAACGACTTCTGGATCGTCGGGATCAGGCCCGCGTAGGTCAGGTTGATGCCCTCGACCTTGATTTTGGTCGGCTCCTTGTGGAGCAGATCCCCGAGCTCCTTCTTGGTGAACTTCTTCAGCGGCTTGTCGGGGTCGAAGAAGCCGCAGCCCCTGAGGATGCGCCCCTGCCAGCCTTTCATGCTGTAGCCGGGGATCGTCAGCGCCTCTTCGTTGAGCGATTTGGCCTCGTCGTAGAGCGCGGTGAGGTCGAAGTCGGTGATCTCCCCCCGGCCTTCACAGCGCGGGCACATGCCCCCGGTGCGGGAGAAGTTAACCCGCTTGGCCTTCTCGTCGCCTTTCTTGAGCATCCCGGACGCCTCCACCGAGGCGACGTTGAAGGAGAACGCGCTCGGCGAACCGATGTGCGGCTTGCCGAGCCGGCTGAAGAGGATGCGCAGCATCGCGTTGGCATCGGTGACGGTGCCGACCGTGGAGCGCGCGTCGGCGCCCATCCGCTCCTGGTCGACGATGATCGCCGTCGTCAGCCCGTCGAGCACGTCGACCTCGGGACGCGCCAGCGTCGGCATGAAGCCCTGCACGAAGGCGCTGTAGGTCTCGTTGATCAGCCGCTGCGACTCGGCGGCGACCGTGCCGAAGACCAGCGAGCTCTTGCCCGAGCCGGAGACGCCGGTGAACGCCGTCAGCCGGCGCTTGGGGATCTCGACGCTGACGTCCTTGAGGTTGTTGACGCGCGCGCCGTGCACGCGGATCAGGTCGTGGCTGTCGGCGGTGTGCTGCCCCACTACGCGGGCGGCTGGTCGATGCGCACCAGGTTGCCGGACGGGTCGCGCACCGCGAAGTCCCGCGTGCCCCAGGGCTGGTCGGTCGGCTCCTGCACGATCTCGGCGCCCGAATCGCGCACCTTCTCGAAGCTGGCGTCGAGGTCGTCGCTGTTGAAGTGGACGCCGTTGAGGGCGCCCTTGGCGACGAGGGCGGTGACCGCGTCGTTGTCGGCGGGACTGCCGTTCAGGTAGTTGGTGAGGACGATCGAGACCCCGGGCTGAGAGGCAGCGCCAACCGTCACCCAGAAGAAGTCGCCTTTGCCGACGTCGTTGCGCTGCTCGAGGCCGAGCGCGTCGCGGTAGAAGCCCAGCGCGAGCTCGGCGTCATGGACGATTACGAAGCATTGGGAGAGAGTGAGGTTCATGCCGGTAAGGCTATGACGCCGGCCTCGGCGGCAGGTGCCGCATAGGCGGCGGCGAGCGTCGCGACGGTCTCGTGGGCGTTGAGCCCGCTGGGGTTGGGGACCGCCCAGAGCGCGGCGCCGGACCAGCGGGCCGCGCTGTCGAGCGTGTCCGGCTGCCGACCCAGGACCGCGCCGCGCTCGCCGAACGCTTCGCGGTAGGCGCCGATGCCGGCGATCGCGACGACCGCGGGACGGCGATCGGCGACGAATCGCAGGAGGCGATCGCCGCCCTCGCGCAGCTCCTCCGGCGAGAGCTCGGAGGCGCGTGCGGTGGCCCGCCGCACGAGGTTGGTGATCCCGATGCCCCGGGCCACCAGATGCGCGCGATCGTCAGCGGTCATCCCTGCCACCCGATCGACCTCATAGTCGGTGACACCGGCCGCGGCCAGCGCCGGATAGAAGCGGTTGGTGGGATGCGCGAAGTGGGTTTTGACCGCGGCCGTCCACAGGCCCGGATTGATGCCGACGAACAGCAGCCTGAGCCCGGGCCCGACGAGATCGTCGACCTCCTGGCCGCGAAACGCCTCCAACTCCACACGCGTGAACCCCATGTGCGCAATCCTTTCTGAATCGGGAAGCTGATCGCGTCAACACAGGCCACCGTCGATGGCGTCATAGACCCGGTCGGCGAGTGGGTACAGCCGGGCGGAGATCACGCCGTCTACTCGTTCGAACGCCAGGCCAGGTCCAGCGGGCTGGTGCTGGGCCGCAAGACCTACGAGGGGCTGGCCGCATACTGGCCTAACGAGTCGGGCAAATGGGCGGACATGATCAACCCGATGCCGAAGTACGTCGGATCCAGCACGCTGTCCGGCGACCTCGAGTGGAACGCGACCCTACTCGAGGGGGGCCTCGAGGACTCGATCCCGAAGCTGAAGGACGAGGTCGACGGCGACCTGTTCATGCACGGCAGCGGCGAGTTCGCCTACGCCCTCGCCGAGAGCGGCCTGATCGACGAGTACGAGGTCTATCTCAACCCACTCGTCTGGGGCCAGGGCAACGTCCACGTGCTCGGCGACAGGGGTACGGTGCGAATGGAGCTCGACGACGTCAAGCGGTTCGACTCCGGAGTGGTCCTCATCACCTACCTGCCGGCGACTTGACCGGGGCCGGGGCCGGGATAGGCTCGGGGCACCCCGTCGAACCTGGAGGAAGCCGATGAACGCGAACAAGGAACTGTGGGAAAAGGGCGATTTCACCCGTATCGCCGAAAGCATGCGGGAGAGCGGCGAGGCGCTCGTCGCCGAGCTGGGCGTCGGCGAGGGGATGAAGGTGCTGGACCTCGGCTGCGGCGATGGGACCACTGCCGTGCCGGAGGCCCAGCTCGGGGCCGACGTGCTCGGCGTCGACATCTCGGCCAACCTCGTCGCGGCGGGCAACGCGCGCGCGCAGGCCCTGGGCCTGACGAACTGCAGGTTCCAGGAGGGCGACGCATCGGACCTGGGCGAGCTCGACGACGAGAGCTTCGACCTCGTGGTCAGCATCTTCGGCGCGATGTTCGCCCCCAAACCGTTCGACGTCGCGAAGGAGATGGTCCGGGTGACCAGGCCCGGCGGCCGGATCGTGATGGGGAACTGGATCCCCAAAGACCCGACCCTGGTCGCGCAGATCCTCAAGATCAGCGCCTCCTACTCGCCTCCGCCCCCGGAGGGCTTCGTCAGCCCCGTTACCTGGGGCGTCGAGGACGAGGTGGTCGCCCGCTTCACCGCCGCCGGGGTGCCGGAGGACCGGATCTCCTTCGAGAGGAGCACCTGGACCTTCGACTACGCCGGCTCACCATCGGGGCTGGTCGCTGAGTTCAAGGACTACTACGGGCCGACCATGAACGCCTTCGCGGCGGCCGCGGCAGACGGTCGCGAGGCCGATCTCCAGGCGGAGCTGGAGGAGCTGTTCAACGCGCAGAACACGAGTGAGAGCGCCACCTCGATCCCGGCGACCTACCTGCGGGTGACGGTTCAGCGATAGGACTCGACGATCGCGGACCGCAGGTAGGCGGATTCGCGGAAGACGGTAGCCGGCGGAACCCCATTCTCGGCGGTCGAAGGCGGGCCGAAGATCATTTCGGCCCGAGCGAGGATCCTGGAGGTGCGCGGATCGAAGATCCAGCGGCTTCCGAACCCGCCTTCCCTGACCCAGGCGATCGCGTCGCCGCGTCGCCCGATGGCGTCGGCCACGCCCCGCTCGATCCCGATGCCCGGGATTTCGGCGAGGGCGTCGAAGGCCGCCGCGCGCAGAGCGGGGCTGGCGATCGGTTCGCTGAGGACCTCCAAGAGCCTTTCGACCGTCGCGCCGCCTCTGGGCGAGCTGGCCGGCGAGGGGTCGAGCGGCGAGCCCCCGCCGCGACGGTGTTCGATGGTCAGGCGCAGGGCTTCGGGTTCGGTCGGGAGCCCGGAGAGCCTCGACATGTAGGTGAATTCGCGGCGGCCCCGAAAAGCCTTGGACGCGTAATCCTTCATCAGGCGCCCGGAGCTGTCGCGGCCCACGTCGTGTTCCCGGGGATCGAAGGCCCAGGGTGGCGGCGAGCCCGCCTCTTCCCAGCGGAGCTGGTCGTCCGCCGATAGGAACTCGATCCGCCCGAGGGTTTCGCGCTCACGGGTCTTCCCGTTCGGAGCCGTCCAGACCTGCTTCAGCGTCAGCACCAGAGCGGGCATCGCATTGCCCTCCCCCAGCTGCCTGTCCGTGAAGTACCTCGGCTTCGCCCTCGACCCAGACGCAGGGCCGTCCGGGTCCCAGGCTTCGAGGTGGACCTCCATCGTCTTCGCGTAGAGGAACTGGCCGGGAGCGGGCGGACCGTCGACCTGGGGGTCTGACGCCGCAGCGGCCGTGGCGGTCCGGCGCAGGATCGCGGCTACGGTCGCTCGACTCAGAGCCTCGTCGCCGATCGGGTTGTAGCCGGGCCCGCCACCGGGGGTCAGCCCGAAGGGACCGCCGCTGCCGCTCGGTAGCGCCGGGACCGGCTCGCAGGGTTCAACCGGGCCCTCCGCGACTCCCAGGCTCGCGATGCTCCCCCCTTCGGGATCGCCGTCATGCGGAGTCGGGGTTCCGGAGATGACCACGCTCTGATCGGGGCGAAAGGCCTTCGGGTCCAGATTGAGATTGGCCATCTCGTCGTCAGCGATCTCCCCCCGCCTGTGCTTGCCGAAGGTTTCGCGCCATCTCTGGGTGCTGCCGACTGCGATCGTCATCGGCCCGCCGGGGCCTCCCATGGTCATGCCGCCGAGCGAGCCGCCCCCGGGAAGATGCAAGCGTGAGGGTTTGTAATGCGGTTCCCGGCAGACCTTCCCGGCCGGCAGCCACGTCACCTGGGCCCTGATCCCGGCGTCTTCGAGGGCCCGTTCGAGGCCGGAGGCGTCTTCGAGGCTGTAGATCTCGATCTTGACGCCGCCGCCCTCCTGGGGTTCGACGGCGAAGGCCGCCGGAGGGTTGTCGCCGCCGGCGCTGACGATCAGCGCGACCGCGACTGCAACTAGGACCGTGGCGGCGCCCAGCGCCAGGGGCAGGCGGCGGCGGGAGGGCGAGGAGATCTGCGCCTCCGCAGCCTCCGCCGCAGCCGCGCCGCGCTCGGCGACGACCGCCTTCAGGCGGGCGAGGAGCCGCTGCTCGAAATCTGGATTCGGCTTCTGTTCCGGGCTCACGATCGGTCCTCCTCCACTGGGTTCGGTTGGCTGGTCGCGGCCTCGAGGTCGGCGCGCAGCTTGCGCCGCGCCCGGTACAGGCGCACCCGAGCGGTGCCCGCTCGCACGCCGACCGCAGCCGCCGCTTCGGCGACGGACAGCTCGTCGATCGCGACCAGCTCCAGCACCGCCCGCTCCGCTTCGGGAAGACGGTCCATGGCCGCATAGAGGCGACGCGACTGGGCGGCGGCGTCGATCCGCGCGTCCATCCGCGCCGCATCCTCCTCGTCGAGCAGGGCGCTGCCGCGAAACCGCTCCTCCCGTGCGCGCTCGCGACCGCGACGGCGACGGTCGTTGGCCACCAGCGCGCGGGCGATCCCGTAGAGCCACGCTCTCGGCGTGCCACGCCGGGGCCGGTAACGGTGAGCCGAGTCGATCGCGGCGAGGAAGATCTCCGCAGTCAGATCGGCCGCTCGCTCGCGGTCCCCGACCCGGCGGGCGACGAACCGCTGCAGGTCCTCGAGCTGTTCGCGGTAGAAGACCTCGAACAGCTCGGGATCGGCGCCGATCCAGCGCAGCTGCTCGGCGCCGATACCGCGCTCGCGAGCGCTGACCAAGAGCAGGCTGCGGCTGAGCGCACTGGGCGCTGCTGGCAGCGCTTCCTCAGTCTCCATGCCCGTTATTGGTCACGGGGGCGTAAAGCGTTACCGGGCGGGGCGAAGAAAGGCGGTCACGCTGCCACAGGGCGCAGTGGATCCGAGCCGTCCCAGTCCTGGGCGCCTCCCCGGACCAGCTCGAAGAATTCGCGGAACTCCGTGCTGCCGACCTGGATCTCGATGTCATGGCCCAGCGAGGCGGATGCGTCGTGGAAGGTGTTCTCGACTTCGCCGAGCTGGGCGCTCAGATACCGCCCCAGGCCGCGCCGATCGAGCTCGTCGCGCAGGTCCTCGACCACCGCACGCGGCATCGCGTAGGCGACGTGGTGGGTTCTCGGCCGCGGGCCCGAGAAAGCCGTCGCGACGCGATCCGGCGCCAAGCGGACCGTTTCGATCAGCTCGATCGGGTCATCGCCGCAGTAGCCGAACGCCGAGTTGTGGACGAACTCCGCGGGCTCGTCGCCCGACCGGATGTTCTCCAGCGGCACGTTCTCGATCAGGAAGAACGGCCCGGCGCCGAGCTGTCCGGTCAACCGCTCGACGGTGGCCTCGATGTCCTCGACGAGGTATCCGTGATGGTGGGCCCTGCCAAGTCGCGGTGTAAGCAGATCGACTGTCACTCGAGGCACCTATACCACGTGCCCCTGTTTGCAATCGGTTGCGGCCATGAACGAGGAGAGGAATGCCCAAGGTCACCGCAGACATGATGATCTCGCTCGCCGGCGGCCCCGGCGCCCTCATCCAGTACCTCGTCGCCGGCCGCGGAGAGCGCCTCTTCTAGCCAGGGCTGCCGTAGGCTTGTGCTGTGCCGTTCACTCTCAGGAACCTTAAGGAGGACCTGGAGGATGTCGGGCCCAAGTTCGACGGCGCGCCAGACCTGGAGTTCCGCCTGGCGACCAAGGCGCTCGAGCTCGAGAAGTCCGGCTTGAGCTACCAGCGCGTTCCGCCCAACTATCGCTTTCCGTACGGCCACACGCACAAGACGCAGGAGGAGGTGTACGTGGTCCTGCGCGGGGGCGGGCGGATGAAGCTGGACGACGAGATCGTCGAGCTCGAGGAATGGGACGCGGTGCGCGTCCCGCCCGGCACGTGGCGAGGCTACGAGGCTGGGCCGGAGGGCCTCGAGATCCTCGTCGTCGGCGCGCCCAACCTCGGCGAGGATCCGCGCGAAGACGTCGATGGCCAGCGCGACTGGTGGACTGACTAGCGCCAGATAGGTCAGGCGCGGGCGCGGGCGCGGCGCTTGCGGCGCGGCGCGGCGGCGGTGTTGCCGCGCCCGGGCGCCCCCTTGCGCTTGCCGAGATGCGCGGGAACTCCGGTCTCGAACTCGCTGCGCAGGCCGAGGCCCTCGGCGATCAGGCGCAGGTCGCGAGCCTGCTCGGAAAGCACGAAGCTGACGCCGGTCCCGGTCGCGCCGGCGCGACCGGTTCGCCCGATGCGGTGGACGTAGGTGTCGCGGTCCACCGGCGCGTCGTAGTTGATGACGTGCGTGACGTCGGCGACGTCGATCCCGCGCGCGGCGACATCGGTCGCGACCAGCGTGTCGACACGACCGGACTCGAAGTCGGCAAGCGCGCGGCGGCGCTGGGACTGCGACTTGTTGCCGTGCATCGCCATCGCCCTGATGCCCTGCTTGCCGATCTGCTTGACCAGGCGATCGGCGCCGCGCTTGGTGCGCACGAAGACCAGAGTGCGCCCACGTTCGGTCTCGTCGAGCTCGCGGACGAGGGTCCCGACCTTGTCGGCGTGAGCGAGGTGGACGAAGCGGTGTTGGACGTCCGCGCGGCGCTCGGCCTTCGGCGCATGGACGTGGCGGCGGGCATCGTGGGTGTAGGAGTGCGCCACCTTGCCCGGCGCACCGTCGAGCGTCGCCGAGAAGAACAGCGTCTGGCGGTCGGCGGGCGTCTGGGAGACGATCCGGTCGACGGCGGGCTTGAAGCCCATGTCGAGCATGCGGTCGGCCTCGTCGAGCACGAGCACCTGGACGTGCTCCAGGGTCAGGTCGCCGCGCCGGAGGAGGTCCTCCAGCCGGCCGGGCGTCGCGACCACGACGTGGGCGCGGGCCGCCTTGCGCGCCTGCGCCTGGATGCCGACGCCGCCGTAGACCGGGGCCACCGATAGGGCCCGGACATGGGCGATCTCGTACAGCTCGTCGACGATCTGGCAGGCCAGCTCGCGAGTTGGCGCCAGCACGAGGCCCGCCGGGCGCTGCGAATCGGCGGCGATACGGTCGATCAGCGGCACGCCGAACGCCAGCGTCTTGCCCGACCCGGTAGGGGACTGGGCGAGGACGTCACGGCCGGCGAGGACATCCTCGATCACGAGGCGCTGGACGGCGAACGGCTGCTCGATACCGCGCTTGCGCAGGGCGGACAGCACGGCTTTGGACACGCCGAGATCGGCGAATGACTGCTTCGACATGGACTGCGACTCCTTTGATGCGACGGGGGAGATCCAACGGCCCCGGACGCGTGAAGACGCAGCAAAGGACGGGTTCTCTCGGTCACCACAGCGGCGACCGACGCTGGGAACCGTAGCAGGCCCACCTCGGATCTACGGCAAAAGCGCCGCTAACGTCGACCTTCTAGCCGCGCCGGCGATAGTGCAAGTACACGGTCGCGCCGAACGTACGGGTCTCGATCAGCTCGAGGTCGAGGTGCACGTCCGGCGGGAAGTAGGGCGTGCCGCCGCCGACCACGATCGGGATGACGAACAGCTCGAACTCGTCGATCAGCCCGCGCCGCATGCATTCCGCCGCAAGACCGGCGCCGCCGACCGCGATCCTCCTGTCCCCGAGGGCGGCGATCTCCTCCTCGAGCGTTCCCCTGGCAAGGCGGTTGCTGCCCTCGACGCTCGTCAGCGTGGTCGAGAACACGATCTTCTCGAGCGGGCGCCAGATCTCGGCGAACTCCGCCATCGTGGGATCGGAGAACTCCTCGGTGTCCCACACGAGCATCGTCTCGTAGAGGCGCCGGCCGAGCAGTTGGGCGTCGGTCGTGGCAGCCCGTTCGTTGTGGAACCGGTGCAGTTCCTGGCTGGGCGCCGCCCAGGCGAAGCTTCCGTCGGGCCCGGCGATGTAGCCGTCGACCGACAGGCTCATGGAATAGGAGATCACGAGGACATAGTGAACCGCGTCGGGCCGACGGCCTTTTCGGCGACCCGCCGCAGTCGATCTGTGGGTTCTTGCCTCATTTCTTGCCCCTGCAGACGGGCTGCTGGGAGGAGCAGGCGAAGATGTGTGACGAGAACGATGCAAGGACTCGGTCTACACCCCGGCCTGTGGCGCCTGCTCCTGGCAGGGCTAGTTGGCGTCGCCCTCGCGGGCTGTGGCCTCGATGAGGAAGCCAGGGTTCCGACGGAGGAGCCCTTGGTCGCGATCGATGGCCTCTACCCGAGCTTCGATCCCGCCGAGCCCCGCTATGTCTCACGCTGTGGCCGGGGCGCGACGCCGATCCACGCCGAGGCAAGCGACGGCGCCAGAGTCGAGGTCGGTTCCGGCCCGCCCGAATCCGGGACGATCGACGTCGACCCCGGCGTCGCTCCCGGTGAAGACTTCGAAATCGCGGTGAGCGTCGGCGAGCGTCGCCGCGTCTACGAGGTGCGCTGCCTCCCTGCGGATTTCCCTGCCTGGCGATTCGAGAGCATGGGAGAAAGTGAGCCCGGCCTTTTCGTGGTCAGCTTCAGGGCATCGCCTGACGAGCGCCCCTGGGTGATCGTCTTCGACCACGAGGGTGTGCCCCGGTGGTGGTACAGCCCCCCGACTCGCGCCTTGTGGGCGCAGATCCTCACTGACGGGACCGTTTCCTGGGCGAGGTCCTTCGGCGACGGCTACGGGCTCGACCCGCGAATGGCGCACGAGATCCGCTCACTCTCAGGCGAGCTGCTGCGGCTGGTTAGGACGAGAGGGCCGATCATCGACGGGCACGAGCTTCGCGAGCTTGGCGATGGCGACTTCCTCGTCGGCTCCTATGTCCCGGAAACGGCCGACCTGCGGCGTTTCTGCGCCCGGCCTCCCAGAGAACGATGCGGTCCCGCCCGAGCCGCGATCGTCTCGGCCGAAATTCAGGAACTTGATCGGCACGGGCAGGCGCTCTGGCGTTGGAACTCGCGCGGGCACATCTCCCTGGCGGAGACTGGGCGCTGGTGGCGCAACGTGTTGAGCAACCCCCGGCGCCGGCTGCAGGGAAGGGAGGCATTCGACCCGGTCCACATCAACGCGATCGAGCCGCGAGGACCAGGCGAAGTGGTGATCTCCACCCGCCACACCGACGCCGTCTACGGAATCCAGCGTTCGACCGGCGAGATCATCTGGAAGATCGGCGGCAGCAAGACCGCCGACTCGCTGCGGATCCTCGGCGACCCCGCCCGAAAGCTGCTCGGCGGCCAGCACGATGTCCGCATCGCCCAGGACGGGACCCTCAGCATCTACGACAACGGCAAGGACCGTCCACGTCGCCCACGCGTCGTCTTCTACCGGCTCGAACCCGAGCGGGGCCGGGCGCGCTACCTCGGACAGCTCAATGATTCGGAGGTGAGGACCAGCCACTGCTGCGGCTCGGCGCGGGAGCTGGCCGGGGGCGGCTGGCTGGTGAGCTGGGGCGACAACCCGCTGGTCACCGCCTTTGACGCAGACGAACAGATCACCTTCCGCCTCGAGCTTTCCGCCTCCACCTTCCGAGCCGTCCCCGTCCCCCCCGGCGCGGTGACGATGGCCCAGCTCGATCAGGGTCTGGAGGCGATGGAGGCCGATCCGACCTGGACGCACAGGCGAGTCGGATAGCCAGTGCGAATCGAGATCGAATGTCCCACGGCCTTTTTCGCCATTTTTGAGACTCCCTAAACGCGAAAACCCGCTTGATGAGGGGGCTTTCGTGAAATAGGGGGGCGGGCTCGAACCCGCGACCTTCGGGTTATGAGTCTGAGCCTGGAGATTGGCTGGGCTACGTGGGGCCAGGTTTCAAGCGGAATTCGCGAGATCGAACTACGTGGAGATCGGCAGGAATCTGTGGAGCATGTTGCCCCATTCGTTGCCCCAGTAGCGGAATCCGGCGTAGCCACCTTTGACCGAGGCATAATGGCTGTATGAAGAAGGTTTTTGTCTACATGCCTAATGATCTTCTTGCTGAGATCGATGCCGAAGCTGACCGTACCGGCGCAAGTCGCAGCGCCGTCATGCGGGACCTCACGTACGTCGCCTTGCGCCGCCGCCGAGTCAACCGTGCGACGGAGATGCAGAGCCTGCTACACCACCTCCGCCCTCACGGAGGCAATGCCGCCGAACGGGTGAAGCCAATGCGGCCTCGCGACCCCTGGGTCCCGTCTGTGGACCTTCGCCGAATACGACGCGAGGCGCCGGCTGATTCAAGCCTTTACGCTGACCTCGATTTCGTCCGGCGCGCTGAGCTCGAGACTTAGCCAGATTTACACGGAAGAAGCCGCCACGACAGAAACATCGTCGTGAGCAATCGCCCCACGCCTCTGGGCGCGCGCCGTCACGAGCGCCGGCTTGCGGTCGACGGGTGCCACGTCCAGCACAAACTCGATTCCTAGCCGCCTGACAGCGTTGATGATCGTGTCGACCTCCGGGTTGTGCTCCCCGGACTCGAGCTTGACGACTCGCGGCTGCGAAACGCCCAGCTTCTTCGCCAGGGTCCTCTGGCTCAGTTTGTGCTCGGCGCGATACCGCAGCAGCGTTGCCGCAAACTCCCGCGCAGGAGCAAGCCTCTGCCACTCTGCTCGGAAGCTCGGATCGGCTAGTTGCTCCTCGGCCAAGAGAGCATCGAAGTTCTTCCGTGAAGCCGCCATTGCGATCATGATAATAGCCCTATTATCAACCGTCAACCGTGGCGGCCCAGGCGATCGTTCGCCGCCCCTACCGCTCGATCGAAGTCTTTCTTCTTCGCGGCCACCGCCAGAACCACGAAACGGCCGCCGAACCGCGCATAGATCGGCCGAGCCTCGCAAGCCCCCTGCTTCGGCCGAAGCTCGAACAAATTCGCCTCCCCCTTCAACGACTTCATATGCGGCGACGGCAGATCCGGCCCGAGATCCTTCAGCTTCTGCACGACGTTAAAGACCGCCCTGCGATCCCCTCGCGACTTCACGTCCTCGAAGTCGATGACCGCATCGCTGTCAAAGTCAACGATCCAGGCTCTCGGCTGCTTGCCCATCCGGCGACCCTAGACCCAGCCGCGGACTCAACTTATTGTCGTCAGAGAACAGGTCGGCTTGGCCGGACTTGAGATCTCCGCAAATTGACATCGGAACCAGAATCCGCCGTGTTCGATCCTAAGCTGATGCATGTGTCCGATCCCTACATCGCATTCGGCCCCGATCCGAACGGCGACTCGGACACCCATCACCTCATGGCCGACCAGCTCGGCTTGGGTCGCCTGCGCCGTGAGGAGAATACAGACCTTGAGGGCGGGTGGCTACTGACCGCCGCAGGACCTGCCTTCTTCGAGCCGGTGTCGTTTCGTGCGGATGATCAAGAAGATGCTGAACGTCAAGCCATCGCTTGGCTCGACAAACACCTCTGCACCGAACGACGGGATTTGTTCTATGAAGACGACTGGGTCGTCCCTTTGAAGAGGTCAATGCGAGAGCCATGAAAGCAAGTCAGGCAAGACGCCTTGGAGACTTGGTAGGGCGCTTCTACACAAGGCACGATGACTTCACTGACACTCAATCCGACGAGATCATTCGAGCGGTCGCGCAACAGAGCCGTAACTACCTTCCAGATCAGGCAATCTCAGCGGTCGTCGAGCAGAAAGATGCAGTCCCACTCGTCCTGGCGGCGACGGACAACCGCGTCTATGCACTCGACGTTGAGTCGGTTGACAAAGACGGTCCTGCCACGACCAGGTGCCGGCTCCTGCGTCTCAATCCAGCTTCATGTTCCGTTTCTGCCGTGCTGCGCTACAGCGGTTCACATCGGTTCGGCGTAAGAAGAACCCTTTGGAGATTCCAAATTCACGACACTGGGGGCAACCTTGACGTAACGGTCGCCGGTCGCCAGGACTCCGATGGTGAGATGGACGAAGGAGCGCTCCTTGGTAAACATTTGGCAGTCCGCCTAGGGTGGGAGTTCCCCTCAATGGGCGACTCCGAGTAGCGGACCCCGCGACTATGAAGCCTTGGAACGCTGCTCAACAGGAAGGGCTGCACCATCAATCGTTTCGAACACGCGCAGATATCTCCCCTTGATTTGTCGAATGTCCTCCTCCCGCAGTAGGACGAATTCGTCATTCGGCTCTGGCCGCATCTGCGCTCCGGCTCGGGGGGCTGCCCCGAGAGGCTGCTGCAGGCAAAGCTCGCGGTTGTCGTCCCTCTCAACGGTCGCGTCCTTGTAGGCACCTGCTATCCATCTTCCGTCCTTCAACTCGACAGTCAGGAAGGGAACCGCGTCGGCGGGGCAGCTCTGGGCAAACGCCTGATACCAAGCTGATCCGTCAGGCCTAAAGTCGCTGTCGCCGCGATGTCTAATCGTTGCCGCGGCCCACGCGCCGAAATATGCCAAGCCGTAGAAAACGATCAGTGATCCAAAGCTTCGACCTGGCTCAGTTAGGAGATAGGAATTGAAGTCCTCGGCAAGCTGCCCCGTATTGAGGAGCTTGGTCAGTTTGCCAACCACCAACACAGCCCCAGCAGAAGCAACCGACGCGAGCGCGCCGATTACCAGCATCTCCACCAGCTCTGCTACCTGACTTTGATTGCCGCGAGGTCTCTTTGACCTCGCGACCCGCACGTAGACATACCCCGGACCCAGGGCGGCAGCCACCAAGGCTACGCCCAGGAGAGAACTTGGAATCACTCGTCGCTAGAAGTACTCTCGCCACTACCGCCTGAATTGGACGGTGCCCCACCGCCCTCTCCTCCGGTATCAGTTGGAGGCAGGGCAGAATTTTCGGGTGGCTGGTTGGGTGCGAGGTGCAGACCCTTCTCAAGAGCGCTCTCGCTCAGGGCGGATCGATCACCATCACCGCGTTGCGACGAACCATCTCCTCTGTGCTTTCGATCATCGGTCATGGCAAGACAGAATAGCCCGACATCCGGACGTTCGGTCAGTCGCCCAGTCCTTCGGACGCCGCCATCAATTGCGCCGCGCAACAACGTGCCAATTTGCCATCCCTCCTACCGTGCCGGAGACGGATAGGCACGTCGTTTGGGGTTCTTACTGGCGAACCAAATGACCGTGGATCAGCTCGATTCGCTCCTTCGTTTGGCGTGCCGTGAATCCGAGTCGGCGCATTACGCAGGCGTGTACCAGCGCGACTCCGCGGGCGATACTGGGTATGGCGTTGTCGTAAACGTCTTGGGTTGAATAGCCATATCGAGGCTCGTTTAGGTGCGCGAAATGGTTTCGGCTAGCGACGAAGAGTTGGCGACCTGCCTCGCTGAACCCAGTGATGCCCTCCGGAACGCCGGAGATGCGTTGCAGGTGGGTAATGCGCTCTAGCAGGAACGGCCCACGCGTCTTTTTGTTCGGGTTTTTCCGCTTGTACGTCCGCCGCCACGCGGCGTCGTAGAGGCTCCGGTGGTAGGTCTCAAGGGTGCTCGCCACGCTCAGCAATCTGGCGTGGGAGTACTTGTTTTCGTTGATTGATTCCGCGAAATACTGAAGGGCCGGCGACACGCGAGTATGCAGTGCAAACCACTTCTTCAAGCCAGCACGGAAGTCCGGTATGTCGAGGGCGTAGAAGAGGAACTGTCGATCTGGACGCGGCCAATCCCGGGCGGTTGGCTCGATCCCAGTCTCAAGCACAACCGCGGACGGCTGTCTGCCAATCGTGACTGACTCAAAGAGAAGGGCATCCGGAACGGCACCCGCAATGACCAGGAGGTCGCGCAAAGGCATCACATAGCGTTCGTGGAGCTCTCCAAGGGTCTTGCGCTCCTTGGAGATCACAGCAATGTCCATCGTGGTGCGAATAACCCGATTCGGCCTCCAAGGCGCTGGGTCCGTAATCATCCTTGGCTCGAAGCGAACTTCTGCATCGCTAAGTACGACACGCTTGCCGCGCGGAACCTTCCAGTGGACTCCGTATTCCCGAAGCTGGAAGCGGCGATCCATGATCATCTCGGGCGGGTCGAAGCCGGTAATAGGCATCCACTCGTGGAGGTTTGCGGTCCGCATCACGAGGCGCTTCCACCGGTCATCATCAGTGCAGTGCCGGAAGAGAACCAGCCGTCGCGCGACCAGCCTAAGTTGCGGAGCTCCCGAGCCGAAGCTTGATGACGCAACGTATACGTGCAGCAAACTGATCTTCTTGCCGGTGGTCGAAGTCCCGTGGACCGTCAGCGGTCCGTCTGAGTACCCCGAGCCGTGCCAGATCCCAGGCCAATCAGCCGAAACGTTGATCAGCCAAAGCTCGGCACCGTCCCCCCGTGACCAACGGAGCACGCCCGCCGTCGCCATGTCCTCTCGCCCGGCGATCCAAAAAGTTCCCCGGATCTGCTCGCCCTGCTCGAGAAGGGCCTGCTCCTTTGCCAGAAACGCGTCTTGGCCCCCATCCCCCACCCGGCGAAGTGTGACGGACAGGATCTCGGAAACCGAACGAGGTACAAGCGAGCGAAGGGATGCACTCAACCGGAATCGGCCTCTCTCGAAGCTCATGTTGCCCCAGGCGTCGCCCCATGGGCGTTTTTAAACCCCTTTGTCTGCGTCCCCAAAACACGAAAACCCCGCATTTGCGGGGCTTTCGTGAAATAGCGGGGGCGGGATTCGAACCCGCGACCTTCGGGTTATGAGCCCGACGAGCTACCTGGCTGCTCCACCCCGCGGCGGTCTGTCAATGCTAGCAACGCGGCTAGAGTGCCGGGCAATGGATGGGGTCCCCCGCAAGGTCGCTGTCGTCGACGTCGGCACCAACTCGACGCGGCTGCTGGTCGCCGACGTCGACGGGTGCGTGTCGAAGCTCGAACGGCAGAGCCGGGTGACGCGGCTGGGGCGCGGCGTCGACCTCTCGGGGCGGCTCTCCAACGAGGCGGTCGAGGCGACCTGCGCGGCGATCGCCGACTACGTCTCGATCTACCGCGAGGCCGGCGCCGAGGCGATCGACGCGATCGCTACCAGTGCCGTCCGCGACGCCGCCAACGGCGAAGCCTTCATCGCCGAGCTGCGCGAGCGCTTCGCGCTCACGGCTCGCGTCCTCGACGGCGGCGAGGAGGCCCGCCTCACCTATCTCGGCGCCACCTCCGAACGCCTGCCGACCGAGCCGACCGTGGTCATCGACATCGGCGGCGGCTCGACGGAGCTGGTGGTCGGCACCGGCGCGGAGATCGCCTTCCGCGCCTCGTTGCAGGCGGGGGTCGTCCGCCACACGGAGCGCCACGTCTCCGCCGACCCGCCGACCGCGACCGAGCTCGAGGAGCTTGCCGCCGACGTTCGCGGCCTGATCGAGGCGGCAATCGACGATCAGCCCGAGGCCAACGCCATGGCCGGCATCGCCGTCGCCGGCACCCCCACCTCCCTCGCCTCGGTCGAGATGGAGCTCGAGCCCTACGACCCGGCTCGGGTGCACGGCCACGTCCTCACGCTCGACACGATCCAGCGCCTGCTCTCGCGGCTCGCCTCGGTCCCACTCTCTGAGCGAATCGAGATCCCCGGCCTCCACCCCGATCGCGCTCCCACGATCGTCACCGGCGTCGTCATCCTTGTCGAGGCGATGCGCGCCTTCGGGCTCAACCAGATCGAGGTCTCCGAGCACGACATCCTCTACGGCGCTGCGCTCTCCCTCGCCGCAGGCGCCTGACCCGTCCTGCCGCCCTGCTCAGCACGCCGTCGCAGGTATCTGCGCATACCGAAGAGGGGAAGGTCCGGGTCCCCGATGGACAGTGGCCCCGCATTTGGCGCTCCAGATGGGAAAAGCCGACCCTCGAACCCATAAAAGTTGGTAGATTCGGCCTACTGAGTTATCGGTAGTCGTTAAAACGGCGACTAGACGTATCGGATAGCGGGGCAGATAATCGGCTCACCGGAAAGAGGTGGGGTCAATCTTCACCCCGGATCCGGTAACAGGGTTTGGACGATTGCCGCATCATGGCGCCTCCCGCCGTCCGGACCCATCAAATAAAGACTGGTCCCTGAAGACGTACCCCTGCCCGTCCTGAGGGACCAACTTGAATCGGCCGCCAGCGATGGCGGCCGATTCTCGTTCGGGGAGACGTTTGCCGCATCCACGTCCCCGCAACGGGAAAATTCCCTTTTCTCAAGCCAAATTCGACTTGCGCGGGTAGGCGATCTCGGGGTCGGTGAGGACGTTCACCAAGGTCGGCTTGCCCGATTCGAAGGCTCGCTCGAGCGCCGGCTTGAGCTCATCCGGCTCGCGCACCAGGACCCCCTCGCAGCCGAGCGATTCGACAGTCTGCTCGTAGCGAGTCTCGGGCTGGAGCTTCGCCGCAACCGAGTATCCGTAGAGGAAATTCATCGGGTGATGCTCCAGCCCCCAGATCCCGTTGTTGCCCATTACACCCACCACAGGCAGACCGTGACGCGCCATTGTGTCGAACTCCATGCCCGCGAAGCCGAAGGCGCCATCGCCGAGCAATAGGCAGACCTGGCGGTCCGGATGGGCCAGCTTTGCGGCGATCGCCTGGCCGGGGCCGGCCCCGAGGCAGCCGAAGGGGCCCGGGTCCATCCAGCAGCCGGGCTCGAAGGTTTCGATCAGGCGGCCTGCGTAGGAGACGAAGTCGCCGCCGTCGCCGATCACAACCGCGTCGCGCTCCAGCACTTCGCCGAGCTCCTTGTAGACGCGGACCGGGTGCAGCGGCGAGCGCGGGTCGTTCAGCTCCTCCTGCTCGGCCGCCCGCTTCTCCGCCTCGACCTCGCGCAACCCCTCCAACCAGGTCTCGGTGCGGCGCGAGCCCTCCCCCACCTGCTCGCGGATCGCAGCAAGACTGGCGGCGACGTCGCCGACCATGTCGATCTGGGGCGCCCGGTTGGCGGTCAGCTCGTTGGCAGCGACATCGAGGCGGATCAGCTTCGTCTCATCGCCGAAGCTGCCACCGAAGCCGAGGCGGAAGTCGATCGGGACGCCGATCACGAGGGCAACGTCGGCGCCGCCCAGGCCGGCGCCGCGAGCGCGGCTGAATGCCAGCTCGTGATCGGCGGGCAGACATCCGCGCCCGAGCCCGTTGAGGAAGACCGGGATGCCGAGAGCCTCGACCAGCGCTCGCAGCTCGCCCTCGCCGTGGCCCCAGTAGAGGCCGCTGCCGGCCATTACCACCGGGCGCTCGGCGCCGGCGAGCAGCGCCGCCGCCTCCTCGACGCCCGCCGCCGGCTGCGCCGTGCCCGCCTGCGGCGGCGCCGGGATGTCGGGCTCGGCCTCGGTGAAGACGACGTCGAGCGGGTAGTCGACGAAGGTCGGACCGCCCGGAGCCTCCAGCGCCAGGTCCAGCGCCGCTGCGGTGCGGGCGGCGATCGCGTCCGGCTGCTTGACCGTCTCCGCCGACTTGACCAGCGGCGCGACGAAGGGCAGGTGGTCGATCTCCTGCAGCGAGCCGGAGCCCCAGCGCAGCTCCGGCGCCCGGCCGCCGAGGACGCAGACGGGAGAGCAGTTGGCCTGGGCGCCGGCGATCGCGCTGAGCCCGTTCGTCACTCCGGGCCCGGCAGTCAGCGCCGCGACGCCCACCCTCCGGGTCGCCTTGGCGAAGCCCTCGGCGGCGAATGCGGCAGTCTGCTCATGCCGCACGTCGACGATCTCGATCCCCTCCTCGCGGCAGCCGTCGTAGATCGAGAACAGGTGCCCGCCGGAGAGCGTGAACAGATGCGTCACGCCCCGCGACTTGAGAACCTTCGCGACCAGCCTCCCGCCGTGCTCCATGGCGCTGGAGCCTATTGGCAATGCCCGGGGCGGGATTCGAACCCGCAAGCCCACCTCAACGGGCAGCACCTTTTAAGGGCGCCGCGTTTGCCATTCCGCCACCCGGGCCAGGCGATTCTAGCCCCCTCCAAAGAGGCTAAAGCGGGCATAAATGTTTGCCAGAGTGCGCAACTAACTCGTTGCTACGGTGTCTCTGAGACAGGAACGCCCCTTCCCTGGATAGGAGAGATCGCTTGGAGGCTTCCGCTCTAACACACGCCAGTCGCCGCGGATTGCTCGCCCGCCGTACGCCGCTGCTCAAGGTGCAGGGCGATCAGCGCCTGATCGCGATGGCCCGCGCCGGAAATGCCGGCGCCTTCGAGACGATCGTCGACCGCTACCAGGGCCGCCTGCTCGGCTTCTGCCGGCAGATGCTGGGCTCGACCGAGGACGCCGAAGACGTCCTGCAGGAGGTCTTCGTCAACGCCTACCGGGCGATGCTCGCCGACGAGCGCGAGATCAACCTGCGCCCGTGGCTCTACCGGATCGCCCGCAACCGCTGCCTCAACCACCTGCGCAAGCCGACCGCCGACGCGCAGGAATCGATGGACATGGTGCCCGCCGTCGAGGCTTCCTCGACGGCCGAGAAGGTCCACAACCGCGAGGAGTTCCGCCAGCTCCTCACCGACGTCGGCAAGCTTCCCGAGACCCAGCGCACCGCGCTGCTCCTGCGCGAGATGGATGCGATGTCCTACGAGGAGATCGCCCAGGCGATGGAGACCAGCGTGCCCTCGGTCAAGTCGCTGCTGGTGCGGGCGCGGATCTCGCTCGCCGAGGCGAGCCAGGCGCGCCAGCTGACCTGCGGCGAGGTGCGGCTGGAGCTGGCCGAGGCCGCCGAGGGCCTGCGCAAGGTCTCCGGCCCGGTCCGCCGCCACGTGCGCGACTGCGATGAGTGCGCCGACTTCCGCTCGCAGGTGCGCAGCAACGAGAAGGCCCTTGCCGCGCTCTTCCCCGTTGGCCCGCTGCTGGCGCTGAAGGCCTTCCTGATCTCCAAGCTGGGCTTTGGCGGAGCCGGCGCCGGCGGGGGCGCGACCGCTGCCGGGACCGGGGCCGGGGCGACCGCGGGCGCCGGCGCCACGGCCGGCGCGGGCGCGATCGGCAGCGTCGGCGCCGCCCTCGGCGGCGGTGGAGCCGCCGGCGGCATCGGCGCGGTCGGCGGGGCGATCGGGACCAAGGCCGTCGCCGGAGTCGTGACGGCCGCCGTGCTCACCGCGGGCGCCGTCGGCGTCGAGCGGCAGGTGATCCATCCTTCCTCCTCCGACCCGGCGCCTGCGTTGATCGCGAAGGCGCCTCAGGTCTCGCTCGGCGAGGCGCACCCGACGCTGCCACAGCCGCCGGTGCCGGCCCCGCCGGTCGAAGCGATCCCGCCCGAGCCAGCCCCGGTCGCCGAGGAGCCGGTCGTGCCCGTCGAGGCAGCGACGCTCCCCGCCGACGAGGCCGAGGGAACGAAAACGGTCAGCGACGACGAAGAGACGGCCAGCGCCTCTCCGGCCGTTCCCCATCCGCACCTGACCGGCGCCACGCCTCAGGCCGGAGCCCCGACGAACAGCGAGACCGTGGTGGTCACGGTCGGTGGGACCACCCCACCGCCACCCCCCGCCGAATCGAGCCCGCCGCCGGCCGAAACCGCTCCGCCGCCGCCGGCCGAACCGCCGCCGCCCTCCGAACCGGCTCCGGAAACGGGCTCCGGGTCCACCGGCGGGTCGCCTGAATCGGGCAGCGGCTCAGAAGACGAAGCCGCTTCCTAGCTCAGGAGAGGCCGATGACCTTCAGCCGCCGCATCAGGCAGGTGGCGGCGAATTTGCGCGTGTCGGCGAGTGAGTAGCCGAACAGCTCGAAGTCTTCGTCGTAACCCTCGGCCCAGGGCGGCGAGAGAACGCCGTCGGCGACCGGCAGAGCCTCCTCGAGGGTGCGTTTGATCGCGTCCTTGTAGCGGTCGTCCTCGCGCGCCTTTTCGCGCAGGAAGACGGAGCCGAAGGCGACATGGCGGTGCTCGTCGCGGGCGACGTTCTGGAAGCCCTCGACGAAGGCCGGCAGCGTCCCCTCGCTTTCGTTGTAGTCCATGATGAAGTGCTGGCCGGTGAGGGCCAGCATTCCCTCGATCACCATGTGGTAGAGCGTCACCGCCTCGACCAGCGCCTCGGTGTCCTCGGGTTCGGCGGAGAGGCGGTCGGTCCGCTTCTTCAGCATCTCGTCGAAGAGGCGCCCGAAGTTCTCGTTGAGGTGCTCGGAGGTCTCGGCGAGCATCTCGGTCAGGCCATCGGCCTCGAGCACGCCGACCTCGCGGTAGAAGCGCTCGAAGAAGCGCACGTGGCGCGCCTCGTCGGCGATCTGGGTGCAGAGGAAGATCCGCTGGTCCTCGGTCGGGGCGGCCCGCATGATCGGTCCCAGCTCCTCGGCCACCTTCTGCTCGCCGATGAAGAACGAGGACAGCCCGTACATCCGCTGGAAGCGCTCTTCGGCGCCGATCCGCTCATGCCAGTCTTCGCGGTCGCGGGTGAAGTCGAGCTCCTGGGTCTGCCACTGCTGGCGCTCCCAGAGCGCGTAGAGCTCCTCGTAGCCGAGCAGTTTGACGTCGGCGGTGCGATCGGCCTCCTCCATCAGCGCCGGATCTGCCGTGGCCTGGAAGTCGGCGCGCTCGGTCCTCGACTGCGTCCCGGTTGCCTCTTTCGTCCCCATCTCGCCCTCCTAAGCTCGGCTCAAAGCGGTTCGGGCGAGACTAGCACCGGACTGGCTGGTCAGCCAGTCGCGCGCCTCTAGACGGTATGCGACTCGCCGGGGGCCAGCAGGACCACCGTCGAAGAGGTCTTCTCCTCGACCTCGGCCTTGAACGCCTCGGCGTCGGTCTCGATCGGCGGGAAGGTGTCGTAGTGCATCGGGATCACCGTGGTCGCGCCGATCAGACCGGCGGCAACCGCGGCGTCGTGGCGGTCCATCGTGTAGTGGCCGCCGATCGGCAGGATCGCCACATCGACCGGGTTGCGCTCGGCGATCAGCTTCATGTCGCTGAAGAGGCAGGTGTCGCCGGCGTGGTAGACCGTGACGCCGCCGATCTGCACGATCAGGCCGGCGGCGGTGCCGACCGCGGTCCCGTGCTCGGCGCTGAACGGCGCCTCGGCGGAGCCCGGCAGCGTGCTGGTGTGCCAGGCCGGGACGAGCTTCACCCGCCCACCGTCGAACTCGACCGTGCCGCCCAGGTTGGGGTCGCTGACGTTCTCGACGCCACGCGCTTCGAGCCAGTTCGCGATCTCGACCGCGGCGATGCAATGGGCCCCGGTCCGCTTCGCGACCGGGACCGCGTCGGCCATGTGGTCGGCGTGCCCGTGGCTGATCGCGATCTGGGTTGCGTTGACGTCCTCAGCGGTGACGGTGGCGGCCGGGTTGTTCGGCTTCAGGAACGGGTCGACCAGGACCGTCGTCCCCCCCTCGCCCAGCTCGAAGCACGAGTGCCCGTGGAACTTGATCTCCATCTCAGTCCTCTCCTTCCGAATCCGGTGCGGCCGCAGTCTCCTCGCGCAGCGCCCAGCCGACGGCGACCCCGACCATCATCCCCATCCTCGCCTCCTCGGCGAGCAGGGTGCGAACCGCGGCGAGCCGCGCGTCCGGGTCGGGGACGGTGGCCGCCCGCAGGGTCTCTGCCTCATGCGACTCCCCGAACCAGCCGCCCTCTGCCAGGGCGGAGGCGAGAACCCGCTGCAGCTGCGGCGCAGCGCGGGTGACGATCTGCTCCGCCTCGGCGAAGCGCTCCACGTCGCCGAGGCGCTCGATCGCGGCTTCCAGCTGCTCGTCGGGGATCATCGCTGGCGGCCAGCCTATGGCCTGCCGCTACTCGCCGGGCCGCCGCGCGGCGGCGAAGCCGCAGAGGCCGCCGACGAGGCCACCGGCCAGCCCGGCGAAGACGTTGGCGCTCGACTCGAAGATCGGCAGCGCCAGCAGCACCGCCGCGGCGACGATCACGCCGACCGTGTCGTACTCCTGCTCGATCGAGCGCCGGGCCTCCGTGCGGCGGATCGCGAACCAGGCCGCCAGCGCACCGAGCGCCATCCCGTTGCCGCCGGCGATCACCTCGAAGTCGCCCTGGGCGTCGGCGATCCCGCTCGCCGCCAGCATTCCCAGCGAGCCGGAGGCGAGCAGCAGCAGAGCGGTGGCGACCGACCCCAGGCGACGCTCCAGCGGCAGCGCGAAGAGCACCAGGCCGACCGCGACCACGAACAGGTAGCCGACGTCGGCGTAGGCGAAGGGCGCGGTCAGCAGCCGCCACCACTCGTTCTCGAGCGGGACGATCAGGCCGCCGAAGGTGCTCAGCGGGTCGCCGCTCGCCTCGTAGACGAGGAGCAGCACGGCCGAAACCAGAATCGCGCCGAAGGTCGCGTAGGGACGGGAGGCGGCCCTCGCGCTGCCGCGCTTGAGGCGGACCTTCAGCGAGCGACGGCCCCGTCGGGGCTTCGCCTCCAGGGCGTCGCCGCGGCGCTCGAGCTTGGGGGCCCGCTTGCGCAGGCGAGCGCCGCAGTACGGGCACTCAGTCACGTAAGGGCTGACCTCGGAGCCGCAGTTCTTGCAGATAACGCTGAGCTCGGTCTCGCTCACGGTGATTCGAGGATAACCCCCCGCTGGCGAGGGGCCCGGCGCCCGCCCCGGTGGCATACTGCGGATACCCGTCTTTCGCCGATCATGAGGAGGAATGCCGCGTGGAGTTGAAGAGCCTGACCGAGCAGAAATCGCTGCTCGCAACCCTTTCCCCGGGCAAACGGACCCGCCTGCGGCGGCTGCTGTTCGAGTTCGGGCCGGGCAACGGCACGCTGATGCTGCTGCCAATCGACCAGGGCATCGAGCACGGCCCGCGTGACTTCTTCCCCAACCCGGCCTCCAAGGACCCCGATTACCAATTCCGCCTCGCGGCGGAGGCCGGCTACTCGGCCCTCGCCTGCCAGATCGGCATGGCCGAGAAGTACTACCCCGACTACGCCGGCCAGGTGCCGCTGATCCTCAAGGTCAACGGCAAGACCGACATCCCCTCTTCGTCCAAGGCCTTCTCCTCCTGCAACGCCAGCGTCGAGGACGCGGTGCGGCTTGGCGCCGACGCCGTCGGCTACACGCTCTACGTCGGCTCGCCGCGCCAGGACGAGGACCTCGCCCAGCTGCGCCAGGTGCGCCAGGACTGCGACCGCTTCGGCATGCCGCTGATCGTCTGGTCCTACCCCCGCGGCGAGGCGGTTGACGCCAAGGGCGGCGCCAACTCCTTCTACGCGATCGACTACGCGGCGCGCATGGCGATGGAGATGGGCGCCGACGTGGTCAAGCTCAACATGCCGAAGATCGACCCCGCGAAGGACAAGGACGCACAGGCGCCATACAACGAGATGGAGGTCGACCAGACCGAGGCGATCCGCCAGTGCGTCGAGTCGGCCGGGCGCTCGCTGGTCGTGCTCTCGGGCGGCTCCAGGGTCGACGACGAGACCGTGCTGCGCAACACCCGCGAAGTGATGGAGGCAGGCGGCTCCGGTGTGATCTTCGGTCGCAACGTCTGGCAGCGCGAGTGGAACGATGCGCTGGAGATCATTGGGCAGATCAAGGAGTCGCTGCTTTCGTCTGTGCAGCGCATTCCCTGAGGGGGAGGAATACCGGGCGGGGTTCCACTTAACTTTTTCGGTGGAGCCGAGGCGGCCGTCCGAGATACGGGGTGACGAAAAAGTACAAGGCGTTTCACCCCGCCCGGTATTCCTCCCTGATCGTGCGCTGACGGGCTCAAGGTCGTGAAGGGGAGCGTCGTCGGGAGCGTGGTGCTGCTCTTGGCGGTGGCGCTCGTCGTGCTGCGGCCTTGGGAGGGGGGCGGCGAAGAGGGCGGCCCGCGTGCCGTCACCGCCTTGGTGACGCGGGTGGTCGATGGGGACACGGTCGAGGCGCGGATCGACGGCGAGGTCGAGGACGTGCGGCTGATCGGCGTCGACACGCCGGAGACGGTGAAGCCGGGGGAGCCGGTGCAGTGCTTCGGGCCGCAGGCCTCGCGCTTCACCCACAGGCTGCTCGAGGGCCAGAGCGTGCGGCTCGTCGTCGGCGCCGAGCAGCGCGACCCCTATGACCGCCTGCTCGCCTACGCCTATCTCGACGGCAGCTTCGTCAACGCGACGCTCGTTCGCCGCGGCCTCGCGCGCACCCTGACGATCCCTCCCAACGACCGCTTCGCGCCACGCCTGCGGAGCCTGGAGATGGACGCCGCCCGTGCCGGCCGGGGACTCTGGGGCGCATGCCCACCGTGATCACCTCGTAACTATCGGCACTTCCACTTGCACGGGGCCTTGCGCCTACTTTGCTACGGTCCTCCGCGGCCCCGGGCCAACTTCCCATGCGAATGCGTCAAAGCATCTCCCAGTTCGAGACGGCCTTCGAGCAGGAGACAGTCCTCGAGCGTCGTCGTCGCGAGCAGCTGCGACGTCGCGCCGCCAACCGCTCGCGCGAGCGCCGCGTGATCCGCAGCGAGCAGGAGAGCAAGGTTCGCTTCAGCGTCCTCGCCGTCTGCCTCACCGTCACGGTGATCGTCGTCGTCGTCACCATGTTCGAGGCGCTCGCCTTCCTGATGGACTGACGGTACGTCCGCTCGGTCAATAGACTCGCCCGCCGATGGCACGACGCTCACTGAAGCCACAGCTCAACCAGATCCGCGCCTGGGTCCGCCAAGGCAGGACCGACGCCTGGATCGCCCACCAGCTCGAAGTCAGCACCTCGGAGCTGCGCGAGTTCCGCAGCCAACACGGCTTCACCCCCGACGAGGAGGACGGCGGCTCGCAGGAAGTAGACCTGCGCGACGAGATCGAGGCCGAGATCGAGGCTGCCGCGGCCGAGGAAGCCGAGCGCGAAGCCGAAGAGCCCGCGCCGGACGAGGATGAGGGTGAGGACGACGGCGCTGAGGCCGAAGGTGAGCAGCGCGAGGGCGCCGCGGCCGGGAGTGGCAAACGCCGGCGCAGGCGTCGCCGTGGCGGCCGTGGGCGCGGGCGTGGCCGCGGCAAAGAGCTGGAGGCGACCTTCGACCACGGCGAGACCGACGGCTACGGCCTCTGGCTGGACGCCGCGGTCGCCGACAACCCGGTCTACACCGAGCACTGGGCGGGGAAGCGCGAGATGACGGTGCGGATCGAGGCCGATCAGATCGTGATTCGTCGCGCCGGCGAGCCTGATGAGCCCGATGAGGGCGAGAGCCAGTAGGCCCTCCGCTTAACTTTTTCGGTTAGGCGTATGCGGTCGTCCGTTAACCGGACGCCGAAAAGGTACAAGACGCTCCAGGCCTACTGGCCTTCGCCCTCCGGGGTGTCAGGGACATAGCGCAAAGGAGCGTTGATCGGCCCGCACTCCGCTGGGTTGAGCTTGTTTTGGACTCTCCAGACGGTCACCGGGCCGCTGCGCTTGATCGGGGTTACCGCGGGGTCGCCGCGTAGCCAGGCTGCCTCCGGCGAGGGAATCGGGTTGGAGGGGTTGAGGAAGTTGAGGAAGGGGGCGGTGACCAGGTAGTCGAGGTCGGCGTCGTTGACGGCGGCG
>Ga0268259_10000108_pt1 | contig 48754 bp, 35 predicted proteins | sample AgamicAsMarz_FD_200246 | JGI IMG/M metagenome (GOLD analysis project Ga0268259, IMG submission 200246) | Agave microbial communities from Guanajuato, Mexico - As.Ma.rz (v2) (version 3) | ecosystem: Host-associated > Plants > Phyllosphere > Phylloplane/Leaf | place: Guanajuato, Mexico... | reverse complement strand
CGTTGATAGGCCGGGTGTGTAAGCGCAGCGATGCGTTGAGCTAACCGGTACTAATGACCCGTGAGGCTTAACCTTACAACGCCAGAAGCGTTCTGGCGGGCGTTATGAGAGACGCAACATTTTCAGCTTGTACGGATAAAAAATTAGCGGAAACGAAAGATTTTGTGCTGAGGCAAGGCGGCAAGCGCAGTGAAGGAAGGAGCATACTTCAGGTATGTGACTGAGTTTACAAGCGCAGCCAACGCGGCATCAGTGCAAAAGATTCGTTTCGTGCACCAAGATTTGCCTGGCGGCTGTAGCGCGGTGGTCCCACCTGACCCCATGCCGAACTCAGAAGTGAAACGCCGTAGCGCCGATGGTAGTGTGGGGTCTCCCCATGCGAGAGTAGGGAACTGCCAGGCATCAAATTGCGATAACCCCGACCTCACGGTCGGGGTTTTTTGCGTTTGTGGGCCGGGAAAACCTGGATATCGATCGTAAATACTCAGGCTAACAGAAGGACAGACGTAATCACCCGGGCCAAACGCGTATAAAAGATGCATAAAAGCCCGCCTCGTCCCACTGCCATCAGATTTCAGCCCGCCACCAGGCTTGCTATTCAGCTTTTGACTGTCTTAAACGCCGCTCAACGCTTTTTTTTGCTGCAAAAATATGCGAAAGTAGAGCCAAAAAAGCTTTTTTCCGTCATTATTTTTTCTGCGTGCGCAGCAGTTTTTTGAGCCTGCCCAGACTGGCGTAAGCGCCATTTCGCAGTAAATCCTTCCACGCTTCCACTCTGAAATCGGGTAAACTACGGGCAGATAAATTTGTTAAGGCCGTCTCATGTCCAGCCAGCAGCACTCTTTACAACCTTTCAATACATTTAATCTTGATGTCTCTGCACAAAATATCGTTATTGCTACCACGGCAGAAGCGTTAAGCGCCGCCTGGCAGGAAAGCCAGCGCCAGCAGCGACCGGCACTGTTAATAGGCGAAGGCAGCAATATCCTGTTTTTAAAGGACTTTAACGGTACCGCCATCGTCAATCGTATCAAAGGCATAACGGTAAAAGAGAGCGCGGAAGCCTGGCATCTGCATGTAGGCGCCGGAGAAAACTGGCATCAGCTGGTTCAGTACACGCTGGAAAACGGGCTGCCAGGGCTGGAAAACATGGCGATGATCCCCGGCTGTACGGGATCGGCACCGATTCAGAATATCGGCGCCTATGGCGTCGAGTTAAAAAACGTCTGCGAGTATGTCGATATTCTGCATCTGTCTGATGGTCAGGTCAGCCGCCTTTCTGCGCAGGACTGCCAGTTCGGCTACCGTGACAGTATCTTCAAACACCAATATCAATGCGGCTACGCCATTATCGCCGTTGGTCTGATCCTGCAAAAGCAGTGGTCACCTGTCATCACCTACGGCGATTTAAGCAGGCTTTCTTCAGCTACGGTCACGCCACAGCAGATTTTCGACTCGGTATGTGCGATGCGCAGCAGCAAGCTGCCCAATCCTGCCGAAACGGGCAATGCCGGCAGTTTTTTTAAAAATCCGGTGATCGCTGCGGAACAGGCGGCCGCTATTGCGGCAGACTGGCCGGATATGCCGCGCTATCCGCAGGCTGACGGCAGCGTAAAGCTGGCTGCGGGCTGGCTGATCGATCGCTGCGATCTTAAAGGCTATACGGTAGGTGGCGCGGCGGTTCATCAGCATCAGGCGCTGGTCTTGATCAATAAGGATCGGGCAACCAGTGACGATATTGTGGCGCTGGCGCATGAAGTTCGTCAGCGTGTCGGACAGAAATTCAACGTATGGCTCGAACCCGAAGTGCGCTTTATCGGCGCAGAAGGCGAGCAGGATGCCGTCGGAGTCATTGCATGAAAGATCAAACCGTTCCGTTAAAACTTGTCGCCATTCTGGCCGACGGCGAATTTCATTCCGGCGAACAGCTGGGCGAGCGGCTGGGCATGAGCCGTGCCGCCATTAACAAACATATTCAGACGCTCAAAGAGTGGGGCATTGATGTTTTTACCGTAACCGGTAAGGGCTATAGCCTGTCAGGCCCGATCCAGCTGCTGAATGAAGAAACAATCCTCTCACAGCTGGATCAGGGCGGCCTGGCGGTGATCCCGGTGATCGATTCCACCAATCAGTATTTGCTGGACAGAATGGCTACGCTGCAATCCGGCGATGCCTGCGTGGCGGAATATCAGCAGGCGGGTCGCGGTCGTCGTGGGCGTCAGTGGTTTTCTCCCTTCGGCTCCAACCTTTATCTCTCTATGTACTGGCGGCTGGAGCAAGGCCCGCTGGCTGCGATGGGGTTAAGTCTGGTTATCGGCATTGTGACGGCGGAAGTCTTACAGGCGCTGGGCGCAAGCGATGTCAGGGTAAAATGGCCGAACGATCTTTACCTGAACGATCGTAAACTCGCCGGCATTCTTGTGGAATTAACGGGAAAAGCGGGGGATGCGGCGAATATCGTGATCGGCACAGGCATAAACCTGGCGATGCGCTCGCCGGACGCGAGCGTAGTTAATCAGGCGTGGATTAACCTGGAGGAAGCGGGTGTCACCATAGACAGAAACAAGCTGGCTGCCAGCCTGGTCAATAATATGCGCGGATCCCTTCAGCTTTTTGAGCGTGAAGGCCTGGCGCCTTTTATTGAGCGCTGGAGTAAGCTGGATAATTTCCTGAACCGGCCGGTGAAGCTGCTGATAGGCGACCGCGAGATACCGGGCATCGCCAGAGGCATCGATCAGCAGGGCGGCTTGATCCTGGAGCAGGATGGCGTGCGCAAATCCTGGGTTGGCGGCGAAATCTCTTTGCGTCCACAGGATAAATAAAAAGGGGCCGTAGCCCCTTATCGTCCTCTCGTGAAAGCGTTAACGGGCTTGCAGGAAAGCCAGCAGATCCTCGTTAAGCTGCTGCTGATGCGTAACGGCGAAGCCATGCGGTGCGCCGTCGTAAATTTTTAGCTGCGCGCCCGTGATGGTTTCGGCGGCCAGCTTGCCGGTAGCCTCAAAAGGCACGACCTGGTCGCTGCTGCCGTGAATAACCAGCGTCGGCACGTCGATCTTCTTCACGTCCGGGCGGAAATCGGTTTCTGAGAAAGCGGTCACGCAGTCGATAGTGCCTTTCAGCGAAGCCAGCAGCGCGATATTCAGCGTCTGCGTTTTTACGCCTTCCGATACCGTCATTCCCTTGTTGAGGCCGTAAAAGGGCGTGGCGAAATCGCTGATAAACTGCGCGCGATCCTTACGTAATCCTGCCTTGATATCGTCAAAAACAGATTTGTCCACGCCTTCCGGATGGTCATCGGTTTTGATAAAAATCGGCGTAACCGCACCCAGCAGCGCCAAGGCGCTAACACGTTCGGTGCCATAGCGGCCAATATAGCGGGTCACGTCGCCGCCACCCATCGAGAAGCCGACCAGCGTAATATCGTGCAGATCGAGATGTTCGATTAGGTCATTAATATCGGATGCGAAAGTGTCATAGTTATACCCTTCCCATGGCTGATCGGAACGGCCAAAACCACGACGGTCGAAGGCAATAACGCGGTAGCCGCGTTCGGCCAGAAAATTCATCTGGCTGTCCCACATATCGGCATCCAGCGGCCAGCCGTGACTGAACAGAACCGGCTTACCCTTGCCCCAGTCTTTGTAATAAATCTGCGTACCATCCTGCGTCCTGAACGTGCTCATGCGTGTTTCCTCAGCTTATGGTTGGGTTGACTCGTTAACCTTAGCCTCAATTACGCCAGAAAGAGAAAGCAAAATATTTAACAAGAGGTGAAATAATGATGGAGATCCGCCTGGCTTAGATAACGCGTAGTCTGACTACTGCTGCTGGCAGTGACGCCCCTGCCATCAAAACCTGTTTTACCCGCTGCTTTGCAAGGAAAAGTAAATTGTGAAGTTCATCCTTTATTATTCAAAAGAGAATAGTTATCGTTATCATGCGCATTTACTAAATCATGATGAATAATCAGGGATATGATTAATGGTTGACACAAAGAGTTTTAAAATCAAGCCGTTGGCGATAGTTATCGCCTGCTTTGCAAGCGGCCCGGCCTGGACGGCTGAAACAGAAGCAGTCAAAGATGACGAGGCGGAAATGGTGGTGACCCGCTCTGCTGAAGAGCAGCTAAAACAGCAGCCGGGCGTTTCTGTCATTACTGCGGAAGATATTGCCAAAGAGCCGCCCGTTAACGATCTTTCCGACATTATCCGCAAGATGCCCGGCGTAAACCTGACCGGCAACAGCGCCACAGGCAGCCGCGGTAACAATCGACAAATCGATATTCGCGGCATGGGGCCGGAAAACACGCTGATCCTGATTGACGGCATACCGACGAGGTCGCGCAATTCTGTGCGCTACAGCTGGCGTGGGGAACGCGATACGCGCGGCGACAGCAACTGGGTGCCGGCAGAGATGGTCGAGCGTATAGAAGTACTGCGCGGGCCAGCGGCGGCGCGCTACGGCTCCGGCGCGGCGGGCGGCGTGATCAATATCATCACCAAACGCCCCACCAACGACTGGCACGGTTCACTGTCGCTGTTTACCAGCCAGCCGGAAAACGACAAGGAAGGCGCCACCAGACGCGCCAACTTCAGCCTGAGCGGCCCGCTGGCGGGCGAAGCGCTGACCGCGCGGCTGTATGGCAATATCAATAAAACCGACGCCGATGCTTACGATATCAATACCGCAGAAAACGGTAGCCACGCGGCGGGTCGGGAAGGGGTACGCAACAAAGATATTAACGCGCAGCTCTCCTGGAAAATGACGCCGACGCAAATTGTCGATTTCGATGTGGGCTACAGCCGCCAGGGCAATATCTATGCGGGCGATACGCAGCACAGCAACGGCAATATCAGCGATCTGGTGCCGACGCTGTACGGCCAGGAAACCAACCGCATGTATCGTCAGACCTATGGCGTTACGCACAATGGCGTCTGGGACTGGGGGCAGTCAAAAGTCGGTTTCTACTACGAGAAAACCAACAATACCCGTCTGCATGAAGGCACGACAGGTCGCGTAGAGGGAATGATCGACAGCGAGACTTATGACACCAGCCGTCTGCAAAATTACCGCACCAGCGGCGAAGCAACTATCCCGCTGGAAAAATGGCTGGAGCAAACGCTGACGCTGGGAGCAGAGTGGAACCGCGAAGTGCTGAACGACCCCGCTTCGATGCGCGCTACCAATGCCAGCGGCGTATCGGGCAGCGGCATCACGGACAACCGCAGCGCTAAAAACAGCGCGGAGATGAGCGCGTTTTATCTGGAAGATAACATTGAGCCGGTCGTCGGCACCAACCTGATCCCCGGTTTACGCGTTGACTATCACAGCAAGTTTGGCGCTAACTACAGCCCCAGCCTCAATGCTTCTCAGGCATTAGGTGAACACTTCAAGCTGAAAGCCGGTATCGCGCGCGTATTTAAAGCGCCTAACCTCTATCAGTCCAGCGAAGGCTATTTGCTAAAAACGCGGGGCAACGGCTGCCCGATCGGGATCGACAGCAAATGTTATTTGATGGGCAACGACGATCTGGATCCGGAAATCAGCATCAATAAAGAGGTTGGTCTGGAGTTTGCTAACGCGGGCTATGCGGCAGGGATTACCTATTTCCGTAATGACTACAAAAATAAAATCGTCTCCGGCACGGATTTTATTGGCATAGCTTCGGATGGTTATCATGTTCTGCGCTGGGAAAACGGCGGCAAGGCGCTGGTGGAAGGACTGGAAGGTAACCTGACTATTCCTTTGATCGAAGAAATGCTGGAATGGCGTACCAATGCGACCTATATGATCACTTCGGAAAATAAAGACACCGGCAATCCGCTGTCGATTATTCCTGAATACACCATTAATACAATGCTGGATTATAAGGTGACCAGCAAGCTTTCTACCAACCTGAACTGGACGTTCTACGGCAAGCAAAAACCTCGTCAATACGCTGAAAGTAATACCGAAAATGGTTCACTTTCCGATAAAGAAGTTGCGCCTTACTCTATCGTGGGCGTTGGCGTGAACTATGCCGTAATAAAGGATGTACAGCTGAAAGCGGGCATCAACAACCTGTTCGACAAGCGTATTTATCGTGAAAACGAAGGGGCTTCGACCTATAACGAGCCTGGCCGCGCCTGGTACGCGGGCGTTACGCTTTCGTTTTAAGCACGGATAAAGCCAGCCCCGGCTGGCTTTTATTTCCCTTCGCCGCTGGTGATTGATCGCGTACGCGGCCGCCACATTCGTTTTTTATTTTGAAATTACCTTTTCCCCTGCAGGTCGTTCCCTGCGTAAATATAAGCGTGCCTATACTCCCTTCAATATCCTCAGAAAAAGGCCCTAATCGCCTTACTACCAACGCAGCGGCAGACTTAACAAGGGGCGTCCACTATGGCCAGGCTAAAAGCATTTATTCGTTCCCATCGCTGGCTAACTTTACTGGCAGGATGCTTCATATTATTGGCCCTGACGCTTATCGTCTGCCGTTTATTTAGCGGCATGGCCGCTGAAAAAGTTTTTCCGGATCTGGCGCAGCCGGAAGAGACGGAAGCGCCTTCCACCTTTACCACCTACCGCGCTTCGCTGGCTACGGAAGCGATTCTGGGCGGCCAGGGCACGGGGCTGAACTGCTCCATCCCGAAACTGATGGAAAAAATTGCTTTCAGTCCTGCGGAAGACGGGTCGGCTATTTCTCTGCGCTTTCGTCAGGCCTGCGTGATGCACGACCTCTGTTACCGCCATGGCTATGCGACCTACGGTTATACCCAGGCGGACTGCGACAGCCAGCTCCAGCAGTCCGCCTATCGTTTATGCCGACAGATCAACCGGCAGGGAAACTCTCAGGATCCGCTGTCGGCGTACGCGGCTTGCGAACACGAGGCGAAAGAAGTGCTGCTGGGCGTAACGCTGGGCGGAGCAGGCTCTTTTCACAGCAGAAGAAGCTCGACCTGGTTTGAGTACGATCCGCAGCCGGCCAGGGCCGACGATTACATTGTAGGACGCGCCGTACCCCAGGAAACCGTCAGCGATCCGGGGCGGGATTTTGGCGTTCGCACCTTCTACTTTCGGCGCAACACCGTGAAAATGCGCGTGCTGGCGACGCCGCCGGAAAGCAGCCGCGTCAGCGCGCTGCCTTTTCCCGGCGTGCTGGTGGTCACGCCGCCGATAGTAACGGACAGGCCCTCAGGTGAAGATGCCGCGCTGCCGCCGCTGGTTTCCCTGGCTCGTAACTCCTATAGCGATACCAGCGTTCACCTGATCCCGTTTGCCATCGCCCGGCAGGAAACGCCGCAGGAGTCGAGCCATGCGCTGAGCTTTCCCGGCTGTGTTCAGGATGCCTGTTCGCAGGATGCCGACGCCTCAATCAATAAGCTGGCCGTTATTGATAACCAGCCGGTGCTGGTTTCGTTGACCCATCGCGGCGTACTGAGCAGCAACAAAACCACGGTAAAAATCGAGCAGAACGCGTTTATGCCGGGCGATGTCAGAAAGCCCATGACCGATTACGCGCTGAACGGCCCGTCAACCTCCGTCCACAATCAGTATCGCTTCCTGTCACACGATATGCTGTTTGAACGGGACGACGTCGGCCATATCACTCATGCGCTGGTTTTTGCTCGCGGCGTAGGGGTTTCGGCAGACGGCAGGCAGTTTATTCGCGATGACAGCGGGGAAGATTACGCCACGCGCGTGGCGGTAGCGCGGCAGAGGCTGGGCAACGGCCACACGGGAGAGATCCAGCGCTTCTTTTTAAATGCCGCAGAGACGGATGAGCCGCTATCGTCGGTTCGGTTGGGTAAAGCGCAGGGCACGGCGCTGCTGGCGCTGGCGTGGTCGGCAGCCGATCTGCGGCGGGTAGAGAGCGGAAAACCGGCAAACCATCCGCCGCTGGTCAAAATCTGGCGGCTGCCGCTAAACGGCGCCAGGCCGGATCCGGTACCGCAGGCGCTCAGCGTGCCCGTACCCGTGCCTAACGGCTACATCAGCCTGCCGCCGATTATGGCCCGCCTGAGCACGCAGGAGGCGCCGCTGATGATCCTGACCCGCGTCGCGCCGGATCGCTGGCAGAATGAGAATACCCGTCCGACAGCGGTTATAACCGATACGCTGGCGATCGATTTCGTGATGACATCGCTGCTTACCGAAGCCGACGGAAAAAACCGTTTTGCCAACAGCTACCAGCTGCGCTGCGAAATTAGCCTGGATAAGCAGCTTCAGTCCCCGGAGGCCAGCTCGCTAAGGCAGCGTGCTTATCGCATCCGCTATGGGCGCTATAACCCGACGCTGGAGGCGCAAAACCCTGCCTGGCAGCTTAACGTCGTTAAATCCGATCTGGCCCGTCGCTGGCGGATGAGCCAGCCGATTGTTTCGGAACGGCAGCTTGCTGACGGCCCGGTGATGGCGCTGACAATGGTTTTTAACGGGTTTCCGGCCATGTCTTTTCAGGCGTTGTTAAAGGCGGAAAACGGGCAGCTGCGCTATTTGCCTGCGGACACCCTGCCGCGTTTTATCAACAGCTGCTCGTTAAAGGCGCTGGCAAACGGGCAATAAAAAAGGCCAGCGAAGGCCGGCCTTTTTTTATGGGATGCGCCGTTAGCGCATGGTGACAAACTCTTCCGAGCCGGTCGGGTGGATAGCCACGGTATTGTCGAAGTCTTTCTTGGTCGCGCCCATTTTCAGCGCCACCGCGAAGCCCTGCAGCATTTCATCCATGCCGTAGCCAATGCCGTGGATGCCGACGATCTTCTCATCTTTGCCCACGCAAACCAGCTTCATGCGGCACGGCTGGCGGTGCTGCGTTACGGCGGTATACATAGCGGTAAAGGCGGATTTATAGACCTTCACTTCGTCATCGCCATACTGCTCGCGCGCCTGCGGCTCGCTCAGGCCCACGGTGCCGATAGGCGGATGGCTGAAGACCACGGTTGGCACGTTGCTGTAATCCAGATGCTCGTCCGGCTTGTTGTTAAACAGGCGTTCGGAAAGACGACGACCGGCGGCTACGGCTACCGGCGTCAGCTCGACGGCACCGGTGTTGTCGCCCACGGCGTAGATGCCTTTCACGTTGGTGTTCTGATACTTATCAACGTTGATATAGCCTTTCTCGTTCAGCTCAACGCCGGTCACGCTCAGATTCAGGTTGTCGGTAGCGGGTTCACGACCGATGGCCCAGACCAGACAGTCTACGGTCTGCTCTTTGCCGTTTTCCAGCTGCAGCGTCAGGCTGCCGTCGGCGTTTTTAATCACCGCTTTCGGAATCGATTCGGTATGCAGCGTCGGGCCTTCCGCGTTCATCACTTCCACCAGCGTATCCACAATCAGCGGATCGAAGGTACGCAGCGGCGCGTGTTTACGCACGAACAGGTGAGTTTCAGAGCCTAACGCGTTAACCACGCCTGCGATCTCAACGGCGATATAGCCAGCGCCGACCACGGCAGTGCGTTTTGGCAGCGCGTCCAGGTCAAAGAAACCGTCAGAATCGATACCGTATTCCGCACCCGGAATAGACGGATGGACTGGACGGCCGCCGGTCGCGATCAGAATATGATCCGCCGTGATCTTCTCACCGTTCACTTCCACCGTATGGGCGTCGACAAAACGAGCGAACCCTTTGATGACGTCTACGTTATTTTTGCCCAGCACGTTATCGTACGAGGTATGAATACGGTCGATATAGGCGCTACGGTTCTTAACCAGCGTCGCCCAGTCAAAGCTGTTGACGGTGGTATTAAAGCCGTAGTCAGGGCCATACTGATGAATCGCTTCGGCGATCTGCGCGGCGTGCCACATCACTTTTTTCGGCACGCAGCCGACGTTCACGCAGGTGCCGCCAAGGTCTTTCGCCTCGATCAGCGCGCATTTTTGTCCATACATGGCCGCACGATTAATGGAAGCGATGCCGCCGCTGCCGCCGCCGATAGCAAGGTAGTCATAATGTCTGGTCATCGAAAGAGTTCCATAAGGGTCGAATTAATTGGCACTAGTGTAACGCCTGACGGCCAAATGCCGCAAAGTTTGCGTCTATGATTGTGATAGGGCGGGCGCGTCAGAATCACTGATAAACGGCATAAAGCGTGACGTAAATCGCTATTTTTGATTTAAAAACCGGCAAAGAGAGACGGAATGGAACTGCTTTTTTTAGGTACCGGCGCGGGGACGCCAAGCCGCCAGCGCAACGTTACCAGCATCGCTTTAAATTTACAGGGCGTACGCAGCGGCAGCTGGCTGTTTGACTGCGGCGAAGGAACGCAGCATCAGATCCTGCGCAGCGCGGTCAAGCCCGGCAAACTGGAAAAGATTTTTATCACTCACCTGCACGGCGATCATATTTTCGGCCTGCCTGGTCTGCTGACCAGCCGCTCGATGAACGGCATCAGCGAGGGGATCACGCTCTACGGGCCGCCAGGCATCAAAACCTTTGTGGAGATGTCCCTCAGCCTGAGCGGCTCGTGGCTGACTTTTCCGCTGGAGATTGTGGAAATCGGCGCCGGAGAGCTTTTCAGCGACGAGCATTTCCGCGTCACGGCCTTTCCGCTGACGCATCCGGTGGAGTGCTACGGCTTTCGCATCGAAGAACATGACAGGCCCGGCACGCTGGACGCGGAACGGCTGCTGGCGGACGGCATCAAGCCCGGACGGCTGTTCCAACAGCTCAAGCTGGGCAAAACGGTCACGATGGAGGATGGGCGCGTAGTGGACGGCAGCCGCTATCTTGGCCCGGCGATCAAAGGGCGGACGCTGGCGATTTTCGGCGACACGGCGCCCACGGCGGCGGCAAGCGCGCTGGCGGCTGAGGCTGACGTCGTGGTGCATGAAGCGACGCTGGAAGCCGCCATGGAGGAGAAAGCCAACGGTCGCGGCCATTCGTCAACGGTGCAGGCGGCCACCATGGCAAAGGACGCGCGGGCGAAAAAGCTGATTATTACCCATCTCAGCTCGCGCTATCTGCGTGAGGATGCGGAACGACTGCTGGCGGAGTGTCGGGCGATTTTTCCGGCTACCGACATGGCGCACGATTTTGCGCTGTTTCCGCTATAGCTAACGCGGTCGGGCAGCGCCCGACCGGCAGGCCGGGCTTATTCCGGTACGATCCAGCTGACTTTGGTATGACCGGTGCCCGTTGGCACCAGCTGCTTATGCAGCCACGGCAGCACGTTTTTCATCTGCTGCTCCAGCTTCCACGGCGGGTTAATCACGATCATGCCCGATGCGGTCATGCCACGGCGATCGCTGTCCGGCAGTACCGCCAGTTCGATTTGCAGAATGCGGCGAATGCCCGTCGCTTCCAGCTCGGCAAACATACGTTTGATCTGCTGGCGCAGTACCACCGGATACCACAGGGCGAACACGCCGGTGCCGAAGCGCTTGTGGCCTTCCTGAATGCTTTTCACTACCGCCTGGTAATCCGTTTTGATTTCGTAAGGCGGATCGATCAGCACCAGACCGCGACGCGACGGCGGCGGCAGTTTGGATTTCAGCTGCTGGTAGCCGTCCGCTTTTTCCGTCCGCGCGCGCTCGTCTTTCTGAAACTCATTGCGCAGCAGCGGATAGTCGCTGGGATGCAGCTCGGTCAGGTTCAGCTTGTCGTAAGGGCGCAGCAGATGGCGCGCAATCAATGGCGAGCCGGGATAAAAACGCAGCCTGCCGTTAGGATTAAGCGCTTTCACACAGGAAAGGTAGCTTTCCAGCTCTTCCGGCACGTCGTCCTGCTGCCAGATACGGGCAATCCCTTCCAGATACTCTCCGGTCCGTTCGGCATGTTCGCTGCCCAGCTGATAGCGTCCGGCGCCCGCGTGAGTATCGAGATAGAGGTAGGGTTTATCCTTCTCGTTAAGCGCGTTAATGATCAGGCTCTGAACGGTATGTTTGAGAACGTCGGCGTGGTTGCCGGCGTGAAAACTGTGGCGATAACTCAGCATGTCGTGGGATTTGTCCGGTGGGAAAAAAGCAAGTGTGCCGCACGAGCGGCACGATTCCTGCCCAGTATAACCGTCTGGCGGAAAAAATGCGCTATCCGGGCTGATGCAGCCAGAAGGGATAGGTAAAAAACAGCAGCTGCAACAGATTAAAAGCAAAATGCACCAGCGTGGAAACCCAGACGCGTCCGCTCCACAGCCAGGCCAGGCCGTAAATCACGCCGGTCAGCGCGGCAAAAAAGACCAGCATCGGCCCGCCTGGGTAATGTACCAGGCCGAACAGCACGGCCGTAATCAGCAGCGCCCACACGTTGCCGAGCCGCTGGCTCAGGCGCTGCTGCACGTAGCCGCGAAACAGCGCTTCTTCGGCCAGCGAAACAAAAAACAGGTTAGCCAGCATAAAAGCGCCGAGCCAGGCCGGCTGATGCAGCTCCACTCGCAGGCCGCCAGCCAGCGTGGCGATCAGCAGCAGCGTGGGCATAGAGAGCAGCAAAACCAGCCACCACAGCCGGTTAGCGGGCGGCGCGGCCGGACGTTTCAGCAGCGTTGGCAGGCAGCCCAGCAGCACAAAGGGGATCAGCGCCTTGTCAAAGTTGTAATAGAAGGTAAAAGGCGCGCTCTCTGGCCCAACCTGCACGCCGGAAACGATGCGCAAATTATTAAAGCCCGGCACAAGATGCAGCATCAGCGCAACCGCACTCAGCAACAGCAAGGCTTCTCCGACCGCGCCCAAAGCGTTTCGCGCCTGCTGCCTGTAACAAAAAAAGGCGACGGCGCCCATTGCCGCCAGCGCGCCGAGCGCCGGTAGCTGTACGGTATGATTGCTGACGCCCACAATCAGCGAGACAGCCAGCAGGGTCAGCGAAACGCGGCGGTAAAAAGGCAGAAAGAACAACGATGCGGCAAGGCAGTACCACATAAAGACGCTCCCTGTGAGTCAACAGAATAAATTGCGGAAAAAGTATGCTCCCGCTGCGCTTTGCAGGCAATTGCCTTTTTTAAGCCCGCCGGTGCCCCATTGATTTTCGCTACACTTAACCTCATGTTAGCTTAATCGCGCGCGGCAACGCGCCCCATACATCGATAACAAGGACTGCGCTATGACCAATCCGTTGCTGACTTCTTTTACGCTTCCGCCTTTTTCCGCTATTAAGCCAGAACACGTGGTGCCAGCCGTAACGACCGCGCTGGAAGAGTGCCGTGCGGCGGTGGAAAAGGCTGTCGCCCAGGGCGCGCCTTATACCTGGGATAACCTGGTGCAGCCGCTGTCTGAAGCCGACGATCGCCTGAGCCGCCTGTTCTCGCCGGTCAGCCATCTGAACTCGGTCAAAAACAGCCCGGAGCTGCGTCAGGCCTATGAGCAAACGCTGCCGCTGCTGTCGGAATACAGCACCTGGGTGGGTCAGCACGAAGGCCTGTACCAGGCTTACCGCAACCTGAAAGAAAACAGCTTTGACGCGCTGAGCGCGCCGCAGAAAAAAGCGGTAGATAACGCGCTGCGCGATTTCGAACTGTCCGGCATCGGCCTGTCGAAAGAGAAGCAGAAGCGCTACGGTGAAATCGCCGCTCGCCTGTCCGAGCTTGGTTCGACCTACAGCAACAACGTGCTCGACGCCACAATGGGCTGGAGCAAGCTGATTACCGACGAAAGCGAGCTGGCCGGAATGCCGGAAAGCGCGCTGGCCGCGGCCAAAGCGCAGGCGGAAGCCAAAGAGCAGGAAGGCTGGCTACTGACGCTGGATATTCCAAGCTATCTGCCGGTTATGACCTACTGCGACAACCAGGCGCTGCGCGAAGAGATGTATCGCGCCTACTCCACCCGCGCCTCCGATCAGGGGCCGAACGCCGGGAAGTGGGATAACAGCGAAGTGATGGCGGAAACGCTGGCGCTGCGTCATGAGCTGGCGCAGCTGCTGGGCTTCTCTTCCTATGCCGAAAAATCTCTTGCGACCAAAATGGCCGAGCACCCGGCGCAGGTCACCGACTTCCTGACCGATCTGGCGAAGCGCGCCCGTCCGCAGGCGGAAAAAGAGCTGGAGCAGCTGCGCGCCTTCGCGAAAAAAGAGCACGGGATCGACGAGCTGAACCCGTGGGATCTGACCTACTACGGTGAAAAACAGAAGCAGCACCTGTACGCCATCAGCGACGAGCAGCTGCGTCCTTACTTCCCGGAAGAGCGCGCCGTCAACGGCCTGTTCGAAGTCGTTAAGCGTATCTACGGCATTACCGCTAAAGAGCGTAAAGATGTGGATGTTTACCACCCTGACGTGCGCTTCTTCGATTTGTTCGACGAGAGTGGCGAGCTGCGCGGCAGCTTCTATCTGGATCTTTACGCGCGTGAAAACAAACGCGGCGGCGCGTGGATGGACGATTGCGTCGGCCAGATGCGTCGTGCCGACGGCAGCCTGCAAAAACCGGTCGCCTATCTGACCTGTAACTTCAACCGCCCGCTGAACGGCAAGCCGGCGCTCTTTACCCATGATGAAGTCACCACGCTGTTCCACGAGTTTGGTCACGGCCTGCACCACATGCTGACCCGTATCGACACCCCGGGGGTTTCCGGTATCAGCGGCGTGCCGTGGGATGCGGTAGAGCTGCCAAGCCAGTTTATGGAAAACTGGTGCTGGGAGCCGGAGGCGCTGGCCTTTATTTCCGGCCACTATGAAACCGGCGAGCCGCTGCCTCAGGCGCTGCTGGACAAAATGCTGGCGGCGAAAAACTACCAGGCCGCGCTGTTTATCCTGCGCCAGCTGGAGTTCGGCCTGTTCGACTTCCGCCTGCACGCCGAGTTCGATCCGGCGAAGGGCGCGCAGATCCTGGAGATGCTGAAAGAGATTAAAAAGCTGGTGGCCGTGGTGCCAGCCCCGTCATGGGGCCGCTTCCCGCACGCCTTCAGCCATATTTTCGCTGGCGGCTACGCGGCGGGTTACTACAGCTATCTGTGGGCGGACGTGCTGGCGGCGGATGCCTATTCGCGATTTGAAGAAGAGGGCATTTTCAACCGCGAAACGGGCCAGTCTTTCCTGGACAATATCCTGACGCGCGGGGGTTCCGAAGAGCCGATGGCGCTGTTCAAACGCTTCCGTGGCCGCGAGCCGCAGCTGGACGCGATGCTGGCGCACTACGGCATTCAGGAACCTGCTGAGTGAAGATCTGCCTGATTGACGAAACGGGCGCCGGAGACGGCGCCTTATCTGTTTTGGCCGCACGCTGGCAGTTAGAGCACGACGAAGACGCGCCGATGGCGCTGGTGATGACCGACGCCCGTCTGGAGCTGCGCAAACGCGATGAGCCGAAGCTGGGCGGCATTTTTGTGGACTTTGTCGACGGCGCGATGGCGCATCGGCGTCGTTTTGGCGGCGGGCGCGGCGAAGCCGTCGCGAAAGCGGTCGGCGTCAAGGGCAGCTATCTGCCGGTGGTGACTGACGCCACGGCGGGACTGGGACGAGACGCCTTTGTCCTCGCCTCGCTGGGCTGCCGCGTGCAGATGCTGGAAAGGCATCCCGTGGTCGCTGCACTGCTGGACGACGGCCTGCAGCGCGGCTACCGCAACGCGGAAATCGGCGGCTGGTTACGGGAGCGCCTGACGCTGGTGCACGCTTCCAGCCTGGAGGCGCTGGCAGCGATCGGCGAAAAGCCGGACGTGGTTTATCTCGATCCCATGTATCCGCACCGGCAAAAAAGCGCGCTGGTGAAGAAAGAGATGCGCGTGTTTCAGACGCTGGTAGGCGCGGATGACGATGCCGACGGGCTACTGGAACCGGCGCGACGGCTGGCGAAAAAACGCGTGGTGGTCAAGCGGCCCGACTATGCGCCGCCGCTGGCAGGCGTCGCCACGCAGTCCGCCGTGGTCACCAAAAGCCACCGTTTTGATATCTATCCGCCGCTGAACACCGGGCAGTAGCAGGCAGTAAAAAGCCGCTTCCCCTGAACCAGCGGAAGCGGCTTATCGCACGATAAAGAAACCTTAATCCTCTTCTTCATCGCGCAGCGGCACAATCAGCATATCGATATGCACGGTATTAATCAGCTGGCGGGCCGAGGACATCAGCTTGCTCCAGAAATCCTGATGATGGCCGCAAACCACCAGATCCACATCGTAACGTTTGATGGCGTCCACCAGTACCTGACCCAAATCGCCGCTGCCGCTAAGGGTTTCGGAAATCGGGTAGCCAGCGCTGTTTGAAATATCGGAAAGCGCGGAGTGGGTTTCTTCGGAAATCCTTTTTTGCATATCGCCCAGGTTTACGTCGATCAGGCCGGTATAGAGATCGGAGTAATTAACGTCAACGTGGATCAGCGACACTTTGGCGTCGTAAGGGCGGGCCATAGATACCGCTTTTGCCACCAGCAGTTTACTTTCTGGTGAAAGATCCACGGCAATCAGAATGTGTTTGTAAGACATAATGCTACTCCTTCCATTCGGTGCGGCTGCATACATGCAGGCAGTCTGGCATCATAACACATTGAATTAATGCGATGTGGCAGGGTTCCCCGCGCCTGTCGCGACGCGTTTTTTATCTTTACAGTATAGCGAAAAATGTTAACAAATCCCGGTCAGCGCCTCACCTTTGCGAGCGGGATCAAAATGAATCTGCGCCTCTTTTTATCTCCAGACTCGCGCATGCTGGAAAAAATTTCCTTCCATCTCCTAAACTGAAGAAGAGAATAAAAACGCTGGACGGCAACGTTGCCGTTACCATAGCCCGGTCCTGGGGTTGGCTACACTCTGTTTAAGCATCATGACGGCGGCTGGCAGAGTATCGTCGTGGAGGGGAGCATGATTAGCACGATTGCACTTTTTTGGGCTCTTTGCGTGGTTTGTCTGGTAAATATGGCGCGTTACTTTTCTTCCCTGCGCGCGCTGCTGGTGGTGCTTCGCGGCTGCGATCCTTTGCTTTATCAGTACGTTGACGGCGCGGGCTTTTTTACCTCTCACGGCCAGCCCGGCAAACAGGTGCGGCTGGTACGCTATATCTGGATGCAGCGCTACCGCGACCATCACGACGAAGAATTTATTCGCCGCTGTGAACGGGTACGCGGCCAGTTTCTGCTGACCAGCGCGCTGTGCGGACTGGTTTTTATCAGCCTGATCGGCCTGCTTATCTGGCATTGAGGCATAAAAAAAGGCGGGGAAATTTCCCCGCCCTGAGCTTACTTTTCGCTGGATTACGGCACCAGCTTCAGCGCCAGCCAGTAAAGGCTACCCGACAGCACGATGGATACCGGCAGGGTAAAGACCCAGGCCAGCAGAATGTTTTTAATCGTGCGGCCCTGCACGCCGCCGCCGTCTACCAGCATGGTGCCGGCAACGGAAGAGGAGAGCACGTGGGTCGTTGAAACAGGCATCCCGGTGTAGCTGGCCACACCGATAGAAACCGCCGCGGTCATCTGTGCGGACATCCCCTGAGCGTAGGTCATGCCTTTCTTACCGATCTTCTCGCCGATAGTGGTGGCGACGCGGCGCCAGCCCACCATGGTGCCCAGCGACAGCGCCAGGGCAACGGCGATAATGATCCAGACCGGTGCGTATTCCACGGTATTCAGCATGTCGCCTTTCAGCTTGCCGAGGAAACGCTGATCTTCAGCAGAAACGCTTTTCAGCTTGGCCGTTTTATCGGCGGTATCCGAGATACACATCAACAGGCGACGCAGCTGGCCACGCTGCTCGACGTTTAACGCGTCGTAGCTTTGCAGGTTATTCAGCAGGCTCTGGGTGCGCTCGATAGCAGGCATCACGCGCGAAACATCGCAGTGAAACTCTTTCGGGCTACCCGGATTCTCTTCCGGCGTCGGCAGCGCAGGCGGCGCCATCTGCACCATCTGCGTCAGCGAATCGCCGTGCTGCCGGTAATACTGCTCCAGATGATTGACCGCATCGCGCGTGCGCGTGATGTCATAGCCGGAGGCGTTCATATTGACGACAAAGCCCGCAGGCGCCACGCCAATCAGCACCAGCATAATCAGGCCAATGCCTTTCTGACCGTCGTTAGCGCCGTGAGAGTAACTCACGCCGATAGCCGAGACGATCAGGGCGATACGGGTCCAGAACGGCGGCTTTTTCTTGCCGTCGATCTTTTCGCGTTCCGCAGGCGTCATATGAATACGGCGGCGCTTTTTATTGCCGCTCCAGCAGCGGCGCAGAATAAACACCATGCCGCCAGCCAGCACCAGGCCGACAATCGGAGAGATAACCAGCGACAGGAAAATGCCGATCATTTTTGGGATGTTCAGCGCATCAACGACCGACGTGCCGGTCAGCAGTGCGTTGGTCAGGCCAATGCCGATAATGGCCCCGATGAGGGTATGGGAGCTGGAAGCAGGCAGGCCGAAATACCAGGTGCCGAGATTCCAGATGATAGCGGCCAGCAGCATGGAAAAGACCATGGCCAGACCGTGAGCCGACCCGACGTTAAGCAGCAGATCGGTGGGTAGCAGATGAACGATGGCATAAGCAACGCTTAGCCCGCCCAGCAGTACGCCAAAGAAGTTAAATACGCCGGCCATGACCACCGCCAGTTGCGATCGCATTGCTCGGGTATAGATAACGGTAGCCACCGCGTTTGCCGTGTCGTGAAAGCCGTTAATGGCTTCGTAGAACAAAACAAAGAGCAGGGCAAGGACGAGTAACAGGCCGGTATGGTAATCAAGACCAGCAAACAGATGTAGCATAAGCGTTACGCCATTTTGGAGGACATGAACGCGGCGCATTATCAGCGAGAAACCGCGCCTGGGGAAAGTGAAATATAGAATTTTTTTGACATTAATGCGTCAGGCGGAGTAAATAGCGGCCCTGAAGCGTATGAAAATCATTCAGTTATAAACGCGGTCGCGCATGACGCTTTTGTGACGCTGGCGGGAAGCGCGCCTTGTCATTACAATCAGCGTTTTTTAAGCAGCAGGCCGGAGAGCAGTGTGGAAAAATTTGACGTTATCATTATCGGTGCGGGTGCGGCTGGCCTGTTTTGCGCCGCCCAGGCAGGGCAGCGAGGCAAGCGCGTGCTGGTGCTGGATAACGGCAAAAAAGCGGGACGCAAAATCCTGATGTCGGGCGGCGGCCGCTGTAATTTCACCAACCTTTATACCGAGCCTGCGGCCTATCTGTCGCATAATCCCCATTTTTGTAAATCTGCGCTGGCGCGTTATACGCAGTGGGATTTTATCGACTTGGTTAATCGGCACGGCATTCAGTGGCATGAAAAAACGCTGGGCCAGCTCTTTTGTGACGACTCCGCTCAGCAAATCGTGGATCTGTTGTTGAAAGAGTGTGAAACCGGCCAGGTGACGCTGCGGCTGCGCAGCGAAGTGCTGAAGGTCACGCGCGACAACGGCTATACGCTGGAGCTGAACGGCAGCGTAGTGCAGGCCGACAGGCTGGTTATCGCTTCCGGCGGGCTTTCCATGCCCGGCCTGGGCGCTTCGCCTTTCGGCTATAAAATTGCCGAACAGTTCGGCCTGAAGGTATTTCCCACGCGGGCGGGACTGGTTCCGTTTACGCTACACAAACCGCTGCTTGAGCAGCTGCAAACGCTTTCCGGCGTCGCCGTGCCTGCCGTAATGACGGCGGAAGACGGCACCGTGTTCAAAGAGGCGCTGCTGTTTACCCATCGCGGGCTTTCCGGCCCGGCGGTGCTACAGCTTTCCAGCTACTGGCAGCCTGGCGAATTCGTCACCATCAACCTCTCGCCGGAAAGCGATCTCAATGCTTTACTCAGCGAAGAGCGCGAAATCCATCCGAATCAAAGCCTGAAAAATACATTGGCTAAAGTACTGCCTCGCCGGCTGGTGGAATGCCTGCAGCTATTGGGCATGGTGCCGGAATGTACCCTGAAACAGCTGAACGGCCGACAGCAGGCAGAGCTGGCAGAAACGCTGCACGGCTGGCGCGTGCAGCCCAACGGTACGGAAGGTTACCGCACTGCCGAAGTGACGCTGGGCGGCGTCGATACCGACGCGCTCTCGTCAAAAACGATGGAGGCGCGGGACGTGCCGGGCCTCTATTTTATTGGGGAAGTGGTGGATGTTACCGGCTGGCTTGGCGGCTACAATTTCCAGTGGGCCTGGAGTTCCGCCTGGGCATGCGCGCAGGCGTTGTAAATGACCTCCCGGCCAGTCTCTGTTACTCAGGCCGGGCGGCTGTTGCCACAAGCAGCGCAGCCTGATTAACGGACATAGTCGGCCAGAGGGATAGCGGCGCGCGGCTGGCAGCCCCTTTATTCGGCTTAATATCACGCTTACCGCCTGGAAAAAGGGTGATAAATTTTAAAAAATGTAAAACAGCAGGACTGGCTATTTCCCTTTTTACTTTCCTGCTGTCTTCTTTTAAATAACAACACTGTGTTATCAGGTAATGTAATTTTTTCGGGAAAGGCATGCCTTAAACAGGCCTGGTCTGCGATACCATAAATAAAATAACGTTGCCGCTCACGCGGCTATATTAAGTCCGTCATTAAGATGCTTACTGGAGTTTTCACTCCATAACAAGCATGCCTTTTTAGGTTAATTTCCATTGTTTCCTGTTGCAGTATTGAGTAACACTTCTGATTATATAAAATATTTTTTAAAAAAAAGCCTTCTTGCTGTTAATAGGATCAACTAATATAACCCCATGGATGACCGGATCTGCTGGCATTATGGCGCAGGAAGCATTGCTATATTTCCATTTTTACTGTCAGCCTTTTTATATAAACCCTCTCCGGCAGACAGCGCCCTCCCTCAGATACGGTAAATGTATTTATAATTATTATGGATATTAACGAAAGGAAGCATTATGGCTATGATATTACGGCCTTTTATCCCCGGTATTATGCTGTCTTTACCGCTTTACGCTGCGGCGGCTTCGCCCTGGGTCGTCACCGATGGATCCACGCTACAGGTTACTTCCGATTATTCCTCTGTTGAAAAAGGCGATGCTCCCCTGGTGGTGTCGGGCGCGGGCAGCCAGCTTACTACCGACAGCGGCCTGGCTTTTACCACTTCGCAGGCCGGGACGTCGGCGGCCAGGGTGACCGGGCAGGGCAGCCTGAATCTGAATGGCGTGACGTTATCAACCAGCGGAAAAAATGCTTCGGCGGTCTATGCTCATTCTGGCACGCTGACTATCACCGACAGCGCCATCACTACAATAGACAATCAAAGCCGCGGAATCGAGGCTAAAAACAGTGATGTTACCATTATTAATTCTACGCTTACGGCTAACACAATTGACGGCGCTATCGAAGTATCGGGCGGGGTGCTGAAAGCTGATGGGCTGACTATTAATAGTCCCATTGCCGGCATTGAAGTTTATGCATATGAAGGCGTGTATGGCAACGCCACGATAAGTAATGCCCATTTCACGCTGACCGGTGAAAACGCTACTCAGGCTATTTTCGCGCGCAGAGGCTATGTTACCGGCACCAATATCACTATCGATACCGCTTCTGAATACTTTTCGGCTATTGAGATCGGCAACGGTACAAACAGCACGTTGATCTTAAACGACAGCACTATCAATGCGGCCTATGTCGGCATCCGTACATTGGGCGGTCATGCAACCCTAAATAACGTTGATATCACGACAACAGTGAATGATAACAATCATGCGCATAACGCCCTTGAAATAAGCGGGCAGGGCGATAGCGCTACCATTAACGGCGGCACGTTTCAAACCTCTAAGGTCAAGTCCCACGGCATTTATATGCCGCTCAGCAGCACTATACTGGACGCCACCGGCGTTAATATCCTCACCCACGGCGGCAGTTCCCATGGGATTATGGCGGGTGGCAAAGTTAATCTGACTGACGCTACGCTACTTACCTCAGGTAGTGGGAGCTACGGTCTTTATGCCACGGTAAGCTATTCCTATGCAGGAAACGTCACGGGCGACGGGATAACGGTTAATACCTCTGGCGAACAGGGCTACGGCGTGAGGGCTGCCCAGGGAGCCATAATAGACCTTAACAACAGCAACATAACGACAAGTAACGCCCAGGCGTATGGCGCAGTCGCCTCTGACGCTGGCGTATTGACGCTGACTAATAGCGCTATCACTACGGCCGGCGAGTTTTCAGTTGGCACCTATCTTATTCGCTCCGGCAAATTAACGTTGCACGACACGCAGATAAATACTTCTGGCGACAGTGCTTATGGCATCCTGGCTATGACAAACAGCACCGCAACGCTGGTCAATCCAGCCATTACCACCAGCGGTAAAGAGGCGCATGGCGTTGCCGCTACCGCCAGCAGCGTGGTTACTATTACCGGCGGCGAAATTGTCACTACCGGCGAAGGCACCGGGGGCATCTATGCCGGAAGTGCGGCAACCGTTACCGCCGCTAACGTCGCCGTTACCGCTTCCGGGAACAACGCGTTTGGTTTAATTGCCAACCTTGGCAATATAGAAATGACCGACAGCACCATCGCCAATACGGGAACGGCTACAGCATCAAAAGGACCGCAGGCGGCCGGGCTGTACGCGAACATCTATTCCGATACCCTGAGCAGCGCAGTCACGCTGAATAACACAACGCTGCGTAGCGAAGCGGGAAGCGGCGTGCTGGTTAAAGGCTCCGCGCTGGATCTGACGCTCAGCAACGGTAGCCTTGTTTATGGCGGCAACGGTACGGCGCTCAGCGCTGGCGCAAACGTTAATGACAAAGGCGAGGTTTTTCTTTCGACGGTGAACGTGACGGCGAACGGCGCCTCGCAGCTGCTGGGCGATGTTATCGTCAGCGACGACAGCCTCGTTAACCTGACGCTGAACGACGGCTCCACGCTGAGCGGGGCGACGCAAAACGTTAATCAGCTAATCCTCAACAGCGCCAGCAGCTGGCTGGTGACTGCCGATTCCAACCTGAACACGCTGACGATGGACGGCGGCTCGGTGGTGTTCAACAACGCTTCGGGCTTCAGCTCGCTCGCCGTGAAAGGCGATCTGGCCGGCTCCGGTTCGTTTGCGTTTAATACCCAATTGGGCGGCGACGATTCACCCAGCGACAGGCTGCTGGTAAACGGCAACGCTTCGGGCAGCTATGATGTCAGCGTCAACAACAAAGGCGGCACGGGCGCGCTGACCCACAGCGGTATTCTGCTGGTGCGCGTGGAAGGCGATGCTGATGCCGCGACCTTTAATCAGAAAAACGCCGTGGTGGCCGGTAATTATCAGTACTTCCTGAATAAAATCGGTGACAAGGACTGGTACCTGCAATCTTCGCTGACGCCCGTTCCGCCACCGGATGACGCCGCAGAGATCGATGAGGATCCCATTATTCCTGATGTGCCGGATACGGATGAGGTTGTTGAGCCGGATACGGATAAGAGCGACGAAACAGGTAATGACGCGGCGGCGCCAGAGCCGGAAGTTATTGCTTACCGCCCGGAAACAGCAGGTTACCTTATCGCGCCTTATCTGAATTCGACCTACGGATTTGACACCATCGGCACCTGGCACGAACGCCTGGGCGCTTACCAGGGCGGCACGGCCTGGGCGCGAGTCTCAGGCCGTCACGACAGGTATGCAGCCGGACGCTTTGCTTTCAACGTGAATACCACTTTCGTCCAGCTGGGCGGCGATGTCGTCACGCGTCAGTTTGCCGACGGCTGGCATCTGACGGCTGGCCCGATGATGACGCTTGGCCATCAGCGCAGTAACAACAAAGACACCGCGCGCAGCCTGAGGTCGGAACTCTCCGTTGACGTGGGTAAAGTGACCACCAACGCTTACGGCATCGGCGGCTATCTGACGGCATGGAACGACAGCGGCGCTTATCTGGATAACGTTGTGCAGCTTACGCGCTACAGCAACGAGTTCTCCAGCCTGACCCGCGCCAAAATGGACAGCTACGGCGTCGTCGCCTCGGTGGAAACCGGTATCCCGCTGACTTTAGGCGACCGGTTCAGGCTGGAACCCCAGCTACAGGCGATGGGCCAGTACATGAACATCAGCCAGACCTATTCCAGCGGCGTTAAGCTGAAGGATCAGAACCTGATGGTCGCCCGGCTGCGCGAAGGTCTGCGGTTCTATTACGATAATCCCGTGCTGAAGCCTTACCTACAGGCAGACGTGGTGCAGTTTCTGGGCCACACGCCGGGCGTTGATATGAATAACGAAACAATGCGGCCGGACGTACGTCGTGGCTACTGGCAGGCGGGCGCCGGTGTCAGCAGCCAGCTGAATCCGCACTTCAGCGTGTATGCTCAGGTAAAATATGCCCACAGCTTTGGGCCGGGTACGGAAGGCTATACCGGCAACATGGGGATACGTTACAAGTTCTGACCGCTTCAGCGGTTGCTGAAAGGGCCTGCGGGCCCTTTTTTGTTGCGCCAGACGGCTTTTTGAAATTGCTAACGGTAATGAAAATTATTATCATCCGCAGCAATTATAACTCTACCTGCGCGCTTATTGATGAAAACACCTTTCGCTCTTCCTTTTGCCGTTGGGCATTTTACCGGGAAAATTCCCCTGCTGTTACCTGGCTTACTGTTCAGCACGGCCGCGCTGGCAGCGGGCACCGCAAAAGATCCGACGCTGACCGTGACCGCCGACGGCACCGGCGAGCCAGGCAGCTACAGCCAGGATACCGCGAGCGCGGCCAGCAAAATGCCGCTGCCGCGAAATGAAACGCCGCAGTCCGTCAGCGTGGTTACGCCGCAGGTGATAGAAGATTACCAGGTGAAAAGCGTGAACGACGCCATGAAGTTCGTCAGCGGCGTCAGCCAGGGCAACACGCTGGGCGCTATTGAGGACGGTTTCGTCAAGCGCGGCTTCGGCAGCAACTCTGACGGCTCGATCTTTATCGACGGCGTACGCAGCAACCAGGGGCTGTCGATGGACAGCACCATCGATCATGTGGAAGTGCTGAAAGGCTCGGCCTCGCTACTGTACGGCATTCAGAATCCTGGCGGCATTATCAACCTGGTCAGCAAAAAGCCGCAGTATGAATGGCACACGCATCTTGCCGGCGAAACCACCAGCGTCGGCGGCGGCGCGGGCAGCGTGGACATCACCGGGCCGCTGGGCGACGGCTTTGCCTTTCGCCTGATTGCCGAGCGCCAGCGCGAGGATTACTGGCGTAATTTTGGCGCTAATGAACATACGCTGCTGTCGCCATCGCTGAGCTGGTATGGCGAAAAAGCCGCTTTCAACATCAGCTATACCGAATATAAGTTTGATATTCCGGTCGATCGCGGCACCGCGTTTATCAATAAAAAACCGGTAAATATCCCCTATAACCAGCGTCTGGACGACAGTGCCAACCACGCCTGGGGGAAAAACAAGCGCCTGAATATCAGCTACGCCTACAGCCTGGATGAAACCTGGGAAACCCATCTCAACTACGCCTGGATGCAGCGTCGCTACGACAGTAACGAAGTCCGCGCTACGGCGGTCAACGCCGCCACCGGCATTGTCTCTCGCCGCGCGGACGCGAACCGCGGCTTCAATCACCAGACCACTTATCTTGCCTGGGACATAGGCGGCAGCCCGCAGATTTGGGGCATGCAGCACGATATTATGCTGGGCGTTGACTACGAGCAGAATGAAACCTACAAGGCCTGGTCCTATCGCGGCAAGGTGTCAAAAACCTTCAACATGTACGATCCGATCTATGGCGAAGAGCCGCCGATCAACGCCAGCACGGTGGCCGATGCGCAGAGCAATCTGCGCACCAACCTTTACAGCCGTTCGCTGTTTGCCAAAGACAGTATCCATCTGACCGATAAATGGATAGCGGTAGCGGGCGCCCGCTATCAGCGCTACACCCAAACCGCCAGCAGCGGCTGGGCCGATCCGCAGAGCACGCTCAACGATCGCGGCGATGCTTTTCTGCCGCAGGCGGGGCTGGTGTATAAGGCGCGGCCCGATCTTTCACTCTACGGCAGCTACAGCAAATCGTTTACCCCTTCAACGCAAACCGATGACGACGGCAACGTCGCCTCGACGGAAAAAGGCACGACTTATGAAGTGGGCGCAAAGTGGCAAATGTTGCCCGCTGTGTCCGCCATGCTGGCGCTGTATCGCATTGACGAGAAGGATATGTCGGTGTTAATCAACGGCAGTACGCGCAACATTCCTGAGGCGCGCTCTACCGGCGCGGAGGTGGAGATCAACGGTGAGCTGGCGCCGGACTGGAACCTGATAGCCACCTATAGCCACGATAAAACGGAAATCGTTGAGGATGACGTTAATCCGGCTAACGAGGGCAATCGGCTGGTCAACGCACCAACCAACAGCGGCAGTCTCTACCTGACGCACGCCATACGTTTCTCCTGGCTACCGGGCGAGGTGCGCGTCGGCGGCGGCGGGCGCTACGTCGGTTCCCGCGCGGGCGACCCGGAAAACAGCTTCACGATGCCGGACTATACGGTGGCGGACGCTTTCGCCGCCTGGGACAGCAAGCTGGTGGGCAAACATACTCAGCTGAAGATCAACGTCAACAACCTGTTTGATAAAGCGTATTACGGATCCAGCGGCGGCAACCTGCGTGTTAGCGAAGGCGCGCCGCGTGAAATCGTGGTTTCCGCGTCCGTTGATTTCTGATCGTAATGGGAAACCTCATGAAAAAATGGCCTATCCTGCTGCTGCTGTTAGCCTGCAGCGCGCCGCAGGCAAAAATGCTTACCGATATTTTGCAGCGCAAGGTCACGGTGCCGGACAATCCGCAGCGCATCGTACTGGGCGAAGGACGGCTGCTCTATACGCTGGCGCTGGTAGAACAGGGCAACCCGCTGCGGCGCGTGGCGGGCTGGCCTGGCGATCTGCCGCATTACGATCGGCAGACCTGGGCACGCTACAGTGCCGCTTTCCCCGCCATCAAAAAAATTCCCTTGATTGGCGGTGCTAATCCGGGCCAGCTCAGCGTGGAAAAAATCATCGCGCTGCGGCCGGATTTGGTGATCCTGCCGCTTTACGCCAAAAAGCCTGCGGCGCAGGACAGCACGCTGATGCAGCTGGACGCGGCGGCCATTCCGGTTATCTACGTCGATACGCGGGTAGATCCGCTGAAAAATACCGTACCGAGCCTGAAAATTTTGGGTGAGGCGCTGGGTGACCAGCAGAAAGCGCAGCGCTTTATCGCCTTCTATCAACGTCATATGGCGCTAATTCATGACCGGCTGCGTCAGGCGGCTCCAGTCAGGCCGCGCGTGATGCTGCAACTGCATATAGGGCGGCGGGAAGTGTGCTGTACCACGGTGGGACACGGCAATCTGGCCGATCTGCTGGCGTATGCGGGCGGCGACAATATTGCGGCCGGTCAGTTTAGCAGCGTATTTGGTCAGCTAAGCGCGGAGGCGGTGCTGGCTGCCCGTCCCGATTTCTTTCTGGCAACCGGCCTGGGCGATGCGCAGCAGCCGCATCGGCTACAGCTTGGCCCGCAGGTCGCGCCGGCCACGGCAAAGCAAAGTTTTTCGCAGGCGCTGGCGAGCGAGCAGGTTATCGCCCAGCTGGCGGCCATTCGTCAGGGCCGAACCTTAGCCGTGTGGCACAACTTTTATCTGAGCCCGTGGCATCTGCTGGCGGTCGAGGTTATTGCTAAAACGCTGCATCCGCAGCTGTTCCACGATCTGGAACCGGCCGACACGCTGCGTGAAATGAACGAGGAATTTTTGCCGCTGCCGGAAACCGGCACCTACTGGACAAGCGGCGAAAAAAGCGGAAGGTGAAAGAAAAAGCCCGCGGCTGCGGGCTTTTAAACTGACTTGGTAATGCAAACCTGTAGGCTTACTCGTTAATGCGGGGATGCTGATTAATCAGATGCTTACGCTTCTCTTCCAGCTCGGCGATCTGCTCGCTAATATCTTCGATCTTGCTCTCGATATTGTCGTGATGCTCCTGCAACAGCTCTCTTGCCTCGGCAATATCAGAGGCGGCAGGCGTTGCACCACGCAGCGGCATATTGGCCGTTTCCTTCATCATGATACCGGTAATCAGCCCCACAACCGCTACCACCATCAGATAGTAGGCTGGCATATACAGGTTGGCGGTGTACTCCACCAGCCATGCCGCCAGCGTTGGCGTCAGGCCCGCTACCAGAATAGATATATTGAAGGCGCTGGCCAGCGCGCTGTAGCGAATATGGGTAGGGAACATCGCCGGCAGCGACGAAGCCATTACGCCCGTAAAGCAGTTCAGGATCACCGCCAGCAGCAGCAGACCGGCGAAAATCAGGCCCATCACGTTACTGTTAATCAGCATAAAGCACGGGATCGCCAGCAGCAGCAGCGCAATACTGCCGATAATCACAAACGGGCGACGGCCAAACTTATCGCTCATCAGGCCCATAACCGGCTGCACGAACAGCATACCAATCATAATCGCGATAATAATCATTACGCCGTGATCTTCGGAGTAGTGAAGGTTATGCGACAGGTAGCTGGGCATATAGGTCAGCAGCATGTAGTAGGTGACGTTGGTAGACAGCACCAGACCGATACAGGCCAGCAGGCTTTTCCAGTGTTTGGTAGCGATGTCCTTAAACGACACTTTCGGGCCGTCGGCCAGACCTTCGCGATCGCCCTGTTCCAGTTTCTCAACGTGCTGCTGGAACGCAGGCGTTTCTTCCAGCGCGTTACGCAGATAAATGCCGATCAGGCCCAGCGGCAGCGCCACGAAGAACGGAATACGCCAGCCCCAGTCAAGGAAATTCGCTTCGCCGACCACGGTAGAAATCAGCACCACCAGGCCTGCGCCTGTCACAAAGCCGACGATAGAACCGAAGTCCAGCCAGCTGCCCATAAAGCCGCGCTTGCGGTCAGGCGAGTATTCGGCCACAAAAATAGAGGCACCGGTATATTCGCCGCCTACCGAGAAGCCCTGCGCCATTTTACACAGCAGCAGCAGGATGGGCGCCCAGATGCCGATAGAGGCATGAGAAGGTATCAGGCCGATACAGAAAGTACTGACCGACATAATGACAATGGTAATGGAAAGGATTTTCTGACGACCATACTTATCGCCCAGCGCGCCAAAGAACAGGCCGCCAAGCGGGCGGATCAGGAAAGGAACGGAGAAGGTCGCCAGCGCGGCAATCATCTGCACGCCAGGGTCGGCGCCGGGGAAAAATACCTGGCCCAGCGCATAGGCGACAAAGCCGTATACCCCAAAGTCAAACCACTCCATAGCGTTACCGAGCGACGCTGCGGTAATGGCTTTGCGTAACCTGGCATCATCAATGATCGTTACGTCTTTTAAGCCAATCGGCTTAACACGCTTCCTACGTAGCTTCATATAAAGCACCCTGTAATTGACTGTTTCCCGGAAAAATCTTCCGCTCCGCTCGCGCCGTCGCAGCGGGAAAGCAGAGCGAATAGCGTACGGGCTTTCGCCCTGTCGACGGAGATAAGTAGCAAATTTGTTCGTTCGTTAACAAATATCCGTCTGCTTTCAGTATATCGTTTCTGCGCTGTGTAACATAATTTCTACCTGAAATTAGATTGTGTAACCAGCGGTTAACGGACGCAACCGCGCCCTCGACGCAGCCAAAAACGCCAGAAAAATTCACGGCGAAGGCCAGCCAGGCGAGGGGGAATAAGAAGACATTGCCCACTTTTTTATAATGAAATTAAGTCAGGCTACCTGCCAATATTAGTATTGCGCCTGCTGGCTCGATCGGTAATACTGCCATTCGCAGTCTTGCGGGGGGGTAATGAATAATAAAAAACAGGTTCATTTTAAAAACTATTGGCTGGAAAGCACAGAAGCTAATTTAAAATTCTTCCGGCCTCAGCAAACTTTTCTCCTTAATAACGGTAGGGTTTATTCACAAAAACAGATAAAGCCTGAGAGTGGAGAAATTACAGACAAACCAGGGTCTGAAGAACGCGCTTTGCTAATGGCTAAGTGGCCAGGCTTGATGCGAATGAAAGTTATTCAATGTATTGATAACATTATGTTTATATTAAAGTATCGCTTCCTGAAATATCAGCGAAAAAGCTATTGGGATATATATCAGGAGCACCAGCAGGTTTCGTCGCAAATTATCACAATGCTGGCCAGGATTAATGAACGGACGAAAGCCCGGTACGAAGAGGCAGGGATAACCCATAGCGAACAAAAAACGTTCCCCGAAGACGACGCCGTCAGGATTGCATTGCGGGCGGCGCTAAAGCTACGCAAATGAAATTGAAAATCGTTACGCTTTTCCGCCGTCGGCGTTAATTTAGCCTGTATCCGACTATTTAAACCAGCGGGCGTTGACCTTCCTGCTGCATCCAGGACATAAATAGCCGGTTGTCCATTGGGCGGGCGTAATAATATCCCTGAATAAATACTACTCCGCGCGCCTGCAGATAATGAAGCTGAGTGGCGTTTTCTACGCCCTCCGCCACAATCTTCAGCCCCAGCTTGTGGCTTAGCGTGATGATGGCGTCCAGCACCGGCGCTTCGCCCGTGGTTGATTCGATGGCATTGACGAAGCCGCGGTCGATTTTCAGGTAATCCAGCGGGAAGGTTTGCAGATAAGAGAGCGAGCAGTGGCCGGTGCCAAAGTCATCAATGGCGATATGGATACCTTCATTACGCAGCAGCTGGAGCTTTTGCACGACGTCTTCTCCGTCGGAAAGCAGGCTGCGCTCGGTCAGTTCCAGCGTGATATCCGGTCGATGTATCGCCATGCCACGAGCAAAATAGCGGATATCCTCGACAAAATCGTCGTGCTGGACGTGCGCGGCGGCCACGTTAAGCGCCAGACGGAAATCCGGCGGCAGACTCCACTGTTTGGCATCCTCCAGCACCAGCTCCATCAGATGGCGGGTCAAAGGTATGATCATCTCTTCCGCTTCCGCCGCGGTGATAAACATATCTGGCCTTACCCAGTGGCCGTCGGGCCGCTGCCAGCGCATCAGCACTTCAGCGCCGCTGGCTTTACCTGTAACCATATGATAAACAGGCTGATAATTAACGGAGAATTCGCGATGCAGTATGGCTTTCCGCAGCTGGTCGCGGGGAGAAAGCTTACGTTTCAGCCAGTTGTTGGTCACGGTCATCAACAGCAGCGACAGGATCAGCGCCATCGGCACGAAGGTAAACAGACCCTGACGCCAGGTAAAGGCAATATCGCTGGCGGGCGAGGTCACCTCGACGCCGATAGGGTAGCGGCTGGAACGTTCGCTGAGCGTCACGGGCTGGAGCAGTCCCGACGGCTGATTGCCGTTTGCGCCGCTGCGCAAGGCGAAGCCGCCACCGAACTGTAGCCGGATACTGTTATGCTGGCTTTTGCCGACCGCGCTCATCACATCCAGCAAATACTGGCCGTCAACGATCACAAAAGCGCCGGAATGCGCGGGCGTATCGTGCATAAAAATCACGGCGGGCCTGTCTCTCACCGCCCAGGTTTGGCTTAACGAAAGCATCCACTTCGCTTTTCGATCCGTCGGCGGCTGACGCTGAATAACGGTAGCGATATCGTTATGTATCCCGCCGAATGCGGAAGAGCAGGTTATGCGACCCTCACGCATAACGCCTATTGAGCGAAAATAGGGAGACAGCGCCGCATACTTTCTCAGCTCGTCATTGATCTCTTCGCAGGGTCTTTTCGGAAACGCCTGAAGTTCGTCAAGGGTATCCCAGGCCCGGTCGCCGATTGCTTCGGCATGCGCCAGCAGCATACCCGCCGTCGCCGCCTGCTGGCGCTTAACGATCTGTCTGGCGTCGATAAAAGTAAAGATCAGACAAAGGAGCAGCGGCACTATGCCAGCGACCGCCAGCAGCACGCCTCTTTTTTCACTGCTTCTTTTCGGCCGATCCATTCATTGTCCTCTGTTAGCGGCATCCCTGCGCCGCCTGAAAAGGTAAAGGTAGCATGGCGCGGAAAAAAAAATCAGGTGCGCCGTCGCTTAGCTAATTTTATGCAATTTATTCTCAGATTGATCGTTTCCGCCATACGTTTCTTCTGTGTCAGGATGCCCTGGCCCGGCTTCGGGCTTCCATCACGCTGTATTCAGGAGGATTTTATGAGTGGCGCACTGCATTCCGCCGAATCGCTTCGCGCGCGAATTACCGACGCGGAGTGGCAGGCTCGCGTCAAACTGGCCCAGTGTTACCAGCTGGCCGCGCGGCTGCGCTGGACCGATCATATCTACACCCACTTTTCGCTGCGGGTGCCGGGCGACAAGCCGCATTTCCTGATCAACGCTTACGGACAAACCTTCGACGAAATTGCGCCGGAAACGCTGGTGAAAGTCGATCTGGACGGCGAAATCATTGACGATCCTGTCGGCTCAGGCATCAACCCGGCTGGCTACGTTATCCACAGCGCTATTCACCGCGCCCGCCCGCACACGCACGCCGTGCTGCATACCCATACGGCGGCGGGCATTGGCGTGGCGGCGCAGAAAAACGGTCTGCTGATGATTTCGCAGCACAGTATGCGTTTTTACCGCAGGCTGGCCTATCACGATTACGAAGGCATCGCGCTGGATCTGGATGAACAGCAGCGTATCGTCACCGACCTGGGCGATCTGAACGCGCTGATCCTGCGTAATCATGGCCTGCTGACCTGCGGTGAAAATCTGGAAGAGGCCTTCTACAACCTTTATTACCTGGAAAGAGCGTGCGTGGCGCAGCTGGCGGCCCAGTCTGGCGGCGCAGAGCTGAGCATTGTGCCCGACAGCGTGGCCGAAAAAGCCGCGCGGGTTTTTGATAACGGCATAAAAAATAAAAAGTATCTGCTGCACTGGGATGCCTATATTCGTCAGCTGGCGCGTAACGCGCTTTAAGGAAAAAAGATGAAAGCGGGAAAAAGCGCGCTGGCGCTGCTGCTGGGCATAAGCCTGATAGCCAGTGCGGCAAAAGCGGAAAAAGTGACGCTGGTACTGGGCGACCAGGCGCGGAATCTACGGTCGCTGGTGGAGGCTTCCGGCGTAATGAAAGACGCGCCTTATGACTACCGCTGGGCCAACTTTCAGGGCGCCGCGCCGCTGTTTGAAGCCCAGCGGGCTGGCGCAGTGGATACCTCTTACGCGGGCGACCTGCCGGTGCTGATGGCGGCCTCGGGCGGCGTCGATCTGAAAATTATCGCCACCAACGTGGGCGACAGCGCGAGCAATGGACTGATCGTACCCGCTGATTCACCGCTGCACAGCGTCAGGGATCTGGCCGGAAAAACGGTGGTGGTCTCCTCCGCGCGCGGCAGCATCTCGCAGCATTTGCTCTATGAAGCGCTGGAAGAGGCCGGAGTGCCGCAAACGGCGGTTTCCGTACGCTTTGTTCTGCCGACCGACGCCAGCGCCGCCTTTAATTCCGGCCAAATTGCCGCCTGGGCCACTTTCGATCCCTATCTGGGCATTGCTGAACAGCACGGCGCGCGGCTGCTGCGCGACAGCAAAGGGCTGACCACCTCGCTCTCATTTGTCACCGCTACCGGCAGCTCGCTAAAAGATCCGCAAAAGCGGTTGGCTATCGCCGATTTCGCGCGCCGACTGGCGCAGGCTCGCGCCTGGGGGATAGCGCATCCGGTTGAGTATAATAAGGTTTATTCGTCGCTGACTCGTCTGCCGCCGGAAGTGTCGAAAGGCATTACCGGCCGTATTTCTCATGGCATACGGCCGGTTACGGCAGAGGATATCGCTAAAGTTCAGCAGGTTGCCGATCTCTTCTCCTCGCTGGCTATCTTGCCCAACAAGGTTGAGGTGCGGGCAATAACCGATACCAGCGTCTTTGACGCGCGCTGACGACTATTTTTGCAGTTTGGGTTTTGCCGTCCTCGGCGGTCTGCCGTTGCCCAGCAGGATCGCCAGTTTGCTGCCGCCCGGCGTGGTCTCCATCAGGATTTTACACACGCTCGTGAGCGGTACGGAGAGCAGCATTCCTACCGGCCCCAGCAGCCAGCCCCAGAAAATCAGCGACAGGAACACAACCAGGCTGGAAAGCCCCAGTCCTTTTCCCATCACGCGCGGCTCCAGCATATTGCCAAACACCATATGGATCGCGCTGAAAAGCGCTGCGACCAATGCCGCTTCATACACGCCGTTTAGCAGCAGCGCCTGTAGCGTGGGCGGAATACCGGCAATAATAGGGCCGATATTGGGAATATAGTTTAAAACGAACGCCACTACGCCCCACATTAGCGCGAACTGCACATCCAGCAGCATCAGCACCAGCCAGACGGAAAACCCGGTAATCAGGCTAATCAGCGTTTTCAGCGCCAGGTAATGGGTAACGCCTTTCAGCGCTTTATGCAGCCCGGCGATGCGAATTTTAGGATTGATCAGCGCGAAACGCAGCTTGTAGGGCAGGTGATGCACTTCAAACAGCATAAACACCACTGTCATAATCAGCAGCACCAGGTTGGTCAGCGCGCCGGAAAACTGGCTGAGGATCAGCGTCGCCATGCCCATAATGGCGTTGGGATCGAGCCGCGCCGCCAGGCTGTTGGTAGAAAGATTAATATGAAAAGGCGCGGCAATATGTTGAAGCTGCGCCAGCCTTTGCGTCATTTGCTGCTGAAGCTGCGGATAAACGGTAGAGAACTCATCCGCCGAACCGGCAATCATCGCCACCAGCAGCCCGAATGCAACCAGCACCGCCGCGATCACCAGGCTGATAGCCATACCGCGCCGGACGCCGCGCCGCATCAGGATGGTAACCAGCGGGTTTAAAATAATGGCCAGAAACAGGGCCAGTAAAAAGGGAACCAGGATAGCCGATGCCGCCTTGATGCCGGCTAAAACCACGACCAGCGTCGCCATTTTTAGCAGCATATTCTGCCCCATCTTCTCCTGCTGTGGTGCGTTCATTCCTTCTCCTTCAGGCTTTTTGTGATTAAGTGTAGCGACTGTTTTCCGGCAGGCTTCTGATTTCAGGAAAGGTCTCAGAACCGGGATATTTTGTTCAACGCAGAGCAGGATACGTCAGCAATAGCTGGTCTGGCTGCAGGCCGTGTTAAAAATAGCGTGCCGCATAATTTATGCACTGGCCGCCTGCGGGCCGGGAAATCAGGTTATAGTTATTATTCATGTCATTTCGGACAGGATATTCTTCGCTATGCCTGAACAACCCGCCCCGGAGGCTCCGGGCGCTTTACGTCTGAATCTGCGCATCATTTCCGTTGTGATTTTCAATTTCGCCGCTTATCTGACTATTGGCCTGCCGCTGGCAGTGCTGCCTGGCTATGTCCACGATGTGATGGGCTACAGCGCATTTTGGGCTGGATTAGTGGTAAGCCTGCAATATTTCGCCACGCTGGTCAGTCGTCCGCACGCGGGGCGCTTTGCCGACCTGCTGGGCCCGAAAAGAGTCGTGGTGGCTGGGCTTTGCGGCTGTCTGATCAGCGGGCTGTGCTATGCGCTTGCCGCGTTAACCGCAACGCTCCCGATGGTTAGCCTGCTTTTGCTTTGCTTTGGCCGGATCGTGCTTGGCATAGGGCAAAGTTTTGCCGGAACCGGCTCCACGCTTTGGGGCGTCGGCGTAGTGGGATCGCTTCATATAGGACGCGTAATTTCCTGGAACGGCATTTTCACCTATGGCGCGATGGCGATTGGCGCGCCGCTGGGCGTGGGCATTTATCGCTGGGGCGGCCTGCTGTTGCTGGCCTGCGTGGTAACGGCTATCGCGCTGCTGGCGGTGCTGATGGCGCTGCCACGACCTGCCGTCAAAAGCAGCAAGGGCAGACCGCTGCCTTTTCGCGCCGTGCTGGGCAAGATCTGGCGCTTCGGTACCCTTTTGGCGATGGGATCCGCCGGCTTTGGCGTGATCGCTACCTTTATTACGCTCTTCTACCAGGACAAAGGCTGGGACGGCGCGGCCTGGGCGCTGACGCTGTTCAGCGGCGCTTTTGTCGGTACGCGCCTGTTGTTTCCCAACGCCATTAACCGGCACGGTGGACTGATGGTGGCGGCGGTCTGCTTTGCGGTAGAAGCCGTCGGTTTATTTCTGGTCTGGGGTGCGGCGGATCCGTGGATGGCAAAGCTGGGCGCGCTGCTGACCGGTGCCGGCTTCTCGCTGGTTTTCCCGGCGATTGGCGTGGTGGCGGTGAAGGCCGTGCCCGCGCAGAATCAGGGCAGCGCGTTGGCAACCTATACGGCCTTTATGGATCTTGCGCTGGGCATCACCGGGCCGCTGGCCGGGCTGGTAATGAGCTATGCCGGCGTCCCGGTTATTTATCTGGTTAGCGCGCTGCTGGTCTGTCTGGCGATGTTGCTGACGTTGAAGGCCCGTCATGCAACAGCGGAAAGCGCCTGAGCAGCATTTCCGTTGCGCAGGGCGCCAGATACGGTTGAACATTGTAAATATTATGCAAAAGACTTTTTGATCAGGCGCCAGGGCGCGGCGTTGAGTGGCTGTCGATGATGCATGTTGCGCAGGAAGGTTGTTGATAACGCTCGTCACGCGGAAAGCTGTCGACGCCGCGTGCTGCGTGGGAAAGCTGTTGATACCGCAAAAGCGCTAAAAAAAGGGCGGTCATCAGACCGCAAGATACGACACAGATAAAAGAGAGGGAATCAGGGGCAGAGCGCAGCCACAGCACCGGGCCGCGCGCTAAAAAATTTTATGCCTGCAACAGCTGAATGCTTTGACGGATTTCCCGCTCAATATCCGCAGCGCGCCAGTTTTCCATAACAGAAGAAAAAGGTTCCAGCGCGTACACGCCCCGATACCCCATGCGTTCCAGGCGCTGTACCTGAGCCACGCTTCTCAGCAGGTCACCTTCACTCAGCATAATGCGTTCTTCGTCGGTCAGTTCCGCCGTTGGCCTTGTATCCTCGACGCCCGAAAGGTGGACCAGGCCAATATTGTCGATATCGATCCCGCTTTCAAATTCCGCTTCCGCCTTTTCGTACAGATGATGGTGGAAGGTATCCACTAACAGGCGGAAAGGCACGTTGGCATCGCGGATTAGCGCCTGGGCGTGGACGGCGGAACGCAATGAACTGATCGGAAAGCCGAGAGGCTCAACCAGGCCTTCAATGCCATATTGCTCAAACAGCGGCGCCAGTTTTTTCAGCGCGCTGATAGTTTCTTCCGCAGAAATTGGCGTACCGTCATTTAACGGACAGAGCACCAGCGCTTTTGCGCCTACGCCCCTGGCGTCCTTCAGCAGCGCTTCCGTTTTTGCCAGCAGGGCTTCGTCCACCTGGTTGAAAGGATAGACAGCGTTGATGGTAACAATTTCCAGACCGTATCGCTGCGCCAGCTCGCGCACCTCTTCGTGGCTCAGATTGTCCGTCACCTTGCCGCTGGACATATCGTTGCGCAGCTCAACCTTATTCAGACCGAGCCCGTGAACCAGTTTGAAAAATTGCTCAATGCCAAGGCCGGGAGCAATTTTACGGTTAATACAGATACGGGTTGGATCAATCGCCATCTTGCAGCTCCTGCAAAGTAAAAGAGATAAATGTCGGACTGTTGGCAAGGGCTTTGCCTGGCCTGCACCATCAGCAATCAGACCAGCCCCGATAACCTGAACTTTCAGCCTGTACCGCGACCTGTCGAACGTTGTGTAACAGAAGAACATTTATTTCATTAGTGGGGAATGATGAAACTTAAATTTTTAGATCTTCCTCGCAAAATTTCGTTTTGAGCAGGCTTTATATATGAAATCCCGCTCCTTCCGGAGCAAGTGAAATCAAATGAATGCGCGAGGAAAAAAGCCTCTATTAAAGCTCCTGGCCCCCATCAGAACTGGATTCTTTATTTTAACGCTCCGCGCTGACGCAGCATAAAATCAGCTGGCAGCGCAAAAAGAAAAATGCGATCTATGCCGCTAAAAACAGATTTTCTAAAGTGGAATATTTGAAAAATTTATTCCAATATAATAGTGTCTTTGCACGCATTCGGGAGTTGTCCGGTTGGGCCGTCCGCTAAAAGGCAGCCGCCCACAGGGAATACCACCATTTAAGAGGCCAGAACATGACTATTACAGGAAACTTTATCGGCGGAAAAACGTCTTTGAGCGCCAGTAACGAAACAATTCCGGTTTACGATCCGGCGACCGGCAAACCGGTGCGTGAGGTGACGCAAAGCACGGCACAAGAGGTCGCTCACGCCATCGAAGTCGCGCATAACGCCTTTGAAGGCTGGTCCCGCACATCACCGCTGCGCCGCGCCCGCGTCCTGTTTAATTTCAAGGCCCTGATGGAGCAGCATCGCGACGAGCTGGCTGCGCTAATCGTTAGCGAGCACGGTAAAGTCTGGTCAGACGCGCTGGGAGAACTGACGCGCGGTATGGAAGTCGTGGAGTTTGCCTGCGGTATTCCTCATTTGATTAAAGGCGAAAATTCGGCGGACGTCGCGACAGGCGTGGACAGCTATTCGCTGATGCAGCCGCTGGGCGTCGTCGCCGGCATTACGCCTTTCAACTTCCCGGCGATGGTGCCGCTGTGGATGTTCCCTATCGCGCTGGCCTGCGGCAACACCTTTGTGCTTAAGCCGCCGGCGCTGGATCCCTCCGCCTCCGTGCGTATGGCTGAACTGCTGACGGAAGCCGGCCTGCCGGATGGCGTCTTTAACGTTATTCACTGTTCCAATGAAGATGCTGAACAGCTTTATACCGATCCGCGCGTTCAGGCCGTCAGCTTTGTTGGCTCTTCGGGCGTGGCAGAACATATTTATAAAACCGCAAGCGCACATGGCAAGCGCGTGCAGGCCTTCGGCGCGGCCAAAAACCATGCGATTGTCATGCCGGACGCGGATTTAGACGCCACGGTCAATGCCATTATGGGCGGTGCCTTTGGTTCTGCGGGCGAACGCTGCATGGCGCTGCCGGTAGTGGTCGCGGTGGGCGATGATACGGCCGATAAGCTGATTGCCGCGCTGACGCCGCTGGTCAAGGCTCTGCGTGTCGGGCCCGGCATGCAGAAAGGCAGTGAAGAAAACGAAATGGGGCCGGTAGTTTCCGCCGCACACCAGAAAAAAGTGCTGGGTTATATCGACAAAGGGGTAGAGGAAGGCGCGAAACTGGTTGTCGATGGGCGTAATTTCCAGGTGCCGGGCTATGCGGAAGGTTACTACGTAGGCGGAACGCTTTTTGATAACGTCACTGCCGATATGGTTATCTGGCGCGAAGAGATTTTTGGCCCGGTGCTGAGCATCATGCGCGCGCCGGATTACGAGACGGCGCTAAAACTGGTTAACAGCCATGAGTTCGGCAACGGCAGCGCGATCTTTACCAGTAACGGTCATACAGGTCGCGACTTTGTACGCGAGGTGCAGGCGGGCATGGTAGGCGTTAACGTACCGGTTCCCGTACCGATGGCATTCCACAGCTTCGGCGGCTGGAAGCGTTCCGTGTTTGGTGCGCTGAACGTTCATGGGCCGGACGGCGTGCGTTTCTACACCCGAATGAAAACCGCGACCGTTCGTTGGCCGAGCGGACAAAAGACCGTTTCTGAATTTAGTATGCCAACGCTGGGCTAACGCATAAGGAGGAGCACCATGTCATTGCTGTCCAAAGCACAACGTCCGGATGCGCAGGGACGTATCCAGCAGATTACGCCGGAAAGCGCAAACTGGCGCTATGTCGGCTTCGAGGCCTGGCAGCTGAAAAAGGGCCAGACCCTGCAGCTGGAAAGCGGCAGTCAGGAGCTGTGCCTGGTGCTGGTGGCCGGGCTGGCGTCGGTAAAAACCCGCGACGCAGAGTTTCCGGATATCGGCAGACGCATGTCGCCTTTTGAACGCACGCCGCCTTACTCCGTTTACGTGCCGCATAACGATCGGGTAGAGGTTCGGGCCGATTCCGATCTGGAACTGGCGGTCTGTCGCGCGCCTGGCAAGGGTAACCTGCCGGCACGCCTGATTGCGCCTGGTGACGTGGGCGTGGAGAGGCGCGGCAAAGGGCGCAATAAACGGCTGGTGCATAATATTCTGCCGGATGACCAGCCCGCTGACAGCCTGCTGGTGGTCGAGGTGTATACCGACGAGGGCGATACCAGTTCTTATCCCAGCCATAAGCACGACAGGGAAGATTCAGAAACCGAAACCTATCTGGAGGAAACCTATTACCACCGTTTTAATCCGGAACAGGGCTTTGCGATGCAGCGAGTCTATACCGACGACCGCTCGCTGGATGAGTGCATGGCGGCCTATAACCACGATGTGGTAATGGTGCCGCGAGGCTACCATCCGGTGGCGACTATCGCCGGTTACGACAATTATTACCTGAACGTAATGGCCGGGCCGGTTCGCCTGTGGAAATTCAGCTGGGAAAAAGATCATGCCTGGGTAAACAGCGAAGATTACCCGCGTAAAGAAGGTTAAGAACCCTTTCGGGTGGCCGCTCGCCACCCGTTTTATCTTTTCACCCTGGCTTCCGGCTATTTTACCTCTTCCTGTTGTGCTTGCTGGCGTAATCATCAAGCCTGACCTTTCTGACCTTTCTGACTGTTCTGGCCATCCTGACCGTTTTGACCGTTTTGACCGTTTTGACCGTTTTTCCGCTAAACGATATGGCTTGCCGGTACGGGTCACGCACTCAGTCGCTCCTGGTCGTGTTTGAGCCGTGTCGGTCAGGGATAATGAATATAAATATGTCGGCACAGGCTATCGGTATCAAAATACTGCGTCACAACTTTGACAGCATGGCGATACGCAGGGGCTAATATTTATTCTTTCCTGAAGCCAGCCTCTGCAGCTGGCTGCTCTCTGGATAAGATGCCAGAAATAGCGGCCTCAGGTTAATTGCTACCCGGTTTTAGCTGTACGAATTTTTCAGCCGGACTGACTTTCCTGCACGTCTGGCGTTCCTTTGATGGTGTTAAACACAATATTCAGCAGCACGGCAACCACGCAGGCGGCGCTAATGCCGGAGTGGAAAATCGTTCTGATCCAATCCGGGAAGCAATCGTAAAACGTGGGCATCACAATGGGGATCATGCCAAACGCAATAGCCGTTGCTACCACTACCAAATTCATCGTGTCTTTATAATCGACTTTTGCCAGCGTACGAATACCGGATGCCCCCACGGTACCAAACAGTACCACGCCCGCACCGCCCAGTACCGGAGCCGGAACGGCTGCGACTATCCGACCCAGCACGGGCAGACAGCCAAGCAGCACCAGGATAATGCCGCCCGCCGCCACTACATAGCGGCTTTTGATGCCGGTAATGGCAACAAGACCAATGTTCTGTGCAAATGCGCTTTGTGGAAAGGAGTTAAACAGCGGCGCGAGCGCGCTGGCTAACATATCCGCCCGCAGACCGCTGGCGATACGTTTGCCGTCGACCTCCGTGTCGATAATCTCGCCAATAGCGATCAGTCCGGCAGTGGTTTCCGTCAGCAGAACCAGCACGATAAGCGTCATGGACAGAATGGCCGCTACGTTAAAAACCGGCAGCCCAAAGCTGAGGATACCCGGTAGCGCTATCATCTCGCCGTGCAGGACATCAGTAAAATGCGCTTTGCCGCTGACAAAGGCAAACAGCGTGCCCAGAACTATTGCCGCCAGAACGGCCAGTCTTTTCATCGCGGCATTACCCACGCGATGAAAAAGCAGCACCAGACCTAAGGTCAGCGCGGCCAGCCCGATATTGCCTGGCGATCCCCATTCCGGCGCGTCGGCATCGCCACCCATCGCCCAGCGGGCGGCAACCGGCATCAGCGACAGACCGATGACCGTAATCACCGTCCCGGTAACGACGGGAGGGAAGAAGCGGATGACATGAGCAAACAGCGGCGCAATCAGCAGGCCAATCAGCGACGAGGCTATTACTGCGCCAAACACTACCGGTAAGCCACCGTCTCCCGCCACCAGCGCCATCATGGTCGCCACGCCCGCAAAAGAGACGCCCTGTACCAGCGGCAAACGGGAGCCAAAGAAGGGCACGCCCAGCGCCTGCAATAAGGTGGCACAGCCGCTGACAAACAGCGCAGCCGTGACCAGCATGCCCAGTTCGGCAGCATGCAGCCCCGCTGCCGAGCCGATAATCAGCGGCGGCGCGATAATGCCGCCATACATCGTCAATACGTGCTGCAATCCCCAGACAAAGGATTTGCCTACCGGATAAAGTGTATCTTCTGGCCTGACGCGATCGATGCTCATAACAGTTGTCCTTTATCGGGGAGTAGCCCCGTTACTGTCTGCCTTGCAGGCCGCGATTTCACACTGCCTGCGGAAGAAATGCTGCGGCGGCAGCGAGGTGGCAAAGCGACAGACCACCAAAGCGCAGCCGGACGGCACGATAATCCGTTTACCGGCTATGCCAGACGCCGTGCCGATGGCCAGCGGCACGGCATACCAGCACATGCTCCAGGCCAAAGAGGGTCGGGTGTCCGGCGGGCAATACCCGATCGACAGGCGGCGCAGAAACCGGAAGCGGTTCAGGACGAGCGACAGAAGCGTTCATTAATGTATCTCCCTTACGGCCGGGAACGCACCCGGCTACGATTCGAAGGCGTACAGATCTACAGCTTTGCCATGTTTTGCCACAGCCTGGCTGCGGCTTTGCGCGCCCGCGCATAGAGCGGTGCAATGTCGGAGGGGAACTGACGATCTTCATAGACCAGCCGGCCGGCGATAATGACGCTGTGCACCGCCGCGCTGTTAAGTCCAAAAGCCAGATGCCCGGCGAGATTTTCCGCCTGCAACGGCGTCGGTGAAACGTAGTCGCAGATGGTCAAATCGGCGGTATAGCCCGCCGCCAGCTGACCAAAAGGTTGGGCAAAATTACGCTCCAGCAAAATATTGCCGTTATGCAACATGCGCAAAAAGCTGTCAGGCCAGAGCGGGCCGCCCGCGTCCCGGTGTTTGAAATAAGCGAATTTCAGCTCCTCAAACATGTCGGCACCGATACCGTCGGTGCCAAGCGCCGCCAGCTGGTAATCAGCCAGATGATGGTTGTAGCCGACATGATTGTTCATGTTGGATCGCGCATTGTGCGCCAGGCAGGCGCTACGCTGGTTCAGCAACGCAATCTCATCGGCCGAGAGCCAGAGTCCATGGGCGATAAGCGTTTTCTCATCCAGCAGGCCGAATTTATCAAGGCGGGCAATAGGATCCATGCCGTATCTGTCGTGACTGTGTGAAACATCGTAACGATCTTCCGCTACGTGGATATGCAGGCCGCGCCCCGTTTCCTGCTTCGCTTCGGCCAGCATCGTCAGGCCGCTGTCCGGCACGGTGAAGGGAGCGTGCGCGCCGATATGGCATTCCACCAGGCGCTCTTCCAGGCTATCGTTTCGCCGGGCGTCAATCAGCCGGGCAAAATCGATATTTTCCGCGATGCCTGCTTCCAGCTCCTTCAGGCCGCCGTTGCGATCCGTGGTTTCAAAACAGGTCATGCCGCGCAGTCCGGCTTCAATAAAGCCGCGCCGCAGGATCGCCAGCGATCCTTTGATAAGATTTGGCGAAGCATGATGATCGATAACCGCAGTGCAGCCGTGGCGGATGGCCTCCAGCGAACAGATCAGGCCGCTGTAATAGAGCGACTCTTCATCCAGTGCGCGATCCAGCCGCCACCAGAGGTTTTTTAACGTAGAGATAAAGTCCGGGCAGGGCGCTATCGGCGCCATGATCCCCCGCGAGAAGCCGGAGTAAAAATGATTATGCGCACAGACCAGCCCTGGCATAACCAGTTTGCCGTGCAGATATTTGCATTGCGCATGAGGATAATCCGCCGACAAATCGCCGCCGACGGCAATAATTTTTTCGCCATCGATGGCGATATCACCGTTTTCGACAACCCGGGCGGGATTGAAATTTATTAGGGTGCAGTTTTTTAGCAGCAGCATGGTTATTCCTCCACTCTGCTCAGCAGATAAGAATGCTGCTGACGCGTGTAGCTGATGATGCGGGCCATTGTCTTTAAGTCTTCAGGCAGCGCTTCCGTGATTTCGCCCCGGTCGTCAACGTTTAGCTGCCAGACACGGTTGTTCAGGCGTAGCCGCACGCTCTGCTTATCCAACAAAAATCCGGGGTTGCTGCTGTTGTCAAAATCATCCTGACGACTGAACAGGGTAATCTTGTCCTGATAAGGTTTGCCCCGCCACGGGCAGAACTGCGCGCAGTTGCCGCATTCGTTGCAAAGCGCATCCAGATGCAGGATCTGTTGACGACTGCTGAAACCCGGCACGGCAAGCGCGACGTTTGCACGGTTTGGACAGACATCAACGCAGCGCGCGCAGACGTAGTTGCATTCCAGGCATCGGGCCGCTTCCTGCCTGGCAAAAGCTTCCTGGTCGTCTGCATCAATCTGCCGTACGGCAACAATGCCGCGTCGCTGATAAATGGTGAGGGGATTGCTGTTCAGCCAGCGCTTGTGCTCGTCGTCGCAGTGGATATTTTCCCGCTGGAGGATAGTGCGGGTCGCTTTACGGGCGTCGCCAATTGCGGCCACGACCGAAGCGGGGCCGCTCTGTACGTCGCCGATTAAAAAAACGTTCGGCAGGCTGGTTTCCAGCGTATGCGGGTCAACGTCAACCTGCCCGGAAGCGGAGAGCGGCAGGCCGATTTGCCGGAGTATTTCGCCGTCCGGTTTTTCTCCGGTAGCGGCTATCAGGGCGTCAAAGCGTTGGTTCAGCGTTTGTGATGTGGCTAACGGACGACGGCGCCCCTGTGAGTCAGGCTCGCCGGGCTGCATCACTCGCAGCGTCAGGCCTCCGTCAGGCGTAAAAGTTTCCGGATTCACCAACGTCATAAACTGCACGCCATCCTGCCTGGCTTCCGCTATCTCTTCCGGCCAGGCGGGCATATCCCGCTCTTCCCGACGATAAAGCAGCGTTACCGATCGCACGGCTGGCACCTTCAGCGCGGCCCTGGCGCAGTCCATTGCCGTATTGCCCGCGCCGACTACCGCCACATCGCCCTGAATAGCCGGATCGACTCGCTGCTGGTTAAATTGCTGCAAAAAGCCAAAGGCGTCGAACACGTGCGGATTGCCGCCTGCCAGCGACAGCGCGTTGCTTTTTCTCGCGCCAATACCTATGCAGATCCAGCGGAAGCCCTGCTGACGAAGCTGCTCAAGCGTCAGATGAGGGTCACAGTTGAAAACGAACCTCACGCCGTGGTCGGCAATAAACTGAATGTCCTGCTCAATCAGGTGCGCCGGAATGCGAAAACGCGGCACGATATGCTGCACGATGCCGCCTGGCGTGGCTTCCCGCTCAAACAGCGTAACCGGATGGCCCGCCCGCGCCAGAAAAAAGGCGGCGGCAAGCCCTGCCGGGCCGGCACCCAGGATCGCAACGGGGTGTTTATCGCCCGAGCCTGCCGGTTTGTGCCAGCGTTGACGATAGGTCTCCCAGCCTTTTTCCAGCACAATTTTTTTGATACGCCGAATATTCAGCGCATTGTCGTAATCCAGTCGGGTGCAGTTGTTCTGACACTGATGGTCGCAAATATGGCCCGTAATGGCCGGTAGCGCATTGCGTTGATAGATAAGATCCAGTGCCTCGACATAACGGCCTTCTCCCGCCAGCCGCAGGTATTCCGGAATATCCTGATGAATAGCGCAGGCGGTGACGCAGGGCGCGACATAGCAATCCGTCAGCGGCAGCGGGCCGCCTACGTCTATCTGCTCGCGAGATTTCCATGACTTTTGCGCCCATTGGGCGGACAGGGCATCATCAGCCAGCTTTTGCAGCCCGGCAACATCGATGCACTGGCGTTCCCAGCCCTGACTGTTTTCCAGGATTTGCGCGCAGGTCTTCAGCCGCAGATAGCCGCCGGGCTTGAGCAGGTCGGTAGCCAGGGTGATCGGTTGGATGCCGGTCGCGAAAATATCGGCGATATTGTACTGGCTGGCACCGCCCGAATAGGAGATGGGCAGCCTGCCGGCGAAATGGGTTGAAAGCAGCGCCGCAACGTTAATCGATAGCGGATAGAGGGCGCGCCCCGACATATACATCTCTTCGCCCGGCAGGCGATGCTTATGATTACGAGCGCCCAGCGTATTGGTCAGTTTTACACCGAAAGTCCGCTGTTTTTCCCGCCCCAGCGCCATTAATCTTTCAAGCATTCCCAATGCTTGCCCAAGCGGCAGATCGTGGCTGAAAGACGCCTCGTTCAACTCGATATAGTCAAAACCATTGTTATCGAGGATCTGACGCACGCGCTGATATCCCAGCAGCGTGGGATTCAGCTTAACAAAGGTGTGCAGCTGCTTCTCTGTCAGCATATAGCGACAAATAGACTCGATTTCGTCAGGCGGGCAGCCATGCATGGTGGAAAGCGTCACGCTGTTGACCATGCGGCTGGAAATGCGTGCGGGCAACGCCTGTAAATCAGCGGGCTGGGCTTTTTGCAGCAGCTGCCAGTCGCCCTGAGTAATAAAACGCTGCAGCTTTTGTTGATAAAGCGCGAATTTCTCATTCTGAGCGGCGTCCAGCATCTCATTGATAAAGGTCTGCATAGCGGGCTGCTTTATGCCCTGCAGGTCGTAGCCGACGCTCATATTAAAAATAAAAGAGCGTTTTGCGCCGTCGCGCCGTGGCGTATAAATCGTTTCCAGCAGGTGCAGGATAAACCAGGCCTTCAGGTATTCGTCCCAGGCCTTCTTCAGCGTAAATTCGGTGGACCACTCGGTGTTAAAAGCTTCGTCGCTGGCATCAATACAGGGCTTTTCAAGCTCCAGCCTGTCCAGGATCTGCACGGTTTTCAACTCGATAAAACTGCCGCCGGTCAGCCAGGACACGATGATATTTTGCGCCAGCTGCGTATGCGGTCCGGCGGCCGGGCCGACAGGCGTGTCGCAGCTTTCGCCAAACAAAGCGATTTGGCGACGCGGATCCCGTTGATAAAATTCCGTTTCCGGGATGCCGAAAATCGAACGATTCTCTTGATATTCCGCGCAGGTTCGCATCAAAAGTTCATCGAAAGGGATGGGACGCATGATGTCACCCATAAGTAGCTCCTTAATGCTGCTGAGCGATGCCGCTCGTGTAAACAAATGCAGTTTTGTCAGTGCGTAGCAACAAGTGAGCCAGAGGCGTTTAGCGATGTCTTTTCATGCAGGTTTCGTGACACTATTCGCAAAATCATCGTCTGCCTGCCCGCAGAAAAGCGGGTAGTGAGAATGAGTAGCATCCAGAATGGCCAGGCCTGGCGCGACATGGGGAAATCTTCGCAATATAAGAACGTAAGCTCTCATTATGAGAAGGCTTGCCCTGGCCGGTTGCCCGGCGCGCTGAAAAAAGCGGCACAACGGTTGCAGCAGACTAAAAGATCCACATTCAGGAGAAGGAGGTGAGCCTGTCTGCTATAGCCAGCCGTCTGGGGAAGGAAAACCGCGCTTTTGCGCTATTACATGTCGTCGAGAGTCGCGGCTCTGCACCGCGTCACGTAGCCACCATGCTGGTGCGAGAATAGGGCAAAACGGACGGGACGATTGGAGGGGGAATGATTGAACATCTGGCGCCGGAAGAGATAGCGGTAAGCATTGTGGCCGCGCCGATCCGACGCATCGGCGGCAGGGCAGGCCTGAAACAGCCGCCGATGCGCGCTCTGCCGCTACTGTTGAATAAGCGTGCCGGTCTGGCCAACAATCCCTTCTCTGGCCTTAGAAAGCAGCGTAATCAGGGCCTGACGGCCAGGCTTTGATTCGGCAAACGCGACGGCCGCTTCGACTTTCGGCAGCATCGAGCCTGGCGCGAACTGATTATCAGTAATATGGTGCAAAGCTTCCTGCGGCGTCAGCGTGTCCAGCCAGCGCTCCGTCGGCTTACGGAAATCGATAGCAACTTTTTCGACCGCGGTCAGAATAATCAGCATATCCGCATCGATATCCTGAGCCAGCACCGCGCTGGCAAGATCCTTATCAATAACGGCATTTGCGCCCTGTAGATGATTTCCCTGGGCGACCACCGGGATGCCGCCGCCGCCAGCGGTAATCACAATCTGACCGGCTTCCAGCAGGGTTTTTACCGCGCGCGCTTCGACGATCTCCAACGGTTTGGGCGAGGCAACTACCCGTCGCCAGCCGCGCCCGGCATCCTCCATCAGCAGCATCCCTGTTGATTTCAGCTTGCGCGCCTCCTCTTCTGACAGAAAAGAGCCGATCGGCTTGTCGGGATGAGTGAAAGCGGGATCGCGCGCGTCCACGCGCACCTGCGTGATCAGCGATACCACGTTTTTATCCATGTTCTGATTAAGCAGCGCTTCCCGCAGCGCGTTTTGCAGATCGTAACCGATATATCCCTGACTAAGCGCCACACATACCGACATCGGCAATACCGGAGAATGCGCCGCCGTGTGGGCCGCCGCTTCAAAGGCCTGATGGATCATCCCTACCTGTGGGCCGTTGCCGTGGGTGATCACCAGCTCGTGGCCTTCGGCTATCAACGCCACAATGGTTTCCGCCGTATTCTGCACGGCCTGCATCTGCTCCATCAGCCCCGCGCCAAGCGCGTTGCCGCCCAGCGCCAGTACTATCCTCTTTTTCATAGGTGACTCCCTGTTACAAATGGCTTGCGAGAAATAAAGCGGCCGTGTCCTGCCTGACCGGTAAAGCGGCCTTCCCGACAGACCACTGTTCCACGTGAAAGGGTCATAACCGGCCAGCCCTGACAGCAGAAGCCTTCATAGGGCGTATAGTCGCCGTTATCATGCAGATCGGCATGGTGGATAATCTGCTGACGTCGGGGATCGAAAAGCACCAGATCGGCATCCGCGCCGGGCTGTAGGCTGCCTTTTTCCGGCCACAGACCAAACAGTTTTGCGGGCATCGTGCTGGTTAGCGAAACAAAGCGTGAACGGCTGATACGCCCTTTCATCACGCCTTCGGAAAAAAGCAGGGCCAGGCGATTCTCTACGCCCGGCAGGCCGTTGGGGCAGCGGGTAAAATCGTTGGCTGCCATCTGTTGGCGTTGCCGGTAAGGAAAATTGCAGTGGTCGGTAGCCAGGGTATCAATCGCGCCGTTGGCGATACCAACCCATAATTTATCCCGCTCGCTGCATGGCCGCAGCGGCGGGCTGAGGATGTATTTCAGCCCGTCAGGCCGCA
>Ga0268259_10000106_pt1 | contig 49082 bp, 44 predicted proteins | sample AgamicAsMarz_FD_200246 | JGI IMG/M metagenome (GOLD analysis project Ga0268259, IMG submission 200246) | Agave microbial communities from Guanajuato, Mexico - As.Ma.rz (v2) (version 3) | ecosystem: Host-associated > Plants > Phyllosphere > Phylloplane/Leaf | place: Guanajuato, Mexico... | reverse complement strand
CGTCAGATGCTAGAATGTGCCCACTGTTTTTTCGCGTCTAACCTGTTTTTTGTCATCCAGACAGAGAACCCGCGCATCTAAGGCAATACTCAATGAAAATCAAAACACGCTTCGCGCCCAGCCCGACCGGCTACCTGCATGTTGGTGGCGCCCGTACTGCACTTTACTCCTGGCTCTTTGCGCGTCATAACCAGGGCGAGTTCGTGCTGCGCATTGAAGATACCGATCTGGAGCGCTCCACGCCGGAAGCTATCGAAGCCATCATGGATGGCATGAACTGGCTCAGCCTGGACTGGAATGAAGGCCCTTACTACCAGACTAAACGTTTTGATCGCTACAACGCGGTCATTGATGAAATGCTGGAAGCGGGCACGGCCTACAAATGCTACTGCTCTAAAGAGCGTCTGGAAGCCCTGCGTGAAGAGCAGATGGCTAACAACGAAAAGCCGCGTTACGACGGCCGCTGCCGTGACAGCCATGAACATCATGCTGATGATGAGCCGTGCGTGGTACGTTTCCGCAATCCACAGGACGGTTCGGTCATCTTTGACGACCAGATTCGCGGCCCGATTGAGTTCAGCAACCAGGAACTAGATGATCTGATTATCCGCCGCACCGATGGTTCCCCGACCTATAACTTCTGCGTCGTGGTGGATGACTGGGATATGGGCATCACGCATGTTATTCGCGGTGAAGACCACATCAACAACACACCACGTCAGATTAACATCCTTAAAGCGATTGGCGCGCAGGTTCCGGTCTATGCCCATGTCTCAATGATTCTGGGCGACGATGGCAAAAAGCTCTCCAAGCGTCATGGCGCAGTAGGGGTGATGCAGTATCGGGATGATGGCTACCTGCCAGAAGCGCTGCTCAACTATCTGGTTCGACTGGGCTGGTCGCATGGCGATCAGGAAATTTTCAGCGTGCCTGAAATGGTTGAGCTGTTTACCCTGGACGCCGTCAGCAAATCTGCCAGTGCGTTCAACACCGAGAAACTGCAGTGGCTGAACCATCACTACATCAATACTCTGCCGCCAGAATATGTGGCGACGCATCTGCAGTGGCATATTGAAGAGCAGAAAATTGATACCCGTACCGGGCCGGAACTGGCGAAACTGGTTAGCCTGTTGGGCGAGCGCTGCAAAACGCTGAAGGAGATGGCTGCGTCCTGCCGCTACTTCTATGAAGACTTTGCAGAGTTTGATGCCGATGCCGCGAAGAAACATCTTCGTCCGGTGGCGCGTCAGCCGCTGGAAGTGGTGCGCGATAAGCTGGTCGCGATCACTGAGTGGAACGCTGAAAACGTCCATCAGGCGATTCAGAGCACCGCAGATGAGCTGGAAGTGGGGATGGGTAAAGTCGGCATGCCGCTGCGTGTGGCGGTGACCGGCGCCGGTCAGTCACCGGGTCTGGACGTCACTGTTGAAGCGATTGGCCGCAGCCGCAGTGTGGCACGTATTGAGCAGGCTCTGGCCTTTATCAGTGAGCGTGAAGCACAGGCTTAATAAACACAGCCGGAAGCATCACGCTTCCGGTTTCTTTACTCTTCACCAATTCCCAGACGCTGCATAACGCCCTTAATCCCTTCACGTAAGATTAATGCGGTGAACTGATCCTGTTCATCCTGACTCATTTGCTGGATGGAACTTATCAATAACGCAGGTAAAGAATTAGCCACTGCACCATAGGTCGCTGCGGGCTCATTGAGATTACGTGTTGACTGAATAAAACTTTTTACGCGTTCATCAATATGAATCAGACGTGCCTTACCGCCTTGTACACCGGGCTTTGGCGTAGTTGTCCAGTTCTCTCGTTTGATCCATTTATTCACCGTTTGCCGACTGTAACCCGTTTCTGCAGCCAGCTCTTCGGGAGTAAGCCATTCCTTTTTCACGATGCTGTCCCTGTTAAATACATTAGCGGTACATATTACAGCAAAACGTAACGGGGGAAAGTAACTGAAGCTGAAATTGCCTTTTGTCTTTTGACAAAAGGCAAAACAGGATTACTGCGGGTTGCTGGCAGGTTCTGCGGCAGGGCGAAAGGCAAGGAAGTAGGCCAGGCCAACGAAGACGGCACCGCCTACAGCATTGCCGAGGAAGACGGCAACAAAGTTCGGGAGATACTCGGCCCAGCTCATCTGACCGGCAAAAATGGCGGCCGGAATGATAAACATGTTGGCGACAACGTGCTGGAAGCCAATGGCAACAAACGCCATAACCGGGAACCACATGCCGAAGATCTTGCCGACCACATCTTTACTGGCAAACGCCAGCCACACCGCCAGACACACCAGCCAGTTACAGCCAATGCCTGAAATAAAGGCGTGCAGGAAATCGGCATGGACTTTTGCCGAGGCAATCGCAACGGTCTTTTTCAGGTAATCGCCTTCGGTCATGCCCAGCATATGGCCAAAGAACCAGGCGACCGCCACGCTGCCAAGGAAGTTCGCCAGGGTCACCCAGAACCAGTTCCGCGCCACGCTCATAAAGCTGATGCGGCGGGCAAACCAGGCGACCGGCAGGGTCATCATATTTCCGGTCAGCAGTTCACCACCCGCCAGCACGGTCATGATGATACCCACCGGGAAGACAGCCGCACCTAACAGGCCACCAAATGAGCCCCACTCAGCCGGCAGGGTGTTAATCACGTGAAGATCCAGCAGGAAGCCGGTCGCAATAAATGCGCCCGCCATAAAGCCGAGAATCAGGAGGATGCTGACAGGCGCACGGCTTTTGGCCACGCCTGACTGGATCGCCAGTTGTGCGATTTCTTTAGGTGTATGCAGCGACATAGTATCTCAATAGTTTTTTTATGATTAATGGGACGATAACGCCTGGTGGACGCGTGGTGTGCGGGAGAGGGTCCCGGTGACCACTAAATTAGCGGGCTAAGTTTTGCACGCGAAAAAGACGAAGACAAGAAAATTCCTATAACATATTTAACCGGGAATTAACCTGACGGCAGACTGAATAACAGCCAAAAAACGGCCCTGCCGGAACAGACACGATTTTCAGCTGCGGCATGCTGCTGAAACTTCGCAGGTTGCCGCCTTTTTCAGCGATCAAACAGAGAATGTCATTTTGCCGTTGACACCCTGGAGGCGGTTTCATATTATGCCGTCCGTCGCTTAACGCGACAGTTTTTCGGTTCGGGGCTATAGCTCAGCTGGGAGAGCGCCTGCATGGCATGCAGGAGGTCAGCGGTTCGATCCCGCTTAGCTCCACCAAACTTCTTCCCAAAAGTTTGGTACTGAAAAACGAATCCAGATGTGGGGGTATAGCTCAGCTGGGAGAGCGCTTGCATGGCATGCAAGAGGTCAGCGGTTCGATCCCGCTTATCTCCACCATTTTCTGACACGTTGCTGTCAACATTCTTTCCGATTTATCTTTCATTCGCCTGTTCCTGCGAATCTATATTCATCGCGATTTACATCACGCTGCTGCGTACGCTATTTACTGGCAATACTTTCTGTGACGCCTCCAGCGCCTCTGCCGGGACATTGTGCTGTCCGTCGCGCAAGGTTTAACTCCAGACGTGACCAGGGTGTGGAGTGGAAGCAGGTATGTAAAAGAAGAGGCAAAGCGGAAAGGGCGAATCAGCGGAAGCTGAGCAGGGATGGCGCAAAATGAAAAGGGCGAGCCAGGCTCGCCCTTTGATGCTTAGAACCGTATCAGAACGCCAGAACCAGACCGGCAATAGCGGCGGAGAGCACGCTGACCAGCGTAGAGCCGTACAGCAGCTTCAGGCCAAAGCGGGAAACCACGTTACCCTGTTCTTCGTTCAGACCTTTAATCGCGCCGGCCACGATGCCGATTGAAGAGAAGTTGGCGAACGACACCAGGAAGACGGACAGAATACCTTCTGAATTTGGTGACAACTGACCCGCGATTTTCTGCAGATCCATCATGGCAACAAACTCATTCGATACCAGCTTGGTCGCCATAATGCTGCCGACCTGCAATGCTTCGCCAGAAGGCACACCCATCATCCAGGCAAACGGATAGAAGACAAAGCCAAGAACGCCCTGGAAGCTGATGCCGAAGATCAGATCAAACAGCGCATTCAGGCCTGAAATCAGCGCGATAAAGCCAATCAGCATGGCGGCTACGATAATCGCAACGCGGAAACCGGCCAGGATATATTCGCCCAGCATCTCAAAGAAGCTCTGACCTTTATGCAGATCCTGCAGCTGCAGATCTTCTTCGTTCTCAACACGGTAAGGGTTGATCAGCGACAGCACGATAAAGGTACTGAACATGTTGAGCACCAGTGCAGCGACCACATATTTTGGCTGCAGCATCGTCATGTAGGCTCCGACGATGGACATCGATACCGTCGACATTGCGGTCGCAGCCATGGTGTACATGCGACGCTGTGACATCTTGCCCAGAATATCTTTATAGGCGATGAAGTTTTCTGACTGTCCCAGTATCAGAGAACTCACGGCGTTGAAAGATTCCAGTTTTCCCATGCCATTGACTTTCGACAGCACGGTACCGATACCGCGGATAACCCACGGCAGGATACGGAAATGCTGCAGAATGCCGATCAGTGCAGAGATAAAGACAATTGGGCACAGTACATTAAGGAAGAAGAAGGCCAGGCCTTTATCGCTCATGTTGCCGAAGACAAAATTGGTTCCCTGAGCCGCATACTTCAACAGATGGTCAAAGAAGCCCGCGAAGCCTTTGACGAAACCCAGTCCCGTTTCTGAGTTCAGGAAGAACCAGGCGAGCACAATTTCAATCACCAGTAGCTGTATAATGTAGCGAATGCGAATGCTTTTACGATCGTGACTGATCAGTAAGGAGAGTATCCCGACCACCACCAGTGCTAAAAGAAATTGCAAAATATGGGACATGGTTGCTCCAAATTTGAGGAGGGTTGTATTTTGTTGCGTATTCTATGTAACGCGTTACTTAAAAACGAGATCTGAACCACAATATAAGTATTCGCTATCGCTATATTTTCCAGAAAAGTTCCAGAGATCACGTCCTGTTTACAAATCATTCACTCCAGATAACCACATAATTATTGTCTATATTTTACACGAGGCGTAGAGTGACACTATTGCTCACATTTTTAGCAATCACTTCCTTTACTGTAAGATATAGCAATGGCTATACTTTATAGCAGCATCTATTACATCGATAACAATAAACGAATTTCACTTGCACATGCCAACCCCTAAGCTGCCGGGGCAGGCAAATGTTCAGACAGGGTACCGGATATGTTTGAAAGTCGTACCGCCGAGCGCGCCGCTCGCGGAGTCAGAAAAGTCAAACTCGCACTGCTGGGCCCCGCCTTTATCGCCGCTATCGGCTATATCGATCCGGGCAACTTTGCGACCAACATCCAGGCGGGCGCTGCTTACGGCTACAAATTGCTGTGGGTAGTGGTATGGGCCAACATTATGGCCATGCTTATCCAGCTGATGTCCGCCAAGCTGGGTATCGCCACTGGCAAAAATCTCGCCGAGCATATCCGCGATCGCTTTCCTCGTCCCGCCGTCTGGTTTTACTGGGTGCAGGCGGAAATTATTGCGATGGCTACCGATCTGGCGGAGTTTATCGGCGCTGCGCTGGGCTTCAAACTACTGCTCGGCATCTCACTGATGCAGGGCGCAGTGCTGACCGGCATCGCCACGTTCCTGATATTGATGTTACAGAGCCGCGGTCAGAAACCGCTGGAGCGGGTGATTGGCGGACTGCTGCTGTTTGTGGCGGCAGCCTATATTGTCGAACTCTTCTTTTCTCAGCCCAACGTTAAGGAGCTGGTGGTCGGCATGGCGCTGCCCGCGCTACCCACGTCAGATGCCGTCTTCCTTGCAGCCGGTGTGCTGGGTGCGACCATTATGCCGCACGTAATCTATCTGCACTCCGCGCTGACGCAGGGCAAGAGTGAGGACAGCAAAGGCCAGCGTTACTCTTCAACCAAACTGGACGTCGCGATTGCCATGACCATCGCCGGATTCGTTAACCTGGCGATGATGGCGACTGCGGCGGCGGCCTTCCACTTCAGCGGGCACAGCAAAATCGCTGAGCTTGACCAGGCCTATCTGACGCTGCAACCGTTGTTAGGTCAGGCGGCGGCAACGGTATTTGGTCTGAGCCTGGTGGCTGCCGGACTCTCCTCAACGGTGGTCGGAACGCTGGCGGGACAGGTAGTGATGCAGGGCTTTATCCGTTTCCATATTCCACTCTGGGTGCGGCGTACGGTAACCATGCTGCCTTCCTTTATTGTTATCTGGGCAGGATGGGATCCAACAAAGGTGCTGGTGATGAGTCAGGTGCTGTTGAGCTTCGGTATCGCGCTGGCGCTGATTCCGCTGCTCTCCTTTACCGGCAACCGCGAGCTGATGGGCGACGATATGGTTAACTCGCGCCTGATGCAGAATACCGGACGACTGATCGTATTGCTGGTTATTGCGCTGAATCTTTATCTGCTGGTGGGCGAAGCGCTGGGGCTGTAAGGGTTTCTGGAAACAAAAAAACGCCCGGCATGTGCCGGGCGTTTTTTATTAGTGGCGATCGTGTCCGTGATGATCGGGACCACCAGGCCCAAAACCACGCGGGCCAGGACCTGGACCACGACGGTCATGATGATCCCAGTCACGATCGCGGCGATGCTGATGATCCCAGCGGCGCTCACGGTCGCGCTCCTGCCAGCGGCGTTCACGCTCCCACTGCTGTTGACGACGCCACTCTTCGTGTCGCCACCAGCGGCGTTCATTGTACGTATAGCGGTCATTCCACCAGCGGGGTTCACGCCAGCGACCGCCATCCCAGTAGTTACCATGATTATCGCGATCGCCCAGATTCAGCGTAACGCCGGGGGCCAGAGTAATAGAGGCACTGGAGGCCTCAGCTGTGTGATAGGCCAGCGGCGACAACACCGCCAGCAGGGCAGCAAAAATAAGTGCTCTTTTCATTATATTCTCCTCATCAACAGTCTGATGCTGTTGCGGCGCAGTGATTATGCCTGCGTATTACTGCTGTTACCGCATCATTGTGTCGGAAGATTGTGAGGAAATTGGGGAGAGAAAGGAGATTGAGACTATTCTGGCGAGAAAACACCCGGCCTGCGCCGGGCGGGGGAAAATTACAGCAGGGCCGCGTCAATCGCCGCTAACTCCGTGTCGCTGAACTGACGTCGGGCGAGCATCGCCACCGCGTCATCGATCTGGGCCGTTTTACTGGCACCAATCAGCACCGAGGTAACGCGATCATCGCGCAACACCCATGCCAGCGCCATCTGCGCCAGCTTCTGTTCACGTTGCTGCGCAATCACATTCAGCCTGCGGACCTTCTCCATCTTCTCATCCGTCAACTGACTTTCACTCAGGAACTTGCTGCCGCTGGCCGCACGCGAATCTTCCGGGATGCCCTGGAGATAGCGATCGGTGAGCACGCCGCCTGCCAGCGGCGAGAAGGCGATACAGCCGACGCCCGCATCACCCAGCGTCTGAATCAATCCCTGTTCAGGCGTTCGTTCAAACATCGAATAGCGCGGCTGGTGGATCAGACAAGGCGTGCCGAGATCGCGCAGGATAGCGATCGCCTCGGCAGCAAGATCGGCCGGATAGTTAGACAGGGCAGCGTAAAGCGCTTTGCCCTGGCGCACCACATGATCCAAAGCACGCATCGTCTCTTCCAGCGGCGTTTCCGGATCGGGGCGGTGATGATAAAAAATATCCACATACTCCAGTCCCATGCGCTTCAGGCTCTGATCCAGGCTGGCGACCAGATACTTACGCGAACCCCAGTCGCCATACGGTCCCTGCCACATGGTATAGCCCGCTTTGGTGGAGATAATCAGCTCATCACGATGGGCACGAAAATCTTCCCGCAGAATACGACCGAAATTCTCCTCTGCTGAGCCCGGCGGCGGACCGTAGTTATTCGCTAAGTCGAAGTGGGTGATACCGAGGTCAAACGCATGACGTAGCAGCTCACGGCTGTTATCGACCCGGGTGCTGTCACCAAAGTTGTGCCACAGTCCCAGCGAAATGGCGGGCAGTTTAATGCCGCTGCGGCCGCTGCGACGGTATTCCATCTGTTGATAGCGATCGGGATGGGGGAAAGAGGACATTCAGCGCTCCTGAGTAAAAACGGGGATATGTGCCAAAAGTCTATCAGTGTATACGGTTACACTCAGTGACAGCGCGCAGCAGTTCGCGTTTTTACAGAATAATCCGCCAGCGTAACGCCGCCTTTCCAGCCAATGTGGCTGGCGAAAAGCGTGGCACTCCTCGCTAATTTCATCGGCTGTCAGATACTTAATCCAACTCTTCCCTGAAAGGATTGCGCAATGTCCACATTCACTGTTGGAGATTACCTGCTGACCCGTCTGCAGGAGTTGGGTATAAAGCATCTGTTTGGCGTGCCGGGCGACTATAACCTGCAGTTTCTTGATCGGGTCATCGACCATCCGGACATCTGCTGGGTAGGCTGTGCCAATGAGCTTAATGCCGCCTATGCGGCGGACGGCTATGCACGCTGCAACGGTGCCGGGGCGCTATTAACCACCTTTGGTGTGGGCGAACTCAGCGCGATTAACGGCATTGCAGGCAGTTATGCTGAGTATCTGCCGGTGATCCATATCGTTGGCGCGCCAGCGACTTCAGCACAATTACAGGGTGACTGTGTCCACCATTCACTGGGCGATGGCGATTTCCGGCATTTCATACGCATGGCCGCCGAAGTCAGTGCCGCAACGGCACAACTTACTGCCGATAATGCGACTGCTGAAATTGACAGGGTAATAGAGCATGCGTTACAGGCCCGTCGTCCAGGCTATCTGTCGCTGGCCGTTGACGTGGCGGCTATAGAGGTGCGACCTCCCACGCAGCCCCTCAATCCTCATCAATCTTCTTCGCCCGATGCGCGTCGCGCATTCCGCGACGCGGCGGAGCGGTTGCTGGCACCGGCAGAGCGAGTGTCACTGCTGGCCGATTTTCTGGCACTGCGCTGGCAGCAGCAGTCTGCGCTGGCCGCGCTGCGCGAAAAGAGCGCAATTCCCTGCGCCAGTCTGCTGATGGGCAAAGGCGTACTGGATGAGCAGCAGCCCGGTTATGTCGGAACTTATGCCGGTGAGGCCAGCACAGGGCAGGTGTGCGAACAGATCGAGCAGGTGGATGTGGCGATCTGTGTCGGCGTGCGTTTCACCGACACCATTACAGCAGGCTTCACGCAGCAGTTTGCGCCTGAGCGACTGATCGATCTGCAACCCTTCAGCGCCAGCGTGGGCGGGGAACATTTCGCGCTATTGTCGATGGCGGATGCGCTTAGCGAGCTGCAACCGCTGTTTGAACACTACGGGCAGCAGTGGCAGCCCGCCATCGCACCGTCTGCCGTGCAACCGGCTGAACCGGCCGCCGTGATCAGTCAGCAGGCTTTCTGGCAGGCGATGCAGGCTTTTCTGCAACCCGGCGACCTGATTCTGGCGGAGCAGGGGACAGCCGCCTTTGGTGCCGCTGCGTTGCGACTGCCCTCGCAGGCGCAGCTGGTGGTTCAGCCATTATGGGGATCAATCGGCTATACTCTTCCGGCAGCGTTTGGCGCGCAGACCGCTGACCCCGATTGCCGGGTTATCCTGATTATCGGAGACGGTTCGGCGCAACTGACGATTCAGGAACTGGGTTCTATGCTGCGCGATGAGCAGCGACTGATTATCTTTCTGCTGAATAATGAAGGCTATACCGTCGAACGGGCCATTCATGGCGCAACACAGCGTTATAATGATATTGCCCCGTGGAACTGGACAGCCTTACCGCACGCACTGAGTCTGCAGGGCCAGGCACAGAGCTGGCGCATCAGTGAAACCGTGCAGTTAGACGAGGTGATGGCGCGACTTTCAGCGCCTCAATGGCTGTCGCTGGTTGAGGTAGTCATGCAGAAAGAGGATTTGCCGCCACTGCTACGAAAAGTCACCGCCTGCCTGAATCAACGCAACGGCGGCTAAGATTCAGATAGTTGCCGCTGTGCAGGGTGGACTATCGCGGTTAGGCTGTAGCACACCTGAGTAAGACGCTCACCAATCGCACCGGTGAGCGTTGTTGTTTTATGGGCAGAATTTTATAGTGTCCTCCAACTCTTAAGACCCCAAGCGGAGCAACAGAAGAATGACAACCTATGCCTTGGTCGGCGATGTCGGCGGTACTAACGCACGCCTCGCCCTGTGTGAGGTGGAAAGCGGCAGCATCACCCAGGCCAAAACATTCTCAACATCAGAATACGACAGCCTCGAAGCCGTCATCCGCCACTATCTTGATGAACAACAGCAGGATGTTAAAGATGGCTGTATCGCTATCGCCTGCCCGATTACCGATGACTGGGTTGAAATGACCAACCATGACTGGGCGTTTTCTACGCGCAAGCTCAAAGAGAACATCGGTTTTGAACACCTGGAAATCATTAACGACTTCACTGCGGTATCCATGGCGATTCCGATGCTGACCGCCGATAACGTGATTCAGTTTGGCGGCACAGCCCCGGTGAAAGATAAGCCTATTGCGATTTATGGTGCCGGTACCGGATTAGGCGTCAGCCATCTGGTGCACGTGGACAAACGCTGGGTCAGCCTGCCAGGCGAAGGCGGTCATGTCGATTTCGCCGCTAACAGCGAAGAAGAAGATCAGATTCTGGAAGTGCTGCGTGAGGAGCTGGGTCATGTTTCAGCAGAACGTATCCTGTCCGGTGCCGGTCTGGTTAACCTCTATCGTGCGATTGTTAAAGTCGATAATCGTGTGCCGGAAAACCTGAAGCCTAAAGATGTCAGCCAGCGTGCGCTGGATGACAGCTGCATCGACTGCCGTCGTGCGCTGTCGATGTTCTGCGTCATTATGGGCCGTTTCGGCGGCAATCTGGCATTGAACCTCGGCACCTTTGGTGGCGTCTACATTGCGGGTGGCATCGTGCCACGTTTCCTGGAGTTCTTTAAAGCGTCAGGTTTCCGTGCTGCTTTCGAAGATAAAGGCCGCTTCCGTGACTATGTTGCCAGTATCCCGGTCTATATGATCACGCACGATCAGCCTGGCCTGCTGGGCGCGGGCGCGCATCTGCGCCAGACGCTGGGTCGCATTATCTGATTCGGTTTCACCTCGCGCGCACGGCCACTTTGCGCGCGTTCGGTTTTCCCGACCTGCCTGCTTCAGCAGGACAGGATCGGGAAATCACTCTCAGCTTCAGCACTCGCTCTTCTGAGACATTCCCCCTCTCCTTTACTACAGGCGCATCAGCTGCCGAAACTGCTTCACCTTGCTGCGGCTCACCGGCACCTGAAACTCCAGATCGCGCAGCTTCAGCAGATAGGTGTTGTTAAACCATGGCTCAATTTCGCGGATCTTGCTGAGGCTGACGCAGTAAGAGCGGTGGCAGCGGAAGAACTGCTGCTCCGGCAGACGTGAACAGAATTCGGTAATATTCATCGACATCACGTAAGACTCACGCCGCGTGTACACAAACGTCAGCTTTTCATGGGCTTCTACGTAATAAATGTCGTTCACGTCCGTGACGATAATACGCTCATCTTTGATCAGGTTGACCGTCTGCGGTGCTGGCGTGGCGCTGAGAGGACTGACCGCCTGCTGCGCCTGTGCCGTGACTTCCAGCTTGTTCAGCATGGTGACAATCCGCGACTCCTGATAAGGCTTGAGAATGTAGTCAAACGCCTCCAGCTCAAACGCCTCCACCGCATGCTCTTTCCACGCAGTGATAAAGACAATCAGCGGCTTGTGCGCAAACTGATGGATATTCTGTGCCAGCAGCATGCCATCCAGCGAAGGAATGTTGATGTCGAGAAAAATCACATCAACCCGATGCTGTTGCAGATACTTCAGCACATCGAGGCCATCATCAAAGCAGGCTTCAATCTCGATTTTGCTGTGATGCTGAATCATCCAGCTCAGCTCCTGCTGCGCCAGGAATTCATCTTCCACAATAATGGCTTTCATAACAGATTCTCCGCCAGCCGCTGGCCATTCTTACTCAGCGTAAAGGAAATCTCTGTGCCCGGCTGGTGACGTACGATGTTCAGTCCCTGACCTGACAGAAGTTTTACCCGATGATGTACATTGAGCAGGCCGATTTTATTACCGGGCATCTCATTGCGCGCCACTCTTGCCATGACTTCGTCACTGATGCCCTGGCCGGTGTCCCGCACCGAGATGCGCACGCTTTCGCCCCGATCCCGAACGCTCAGCGTTACCACGCCTTTGCCTTTACAGGGCTGAATACCATGCACAATCGCATTCTCCACCAGCGGCTGGATCAGCAGACTGGGCAGCAGAAAATGAAGATCTTCGTCGACGTCATAGATCATCGTCAGCTTATCGCCAAACCGCGCCTGCTCAATGGCGATGTAATCTTTGACCTGCCACAGCTCCTTACGGATATCGATCAGCTCATCATCGTTGAGCTCCAGGTTGTAGCGCAGGTAGCGTGACAGGTTAATCACCAGCTGGCGGGCGGTATCGGGATTAAGCCGGATAGAAGAGGAGATGGCATTCAGGGCATTGAACAGGAAATGGGGATTTATTTTACTTTGCAGCGCCCGCAGTTCCGCTTTATTGGCCATCTCTCGCAGCTGCTCGGCGCGCGACACTTCAAGCTGGGTAGAGATGATTTGCGACAGGCCGATGGCCATCTCCTTCAGCGAGCCGGTAATACGGTGCGCGCGGCGATAGTAGATTTTTAGCGTGCCGGTGACTTTGCCTTTTTCCCACAGCGGAATGACGATCATCGAATGGATATCTTTGGTGCGGTGCGCTTCATCGTTGTTCTTAATAATAATTTTACCACTGGCAATCGACTGCGCCGTAGTGGGACTGATGCCATCATCGCCATGTTGATAGTTGTGTTCACCATAGCCGACGTAGGCCAGAATCTGCTTTTTGTCGGTCATCGCCACCGCATCGGCTTTGATCTCCCGCCGGATAATGTCACAGATGTTGCGAAGTGAGTCGCTGTTAACCTGACGAAACAGCGGCAGGGTTTTGTTGGCGATCTCCAGCGCCAGCTTGGCCTGACGGGCGGCAATCGCCTCTTTCTCTCCCTCGACGCTCTGCACCAGCAACACAATAATACCGATACTGGAGGCACCGAGGATCATCGGCAGGGCAATCTCCGACACAATCGCCAGCCCGAGTGAGGCGGGGCGCGCCCACAGGACGATCAGCAACATCGTCAGGGCTTCACACAACATGCCGCCGACGATACCGGCGCGCCAGCGATGCTCTTTCAGCACGCGGCGATTAATGCCGCCTGCGACGACACCGGCAATGATGCTGGTAATCAGACAGGGCACGGAGGTCACGCCGTGAATATCGATCAAAAAACGGTGCAGCCCCGCAATCACACCGGTGGCGATGCCGACCCAGGGACCAAACAGAATGCCGCCCGCCATCACGGCGATGACACGCACATTCAGCAGCGAACCGTCGACATTGACCCCAGACCAGGTACTGAACAGCGCAAACAGGGAAAAGATGGCGGTTACCGCCATTTTCTCTGCGCGCGTGTGTTCATCTTTTTGCAGCAGTTGACGAAACGGGCGGGTGCGCGTCAGGAAGAACAGGCAGATCAACATCAGGGCGGCGCGGTCAAATACTGCCAGTAACATCGTGAAGTGGGAGGACACAGGCGGCTCGTCGGCAATGGAAAGTATCCCTATCATAAAAAATGTGATCGCGAACCGCTAGCGCGCCGCACAATCACGCCGGGACTTCGTGTTTCAGATCAATTTTTAAGGCCTGTGCATAAAAAGAGGAAAGGTTGAGTGCAATAAAGGGGAACAGTTTTGCATCCTGCCAGCGCTGGTCGCTGTGATGCCATTTTGCTATGTTGCGCGATGACGCGCGCCAGCGACCACTGGAAAACCGTGCCCATCGGGAGCAGCAGATGCAACTTGTCACCGCCAGATTAACCCTGAATAAATTACAGCCAGAAGACTGGCAACTGTTTCGTGCCGTCCATGAAGATCGCGACACCATGACGTGGGTGAGCGAGATCCCCGATGAAGCGGATATTCGGCAACGCTTCACCGCGCGTCTGGCTCCGTGGCAGCCAGGCAGTTTTCATATGCTCTGTCTGGTGGCACGCCGACGCGATAGCGGTGAGCCAATAGGCCTGTTTGGCTGCAGCCCGGAGTGGGAGCCACACCGTCAGGCGGAGGTGGGTTATATGCTGCTGCATCGCCACTGCGGACAGGGCTATGGCAGTGAGGCGCTGGCGGCGCTGTGTCAGTTTCTGCTTGAAGCCGATTTCCATAAACTTAAGGCGATGGTGGTTGAAGGTAACTGGGCGTCACGCCGGATTCTGGAGAAAAACGGTTTCCAGCTGGAGGGCACGCTGCGGGATAATTATCTGCTGAACGGCCACTGGGTGAACGATTGGCTGCTGGGACGGCTGAATCCGCAAAAATAAAAAAATTTTCCGCCACCCTCGACAAAATGATCTTCGCCACGTTATGTTCGTAACGGGTCACCGCAGTGACCCGCGTCGCTCGGACGGTCCGGGCGCTTACGTAATCCAGAGGACATCATGGCTGATAACAGCACACCCCGTCGTTTCTCACGTATTGAACGTTTACCCCCTTACGTTTTCAACATCACCGCTGAACTGAAGATGGCTGCGCGCCGGCGCGGCGAAGATATCATCGACTTTTCAATGGGGAATCCTGATGGCCCGACCCCGCCGCACATCGTTGAAAAGTTATGCCAGGTAGCGCAGCGCGACGACACCCACGGTTATTCCACCTCACGCGGCATTCCACGTCTGCGCCGGGCGATCTCGCGCTGGTACGCCGATCGCTACCAGGTGGAGATCGATCCTGAATCTGAGGCGATTGTGACTATCGGCTCCAAAGAGGGGCTGGCGCATCTGATGCTGGCGACGCTGGATCATGGTGATACCGTGCTGGTACCGAACCCTAGCTATCCGATTCACATCTACGGTGCGGTAATCGCCGGAGCGCAGGTGCGTTCGGTGCCGCTGGTGGCGGGTGTTGACTTCTTCAATGAGCTGGAACGCGCCATTCGTGAGAGTTACCCCAAGCCAAAAATGATGATCCTTGGCTTCCCGTCTAATCCCACCGCACAGTGTGTGGAGCTCGACTTTTTCGAGCGGGTGATTGCGCTGGCAAAACAATACAACGTGCTGGTGATCCACGATCTGGCCTATGCCGACATCGTCTACGATGGCTGGAAAGCGCCGTCGATTATGCAGGTGCCGGGTGCGCGTGATGTCGCCGTCGAGTTTTTCACCCTGTCAAAAAGCTACAACATGGCGGGCTGGCGCATCGGTTTTATGGTGGGCAACAAAGAGCTGGTCGCCGCGCTGGCACGCATCAAAAGTTACCATGACTACGGCACCTTTACGCCGCTGCAGGTGGCGGCGATTGCGGCGCTGGAAGGGGATCAACAGTGTGTTCGCGACATTGCAGAGCAGTACAAACGGCGTCGTGATGTGCTGGTCAAGGGATTGCATGAAGCGGGCTGGATGGTAGATAACCCGAAAGCCTCGATGTATGTCTGGGCAAAAATTCCGGACCACTATGCACATCTGGGGTCCCTGGAGTTTGCCAAACATATGCTGCAGGAGGCGAAAGTCTGTGTTTCACCCGGCATCGGATTTGGCGACTATGGTGATACGCACGTGCGTTTTGCACTGATTGAAAACAGCGATCGCATTCGTCAGGCGGTGCGGGGAATTAAAGCGATGTTTCGTGCCGATGGCGTTTTGCCAGGCAGCATGAAAACAGAAGAAGAGCACTGACAGCCAGCAGGGGCGACGCAATCGTCGCCCCGTGGCGGCACTGTCACGCTATTACTTCAGGAGCAGAACAAAGGTTCCGAACCAAAGTAACGCGAAAAAAGATATTCCCATCAAGGCATATTTCACAAAGCAACTCCTCTGAGCGGTTACGATGATGGCGATCCCAAACCAGTGCAACGCGAACAGCTGTGGAAAAGAGATCGCCATTTCAGTAATGGTCTGCTCATTTCCGGGTCGATCTGAATAACTCAGAACAGGATCAGGCGCTAATTTACGCGTAATCCTGCCTAAATGAAATAGGTCCGTTCTGAGATATTGCTCACAATTTTACGGCACCTGGATTTCCGGGATCGCCGACATGCCGACACGTAACTGAGCCAGATGCTGTTGGTCACTATCCAGCACAATTTTAACCGGCAGACGTTGAACGACTTTAGTGTAGTTGCCGGTGGCGTTATCGGGGGCGATCGCGGAAAAAGTTGCGCCGGTGGCTGGCGCGATGCTGTCCACGTGGCCGGTGAAGGTCTTGCCTGGCAGGGCATCAATACGAATTTGTACCCGCTGACCCGGACGCACATCGCTTAACTGCGTCTCAAGGTAGTTAGCCGTAATGTAGGTCTGCTGCAGGGGTACCACCGCCAGCAGACGGGTTCCGGCTGACACGTAAGCGCCAGTCCGCACCGAGCGCTGACCGATCATGCCGTCAACAGGTGCCGTGATACGCGTGTAGGAGAGATTCAGCCTGGCCTGATCGACGCTGGCTCTGGCCGCGGCGACATCCGCTTCCGCTGAACGCACCGCAGCCTGTAACACGCCGACCTGTTTCACTGCCGATGCCAGCGCAGCCTGACTCTGATGCACGGCTGCCAGTGCTGAACGCTGGTTCGAGCTGGCTTTCTGCTGATCGTCGGCGGCTACGGTGCCGCTTTTATAGAGTCGGTTGTAGCGATCGGCGCTCTGTCCGGCATACTGCGCGGACGCCTGGCTGGCCGCGACGCTGGCTTTCTGCTGATCAATCACCGACTGCTGCTGTTCCAGCTGTGCCTGGCTACTCAGCAGTTTCGCCTGACTCACCTGCAGGTCTGCCTCGGCACTTTCCAGCGCCACACGATAGTCACGGTCGTCCAGCGTTGCCAGCAGCTGACCGGCTTTGACCTGCTGATTATCCTGCACCTGCACGTTGCTGATGTAGCCGGAGACTTTTGGCGCCACCAGAGTGTAATCCGCGTTGACGTAGGCATCGTTGGTGCGGTGATCGTTGCCGCTCATCATTGACCAGATTGCAAAAGCGATGGTCAGTAACACCAGCAGCAGCAGTGTGAGCACCAGAGTTCTTCTCATTTCGAAAGCACGCATATTCAGTTATTCCGGGAAGGGTTTTGAAGCAAAGTTTGAGGCGGCCAGACCCGTTTTGGCAGGATGGCGGTAAGCAGTAACAGGCAGGCGGCAAAACCGGTCAGCATCAGCCAGCTGTCGCTCAGACTTAATACCGTGGCCTGATGCCGGACCAGCGTGGCGAATCCGCTGAGATTATCGCTGGCGCTGATGCTGCCATCCGGCAACAGCGGCAGACTGCCGCTGGCCTGATCGGCCGTCGGCGCGGTCATTAGCCAGCTGCGACTGGCGGCCTGATTAATCAGGATGCTGGAGTGAAACTGTTCGCGATGGGAGAGAAAAACCTCAACCAGCGTGGAGGCGGCGATGCTGGAGAAGCCGCGCACCGTATTAAACATTGCCGAGGCAAACGGGCCTTCCGGGGGAGCCACCACACTGGTGGCGCTCATCAGTATCGGCAGAATAATCATCGGTTGGCCGAACGCCTGCAGAATCTGCAGCAGCCAGAAATTCTGGCGCGCCCACTCACTGGTGATTTGCGAGCCCAGCAGACAGGACGTTACCAGCAGGCCAACGCCCGCCGTCAGCATCCAGCGGCAGTCAATCCAGCGAATATTCAGCAGGGCCGCAATCAGCGGCGCGATCAGCAGTTGCGGCAGGCCCACCGTCAGCGCCAGCGGGGCGAACTCCAGGGTGCGAAAGCCGCTGACCTGCGCAAAATAGGCTGACGGCAGGGCTGAGCCCGACAGTCCAAGGATGAGTACGCAGGCCAGTCCCAGCAGGCCGTGTGCGAGATTGGGCCGCCGCAGCATCTGCAATTTAAACAGGGGCAACGGGTGAAACCACTCATTAATCAGGAAAACCAGCAGCAGCGGCAGCGCGGTCAGTAACATACCGACGATCAGTGGGGAGTTCAGCCAGTCCAGGCGCTCACCCTGGGTCAGCACCAGAACCAGCAGCGCGACTGCACTGCAGCCGGTCACCATGCCGAACAGATCGATCTGCTGAAAGCGTTCCGGACGCAGCGGGTCCTGCGGTATCCCCCAGCTAATCAGCACCATGGCAATGAGCATTAATGGCACGACCTGCCAGAACACCATCATCCAGCTGACATGATCGGTCCATAACGACGCCAGTGAGGCCGCCATATTGGGGCCAAACGTCGCGGTCAGGGCATAGCCCGCCAGACCAAACAGCTTAAAGGGCGGCGGCAGAAAGCGCAGGGCTACGGTCATCAGCATCGGCGGCAGTGCGCCACCAAACAGGCCCTGCAGCACGCGCAGGCTGATAAACAGCGTCGGATCCGGCACCAGCGGCAGCAGAATGCCGGTCAGCATCAATCCCGCCGACACGCCGAGCGTAAAACGCCGCAGCGACAGAGTGACGGCAAACCAGGGTGCGATCATCATGGCAGCGACTTCTGCGGCCTGATAACCGGAAATAATCCAGCTACCCTGATCGTAACCGATGCCAATGGCGGCCCGGATATCTGCCAGCGTAATATCACTGACGCGATCGTTCAGCCCGGAGGTGAGGGCAGCAATGAGTACGCCGACCAAGCCAAGCGCCAGTCGCAGTGTAAAAGGATGAGGGGCCAGCGCGGTGGCAGGCTTAGCGTTCATTGCAGGCGATCTCGTTATTATGATGCAGTGTACTGCGATGTGATACAGGACGTAATATTACATCCCGGTATGCTGTATTGCAATGTGGTACAGACTGTAAAAAGTGCGGCATTCGCGCTACAGTAAGGCAGCTCAAACAGGACGACGCTATGGCACATCAACCCTCCAGCCGCGAGGAGGAAAAAACGGGCGGCATTCAGGTCATCGCCCGTGCGGCAAAAATTCTAAATGCGCTGGGCGAACAGCCGGGCGGCATGAGCCTTGGCGAGATTGCTCAGGCGGTAGAACTCCCCCGTTCAACGGTGCAACGCATTGTTGCCGCACTCGACAGCGCCGAGCTGGTGCGCAGCAGCGGGGCCGGTGGATTGCGACTGGGTCCGGCACTGTTAAAACTGATCTCCAGCGTCCATACCGACGTGGTCGATCTGGTCAGTCCGCTACTGGAAAAACTCTCTTCCGACACCAATGAGACGGTTTCACTGGCGCGCGCCAGCGGCAGCCAGCTGGCGATTATTCACCACGTGGTGGCATCGCGGGAGCTGCGGGTCGTTCCACATATGGGACTCAATCTGCCGCTCTACAGCACCTCCGGTGGACGGGCGCTGCTGGCGCTGGAGTGTGAAAAAGATGTGCGGACGATCGTCGGTGAGGGCTGGCAGGAATTAACCGATATGACGGTGAAAACGCTGCCGCAGTTGCTGCAACTTATCAGGGAAGTGCGCGAAACCGGTATCGCTGTGGATCGCGGTGAAACGCTGGAGGGTATCTCTACTATGGCGTTTGCGCTGGATACGCTGTTTGGTCGCTTTTCTGTCTCTTTGCTGGTGCCCTCTGCACGTTTTCTGCGTCACGAAGCCCGTTTCCGTGACGAGATGCTGAAGTGCAAAGAGGCGCTGGTGCGTGAAATCGGCAAAGTCGCCGCGATAGAAGGATAAGCATCTGATGAAAACCCTGCTGATGGCTATTGACCACTCTCCGGTCGCGGAGAAAGTGGTTGCTTTAACGATTGAAGAAGCGCTGGCGCATCGCGCCGATGTGGTGGTGCTGTGCTGTGTTGATCCTGCTTACTCCTCCTGCAATCAGCCGATGGAAATCGATGCAGGTGAAGATCCCGCCGATTTTGTGGCGGCGCAGGATGAGCAGAATACGGCAGAAATGGTGGTGCGCCATGCGCTGGCACCGTTATTGCGCGCGGGCATTAACGCGCGTGGCATGATTCTGGCGGGTGACGCAGCAGACACCATTGTTGCCCAGTCGCAACAGCTTAAAGCCAGCATGATTATTATGGGACGCCGCCATCTCTCCTCTTTAAATCGGCTGTTAAAAGGCTCGGTCAGTGCATCTGTTATTGAGCGTGCTCACTGTCCTGTGCTGATCGATGTGCGTAAGGATTAATCCCGCAGTATGAATTCTCTGCTTTTTATTACGCTGGCCGCGTTTGCGCTGCTGGCGCTTATTGTCATTGTGCTGATCAGAACCACCCGGCTGCGTTTGTGGCAGGGACTGATCCTCTTTCTTCTGCCACTGATACTGGCAAATCTGCTCTGGTTCAGCTGGGTCGCGCCGCATCAGCAGCAGACTGCTCAGCATGAGCAGGCGGTGAATCAGCTGGCAAAGATGCCAGGCTATCGGGTATTGCAGACGCAGGAACCGGCATTATGGTTGTTGCTGACTCAGGAGCTGACCCGGCGGATCCGTGCGGGCGAGCAGCCTGAAAAGGCAACTGGTGAACTGCGTGGCTGGCTGATTGAGGTGATTAATCAGCGCCTGATGCGCGGAACAGATGCGGCGGTCGTTAACTATATCAGCGTCTCGGTTGAAGAGATGCGGGCGCTGAACCAAATCGATCCGGGCCTCTGCTTCCGTTATCTCTATCCGCAGGTGAGTGGTGGCATCAATTTGCAGACAACTCTCTCAGCCTCGCTGAATCAGAAAGAGGCCGATGCCATGGAGCTGCTGTTGCTCAATAGCCCGCCGCCCGAGCAGCCTCTTGAAAAGGCTCAGGCGCAGGATGATCTGCAAAAGATTGTTGGCCGGCTTTATCTGAAGTGGGGCGACAAACTGCAGCAGCTGAATATGCCTGCCGATACGGCGGTGGATCGCTCTTCGCTGTGTGCCATGTCAATTGACCTCTACAGTGCCATTCTGGCATTACCTGACAAGCGCGCCGCTAACCTGTTACGTAGAATGGTCGCAATGACAGGCCAGTAAATCAGCGTACAGCGGGCGAAAAAAAGCCCGCTAAGCGCGGGCAGGGAAGAGAGAGGAACAGATTTTTATTTTTGGCATTTCCTGGTGTGGTGCAGTCTTCGTTTGGTCTGATTACATCCTGTCACCTCTGAAACGATAGTGATAGCCGTTTAATCGTATTACATTAATTGGTAAAAGCTTCTCAAGTTTTAATTTTCGCGCATTAATCCTATGGATGCGTGGCATGCTGCGTCATACACTGCGCGGCAACGTGAGGATAACTAAATGAAAAAATTAATTACCGGCGCACTGGCGCTGATTCTGCTGAGTGGATGTACTGCCAGCAAACCCGGGGCATTTGAACGCGTTGATGAAGATCCCAGCTCCAATACCGTGCAGTACCGTTTTGACCCGTCAAAGGTCAATCGTGATGCGATGGATATCGATCTGGCAAATTACTGCAGTAATAAAGGATTTGATAAAGTTGAGGCGCTGCCTGCTCAGGAGAGTCATATTCCGGGGCTGAAGAAAGTCTGGTTCCAGTGTAATTATGCGCTGAAAAGCTAAATAAAACGGGCGGGATAATTATCCCGCCCTTAAAGTTTACTGCTTTTATTTTATGCTGTGTGACATCTTTGCCCGTTAGTGGCGATGGTGACCGCCATGATACCCACCGTGATAACCTCCATAGTAGCCTCCATGATATCCGCCGCCACCTCCGCGGTGCCAGCCATTGTCGTGTCTGGGGCTGATGATACAACCGCTTAGTAATGCCATCAGCGCAACCACCGAAGCGACTTTAATTAATCTCTTCATCGGAAGCCTCTCCTCTTTTTCAATGACTACGACACTACGCTGGAAAAGTGGAGTGAAGATGCAGGCTTTGTAGAGTTATTTAAGAAGATATGACGGAATATTTCAGAGTGCTATGTTCTGCAGCGGCAGGAAATAAGAAAATCGGAATGAACTGAATAATAAATACTATCAAAGAGAATAGTCTTAAAATCAAGCGAAAATAATTCTCATTTGAAAGTTTTTACCACTACATTATTAGCATGTCAGTTCAACGGGAGAAAAACATGGCGCATGACGTGAAAAATATTCTGGCTTTGCAAGCTGAACTGGGCGAATGCCCGCTCTGGTCTGTCGAAGAACAGGTGCTCTACTGTGTGGATATCCTGGCACCGGCTATTCACCGTTTTGACCCGGTCAGCGGCAAACTGCAGACCTTTCCGCAGGCGGAAGAGGTGGGTTGCATCGGTCTGCGTGAGCAGGGCGGTCTGATCGCCGCATTGCGTGGCGGCGTCTGGCTGCTGGATGCGCAGGGTAAACCAGAGAAAAAGATCGCAGAGAATCCCGGCGTCGCCGCGCAAAGCCGCTTTAATGATGGCCGTGTGGATCCGTGGGGTAACTTCTGGTGCGGCAGTCTGTGGGAACCGCAGGATAAAAATGGTGGTCTGTTATGCCGCGTGACGCCTGACCTGAAGCTGGAAGTGAAGGCGCAGGACATTAAAATTTCCAACGGGCTGGCATTCTCTCCGGACCGGCAATGGATGTATCACAGCGACACGCCGAATGAGGCGCTTTATCGCTATCCGTTAAACGAACAGGGTGAACCGGGTGAACGCACGCTGTTCCGTCGTTTTGACGCAAAAGGGGGGTTACCGGATGGTGCCGCAGTGGATAGCGAGGGTTTCTACTGGTCAGCACAGTTTGATGGCGGACGCGTGGTGCGTATCGATCCGCAGAGCAGCGAAATTGTGGATGAGATCCTGCTGCCGGTGAAGTGGCCAACCATGGTGGCCTTTGGCGGTGCCGATCTTAAAACGCTGTTTATCACCAGTTCACGGGAAGATCGCACCGAAGAGGAACTGGCGCGCTATCCGCAGTCCGGCGATATCTTTGCCGTGGACGTCGCGGTGGCAGGAATAGCAGAGCCGCGATTCCGCGGCTGAATGTTAACGGGCCGCACAATGGCGGCCCGTGGTGGTTGCCCGTGAAGTTAGTGGCGTTGCAACACCGGTTCTGCTGTGACGGCACTCTGCGGCAGTCGGATGGTGAGCGACAGGAACAGGGAGATGACCAGTAGCGTCATAATCAGGCTGAAAGTGACAGTGAAACCACCAAACAACGAGGCGACCAGCGAGCCCAGCACGCTTCCGATACCAAAGCCGAGATAAAGCAGGCCATAGTTTTTTGTCAGGTTGTTGAGGCCAAAAAAGTCACTGACCAGCGACGGGAAAACCGTGATGGTCCCGCCGAAGCTAAAGGCCACACAGGCGAGTGACAGGAAGAAAGTGACCTCATTCATCCGGGTGAACAGCAGCACACTCATACCAATCAGCGACACAATTTGCGCCAGCGAAATGACCCGGATACGGAGCATTTTGTCGGAGAGCACACCTAACACCAGACGGCCACTCAGGTTGGCAATCGCAATTACCGTTACCGCGCTGGCAGCAGTCTGCGTGGAGAGATGCACCAGACCTTCGCCGATATCTTTGGCAACGCCTATCACATAGAGGCCGCTCATACAGGCGGTCAGGAACATCAGCGCCAGCATCCAGTACTGCGGCAGACGCACTGACTGGGCCAGCGTGTAATCCCGCGCATGTTGCTGACCTTTGGCGGTAGTCCCGGTCTGCTGCAGTGGCGCTTCACGCATCAGCAGCGCACCGAGAATAATCATCGACATGGCCAGCACGCCCCAGATCATAAAGGTCTGCTCCAGGCCAACCGTCGCCAGCAGTGCTCCGCAGATAAACTTGAATCCCAGACTGCCAAGGCCGTAAGCGCCAATTGCACAGGCAGAGATCATCCCCTTACGCTCCGGGAACCATTTCACGCAGTTTGACAGCGTCATCAGGTAACCGGCACCATCGGCCAGACCAACCAGCAGCCCGGCACTGAAATAGAGCATCATCAGGTTATTCGCGTGCGCGGTGAGCCAGAAGCCCAGCGCCATCAGTACACCCGCACCAATAGTGACGCGGCGTACGCCAAAACGTTCCTGTAATTTCCCGGCCAGTGAAGAGGCGATAGCCAGACCTAAACTCAGCAGGCCAAAGGAAAACGCGACCTGACTGATTGGTGCATCCAGCTTCTGTGACAGCTGACCGTTGAACAAACTCCATGTATAAACTGAACCCAGTGCAAACTGAGTGATTACCGTTCCGAACAATGTAAGCCAGCGGGAACGCTGGTAAGACGCCTGTTGAGTCTGGTTCATAATTTATCTCTCCCGTCCGGGAATCTGGAAACTGCGGTCAGAATAAAGCAGTGATTCGCGCGCGTGAGCAACAAAGGCATGAACGGAACGTATCAGGGAATGAAATGCCATTCAGATGGTATGAATGACATACGTCGGCAGGCAGCGATAATGCAACGTTGCGTTAAAAGTAACCAAAGCAGCAGCTTGATAAATAAGCGTAACCACCCGTGATAGAATGTTTCAGTGAGCCTGTTATGTGAGCAGCCTCCCGGATCTTTTGCCAGGCTGATAGTTCACTTATCAGGAGGAAATATGAAAGACCGGACATATGAATCCACCACCAGTGAGGACGAAGTTTGCTGCATCATCGGTCAGGCGGTGATTGAACTCAGTACAGAACAACAGCCTGTGACCAAATCGACGCTGGCATTGAAGCTCTTGTCGATGGCCGATCGTGATAGTGACGATGAGCGTGTTCTGCTTTACTGGATTGCGCGTAAAGCGATTAATCAACCACAGAAACTTCTTCAGCAGCAGTGGGCATAGTGCCTATCCGGACGCGGGCCTGAGCCCGTCTCCGTGTCAGATGATGATCCGGCGACGGCTTGCCGGCCAGCGGGCAAACATCACGATATTGCCCAGCAGAATCATGACAAGGCCAGGGATGGCGCTGACATGCCACTCATACCCCTCAAAGCGGGTCGAGAGTGCCAGCGCAACCAGCGGAAACAGAACCGTTGTGTAGGCAGCCCGACTGGCTCCGATACGTCCCACCAGCGTAAAATAGGCACCGAACCCCATCACCGATCCCACGATAGCCAGATAGGTTAATGCGCCAATCCACTGGACATTCCATGTCGGCTGCAGTGAAACACCCTGTAGCAGTGAGACAAGTGCCATCATCAGCGCACCGTAGAACATGCCGTAACTGTTCGTTGTCAGCACGTCGCGTTGCAGACGCTGATGCCGCTGACTGATCATATTGCCGAATGAAAATCCCAGCGTGCCCAGCGCACTCAAACCAATGCCCCACATCAGCCCGGCAGAAGCCTGCGTGCTGCGCAGATCGTGCCAGAACAGCGCAACGATACCTGCCATGCCCAGCACGATCGCCGGAATCAGACGCGGGGAAGGGCGTTGACGGAAAAATATCCAGCTGTTAATGGCGTTATACATGACTGCCATAGAGAAAATGACCGACTCCAGTCCGCTGCTGATATAGCCTGAAGCGTAATAGAAGCAGACAAAGTTGAAGCCAAAAACGCAGCAGCCCTGGAGCATGCAGAAGAGATGATCGCGCAGCGTCAGCCTGTGCAGCCGTTTTATCAGCTTAAGCAGCAATAACATGACCAGTGAAGCCAGTAAAAATCGCCAGAACACTGCGACAGTCACGGCCCCCATGCCAGCAGACTGTTGCGCATAGATCGCAATCCAGGTTGTCCCCCAGATGAGCACGACAGAGAGATACAAAAACAGGTTCATTGCCAGGTTCTCCACCACAAAACGCCGAGTCTGAACTGGTAACGCGCATGGGGCTTGCAGCGGATTGCGCCGGGTTTGCAAAATCTTGCGCATTTTTATCCTCTGTCCCGATATGACCTGTTTTCTCTCCCCTGCAATCCGTAAACTGGCCTTCTGTTTATCTGAACTGATGCCCCGATGCGTACTTATCAGACCTTTGAAATGCTGCAACGCCACAAAGCACAACTGCGCGATCAGGTACAACTCAATAATGGCATTCAGCTGGCCGCCTGGTTTAATAGTGGCGATCGCGTCACCAACCTGAGCGATCATCACACGCTGAGCCTTTATGTGGCTGGCGGCTACGATACCTGGCATAGAACAGCGCACGGCTGGCGCAACGGTGGGGCTCCGGATCGCTTCTGTCTGATGCCCGCAGGCACGGAATCAACCTGGGATTTGCGTGCCGACCTCGCTTTTGTTCATCTCTATTGCAGCGAGAATCAGCTTCGGCACCTGGCCGAACAGGTCTGGGATCGCAGCCCGGCGCAGTTAAATCTGCATGAGAAAGTCTTTTCCGCTGATGACCGCATTACCCAGCTTTATCGGCACTTTCTGCTGAGCAGCGACTGGCAACAGCCCGCCAGTCAGCTGACATTGAGCAGCGCATCAACCCTGCTTCTGACCCATCTGTTGCAGCACTACAGTGCGGTTAGATGGCAATTGCCACAGGTGCGGGGCGGACTGGCTCCAGCGGTCTTGCGGCGGGTTCTGGAATTTATTGAAACTCATCTCGACCAGCCTTTGACCCTGTCGGTGCTGGCGCAGGAAGCGGCACTGAGTGAGTTTCATTTTGCCCGCATGTTCCGTCATACCACTGGCGAAGCGCCGCACCAGTTTGTGATGCGTCGTCGTATGGATCGTGCGCGAACATTGCTTGATCGGCCCGACCTGACGCTGACTGAGATAGCGCTTCAGTGCGGTTTCCACTCTTCAGCGCATTTCAGCCACCGTTTCCGTCAGGTCTATGGCATGACGGCTTCGGCATGTCGGCAGGGGAGTAGCGGAAAATCTTAGCGGCAAATGAAGCGCCATATAGTGCACATCCACGCCATTAATCATTAACAATTCTTATAAAATTATCTGACTTTTTGAGTAGGTGTTTCTTTTTCAATTTCTGTCTTAATCGATCAATAACTTCCTCAACCGCACTTTTTAACTGTGGCGTATTTTCAATCCTGACACTAAAGCTGGCAGCCTTTTGAAACATCTCTTAGTCCATGATGACAAACATATTTACGTCAGTTGCTTGAGAAAATTCTTAAATATCAGACAGGTGCTGGGTTTTCTGTATCTCATTTATTGTTTACATGTGGTTACATTTTAGTGTTTTATTTAGCCAGCCTGTTTTTTTTAAACTCGCAACATGCGTGTTTTGCTCAAACACCCGTTACACCTTTACACTCTCGCATTATGTCACATCGCCAGTAAATGGAATGTACTCGCTAGTGACACAGCTCCTGCTTTTTACTGAATGTTTAAAGGTGGGAATGTTCTTGCACTAAAAACACAGGGATGGTTATGTTCAGTGCTTATCAGTCCAGAATCCTCACAACCCGCGTTAATAGCCAGTTCAGCATTCACTCCGGTTACTTACATAAGAACGTCGGGCTGCCCCTCAAATTAATCCCGGCCGCACACGACAGCTACGGCTGGGAACAGTGTCTGCTTCCCGGACGTAAAAAGATCAACAGCAACAGGAATAATTTTGGCAGCGCACCCGCTGATCTTGCCCCTGCTATAAGCCTGTCATTGGCGAATAATCTGGCATGCGATGGCGCCGAAGAGGGCGCTGACTTCACTTCTCACGCAATAAAAGATTTCGAACCAGAGGAGGTCATGCCTCAGCTCCCCCGGTTTAAAGCAATATTGTCCATGCGAAGCCTGTTTCGTGACCTCAAAGCCAGACTGCCCGACAACATTACCTTTCTTAAAGAGCGGGAAAAATCACCTGGACCTGCATTGACGGCGACATCATTCATTCCTGTTCCGGGAACGAACACGCCACGACGTAAGCCACAGGTGGATCGTCCTCTCTGTCCACGTTGTTGTTTTTGCTGAACCTACGCCCGCTCGGGCGGTAAGCAAAGAAAACCACAAATTACCCGCCCGACCGTATGCGCTTTGGTCCCTTTCTCAGGTAACAGCGATGGGCGGTAGCCGTTATGACGTTCATGGTCTGGAAGCATCCGGATATAGCCGGGATTGAAGACGGAAGTCAGCAGCAAATTTACTGGCTTATTGCCGGCGGATGTATTTCAGGCTGCGCCCTTATCGTATCCGCAGTGCTTCTGGCGGTGGTACGCAATGCTGGCAAACAGGAGTTTAATGCGCTTGTCGACAATATCACCGGTGATGACGAGAAAAAGAAACGGGAGAATCATAAAGGGCCAGTTCATCCTGCGGTGACCATGTGCGACAGGATTCGGAGGCATCTGCGCTCCCGTACTGGATTTTACTGGCGTCATAAAACCCGTCTGCTGTTAATCACCGGCGATGAGGCCGCAATCGAACAGCTGATACCTGGCCTGCAGGAAAACCAGTGGTTTGAAGGTAATCGTACCGTTCTGATTTACGGCGGCAGTCTGACTGTTGAGCCCGATAAAGAAAAATACACTGCGCTGCATAAACTGCGTCGCGGACGTCCACTCGACGGGATTGTTCGCGTCATGCCTCATTCGCTTAACCTCACCCCGCAGATTAGTGACAACGATTTACGCGGACTGGAAAAAATCAGTGAATTATTGCGCTATTCTGCACCGGTCTGGCTGTGGCAGCTGTGCGACAGCGCCTGGTCGCAGGCAAAACGCACTGAACAGGTGGTCGGAGCAAGTTTCCCGCTACGTGCGAAGGCCGATGATATTAGCCGCCAGCTGGAACTGATGCTGCCGGCCCTGCGGACACAGGGAATAAGCCAGGTCGCTGAGAAAAACAGCCACGACTTTCTGCTGCGCCTGGGCCAGCATCTCAACGACGGCGGTATCGTCCGCTGGACGCAGCAACTGATGCCATGGCTGGCTGCCTCCCAGCAGCGCGTTCTGCTGCGTGGCCTGATGTTCAGCCTGCCGGTGAATAAACCCGCCTCTACCGCAGGAGAAATAGCCGGTGCTGCACCTGCCGACGTTGAGAAATATATCCCGGAATCACAACGCCATGCGCTGACCCTGCCAGTAACCTGGCAGGGCATTGTGGATGACTGTGCCCGCGTGCGTGGCCGCCGTGTCGGTATGGCATGGGAACAGACGCTGGGCTGGACGCTTATGACTATTATCGGTGTCTGGGTGGCGGGGACGCTGCTGTCGTTTGCGGTCAACCGCCTGCAGATTGTCTCTGTTGCTGATCAGGCACATGCCCTGGTTGAGCATCCTTCTGTATCGGATGACCAGCTGACGGCTCTGCATACGCTGCGTAATGATGCCGGTCGTTTGCAGCACCGTATTCAGGAAGGTACGCCATGGTATCAGCGCTTTGGTCTGGACCACAGCCAGCAATTGCTCGACCCGATGCTGCCCTGGTACGGCGTGGCCAACAACCGCCTGATTCGTGATCCGGCGAATGAAGCGCTGACACAGAAACTCAGCATGCTGGCAGGCTCTGCACCCGGCAGTGACCAGCGGGCACAGCTGGCAAAGTCAGGCTATGACCAGCTAAAGGCCTGGCTGATGATGGGCCATCCGGATAAAGCCGATGGTGCGTTTTACGCGCAGACCATGGGAGCTGTTCAGCCGACCAGAACCCGCATTTCAACCGGCCTGTGGCAGAGTCTGTCACCGGATTTGTGGGCCTTCTACATCACGGCGTTGTCTGAGCAGCCACAGTGGAAAATTATGCCTGATGCGCAGCTTGTCAGTCAGATCCGCCAGGTGCTGTTGCAGCAGATTGGACGGCGTAACGCGGAAAGCACCCTTTATGAGAACATGCTCAAGTCCGTGCGCCGTAACTTTGCCGATGTGTCTCTGGAAGAGATGACCAGCGGTACCGATGCGCGGCGACTGTTCACCACCGAGGAAGTGGTGCCGGGCATGTTTACCCGTCAGGCATGGGAAGGGGGCATTCAGCAGGCTATCGAAAAGGCCGCACATTCCCGCCGGGATGAAATTGACTGGGTACTGAGTGACAGCCGGAAAGCGGTTTCCTCAGACCTGTCACCGGAAGCTCTGAAAGCGCGTCTTACGCAACGTTATTTCACCGACTTTGCCGGCAGCTGGCTGAGCTTCCTTAACAGCCTGCACTGGAATCCGGCAAACAACATTGCTGACGTTACCGACCAGCTGACGCTGATGAGTGATGTCCGCCAGTCGCCACTGATTGCCCTGATGAATACCCTCGCCTGGCAGGGGCAGACTGGCCAGCACAGCGAAGGCCTTTCTGATTCCATCATTAAATCGGCTAAAGACCTCGTGGGCAGAAAAGACAAACCTGCGATTGACCAGTCTGCGTCAGGGCCGCAGGGGCCACTCGATGAAACCTTTGGCCCGCTGCTTCAGCTTCTGGGTAAAAACAAAGGCAGCAATGTGATGTCGGCTGACACCTCTCTGAGCCTGCAAACCTATCTGACCCGCATCACCCGCGTGCGCCTGCGACTGCAACAGGTGGCCAGTGCCTCTGACCCTCAGACGATGATGCAGACCCTGGCGCAGACTGTATTCCAGGGCAAAAGCGTGGACCTCACCGACACCCAGCAGTACGGCAGTCTCATCTCTGCAAGCCTTGGCGAAGAGTGGAGCGGCTTTGGCAGCACGATGTTTGTTCAGCCACTGACCCAGGCCTGGGAGACCGTGCTACAGCCCTCGGCGGCGAGCCTGAATGATAAATGGAGCCGTTCCGTAGTGGCAAACTGGCACACTGCCTTTGACGGGCGTTTTCCGTTCGCTGCAAGTAAAAGTGATGCCTCTCTGCCGATGCTGGCTGAGTTTTTACGTAAAGACACTGGACGTATTGAGCGTTTCCTGATGAGAGAGCTCAGCGGCGTACTGCATAAAGAGGGCAATCAGTGGGTACCGGATAAGGTCCACAGCCAGGGGCTGAGCTTTAACCCGTCCTTCCTGCGTGCCATTAACCAGCTTAGCCAGCTGTCGGACATCCTGTTTACCGACGGCAGCCAGGGCATCAGCTTTGAGCTACAGGCGCGTCCTGTGCCGCAGGTGGTGGAAACCCAGTTGACCATTGATGGACAAAAGCTGCATTACTTCAACCAGATGGCCGACTGGCAAAGTTTCCGCTGGCCGGGAGACACCTACAAGCCGGGGACTATGCTGACCTGGACCACGGTCAACGCCGGTGCGCGTCTCTTCGGGGATTACAGTGGAACCTGGGGCTTTATTCGCTGGCTGAATCTGGGCAAGCGTCAGCAGCTTGACCGCAGTCAGTGGATAATGAGCTTAACCGCCCCGGACGGTCGAATTCTGCAGTGGGTACTGCGCTCACAACTCGGAAAAGGTCCTCTGGCACTGCTGGATCTGCGTGGTTTCACGCTGCCGGATCAGATATTCAGTGTCGACAGCGCGGCCACCGCGCAGGCGCTGATGGCCAGTGCCGGATACAGTGACACCGATGGAGTCGAATAACGAGCATACTGCAGAATCTGGTCGCAGCCTGTCAGGCTGAAAACGCAGCTACAGCAACAGGCGCAACCACGCACGTAAAACCAGCATGGCTGGCTTGATCCGGTAAGTGACAATGGCCGGAAAAAAGCCGTTATAGGGTAATTATTTCCAGCGTAATCGAGAAGAGGTTAATGAGTTCTCCGCCATCGATAACGCAGGACTTTATCGCCCAGCCACAGCAGCAGCTTTCCCGACTGGATAAACTGCCTCCTGACTGGAATATTGACTTCAGTCGACAGCTTGTAAAACAGGCGCAGATGCTTGTGCCAGAGCAGGCTAAACCTCTGGCACAAAACTGGCAGCAGCAACTCAATGCGATTGCATTACCGACAGAACGCCTTGCTGAATGGTATCAGGGAAGGGCACCGCTACAAAAACTCAGCGACAGACTTAACGGGCTTAATGAGCAGAAAGGTAAATACATGACGGTCAGTGAGATGAAGTCAGTCGTTTTTTCCGCTATGCAGTCTTTCAACCAATCGATGCCGGCTGAAGAGCAGCTAAGGGCATTATCACAAAATTCCGCAGGCGAACCTCTGCCTGCTGCTGCCAAAGCTCAGCTGGAGATGCATCTGAAGCAACTGACTGCCCGTTATGCAGAAATAAAACAGAATGCATTTCAATAAAAAAATATCTTAAGCATTCGATGCAGCCAATTACCCCTATCCGGCCGGTCATGGTTACAACGCATTCGCAGGTGTTCATTCATTTGTCTGAAGAACATAGCTATAGCCGTTGAACAATCAATGGTAATTGAGCAGAGAAAAGGCAAAGGGGTATAGCCGACATTAATGGCCTGCTGTTGATTTTTAAGGGTTTTAAATGATGGGGGCGTTATTAAAAGAGGAGAAGTCTGGTGTCCCCTGCAGGAATCGAACCTGCAACTAGCCCTTAGGAGGGGCTCGTTATATCCATTTAACTAAGAGGACAGCGGCGTGCAGTATAGCGAAAGAGGCCTGAAGATTCACCAGGTTGCCGTGCGTTTGCTCATTCCGCCAGCAACACTGCTTTTATGTCTTCCTTCTGCTGCTAATCAGGTCGTGACGGCGAAGGTGGTAAAGTCAAAAAAAGCGCATCGCCGCCAGTAAGCTTACTCATATTCCATGTAGATAATAATGGTGCCGACCACGGTACCAGGCGAGGCTTTTGCTGCATCAAAGATCTTATATCGTGCGCCAATATCAATCGACGTCAGTGAGGAAACGAGATCTTTGCCTCTGGTCATCGCTGCCAGTGAGGTTGATGCGGAGTCATAGCCGGTCGTGAATTTCAATGGATCAGAAAGGGTATTAACAGCTGAAAACCGATGCCTGAAGAGGTGGAAGAGGCATTCCTGACGATATAATTAGCACTATCAACAATATCGTTACTGTAGGCGCGCAGGTTAAACGTTTTCGTTGCCTTACTGTCAATGCTTCCACTGCAGGAGAGGGGGATAGAGAAGCGCGTATCGGAGTAATCACCGGATTTAAGGGTAAACAGCGTTGTAGAAGGCAGGGTGAACTGCTGATTTTCTATGTTACAAGTGGTACTGACGGGTAAAAAAGAGATATTAAAAGAAGAAAAGCCTTTAAGATCTTCACGTGACATCGTTGCTGCTACCGCTTTAGTTGCAACCAGACCACGTAATGCGCTGGCAGTTGGATAAGCCGTACTGAATTTGTTTGACAAAAAATACAGCACAGGAATTTCTACACTGCCCGTGCTGGTTGAAGCCTCATACGCGGTTGCTTCTGTCAGCTCAGCAGTGATGGTCATATCAGTATCAAAATCGCTGGCTGGATATTCTTCTCTTATTAAGGGAGTGAAAGCTTTGCTGGTTATAGGTAACGATGCCGTAAACTTAATGTAATAGTCTTGGTCGCCAGCTGTGAACTTTACTGTGTAGCCACCTTCAATTCCATTACGATAATAGAGTGTTTCGCCACCAAATGTACAAACAAGTTTGAAATCGGAAAAATTCGAGTTGCTCGTAACTGTATAATTGTTGGTTAGGGAAAGCATATTTCCCAATTCCAGATTGCTCGCGGTTGAAACTGCAACTGCGGCTGAATTTGAGGCCAGACTGTTCGGGTTACAGAAAGCTATCGCCGGATTGATCCACAAGATGCTTATTCCTGCTGCCAGAGTCATGGCTGAAAAAAGAATTTTTATAAATTTTTGCATAGATTATCTCCGGTGAGAACCGCGTCTTTTATTACGCAGGACTGCTGTTTATCGGTCCGCGCCAGAATATAGTCAGGCAGAGTATCGGCTTTAACGTAAATCAGTCCACCCTGTGCCACATACCCTAATTCGCCACCTTTATGGTCGAACAGAGCGGCACCAAACGCCAGCGGCGTTCCATCTGCATACCGTGCCTGTAGCGAAAAGGTTTTACGGGTGTCCGTAATGTATTTCACATAAGAAATACTGCCTTTCCACGGCGCAATTTTTTTAATATTCCCCTGAATATCACTGGCTGATTCAGAGTTAAGATAAAACGTATTTTTACGCCACGGTGTCGCGAAGGGCACCAGCGCCTTACCCTGACTGTTAGTATAAATTGTCGCATTACCATTAACCTTCGCACCGGCAACGCCAGGCGCATCAATAATCACGAAGTGATTACCGGTCTGTGGCGACGTCAGCAAGCCGTGCTGAGAGAGCAGAATAGTTCCCGAAGCCGTCGCACCATATTGGGTATATTTCTCGCCCTGTGTCAGATTTCCGGTAAAGGTCGACCACGGAGATGCATAAGAGAAATAACCGCCGGAAGAGGCGCCGTCACGGCTTTGATTATTCACTAACAGGTTATACCTGAACGCGTCTGAAACCTTTTCATTCCAGCCCAGCGAGGCGCCTGACTGGCTTCCTTCAACACTGGATGAGGCACTGACTGTGCCATCGTGCCCAAATATGCTCCAGGGGATGCTGAGTAATAAACTGGCGTACTCTTCCTGGCGATAAACAGCCTTACTGCGATTCTCTTCATACAGTTCAGCATTGGTATAGATTCTTTTGCCTGCGTTCACTGACCAGGAAATCTGATGATAAGTATTGCTCCATCCCACACTAAACTGGCGAGAGATTTTCTCGGTATTCCAGTAACCTACAGCATACAGGCTGGCGTTTAATCTGCCGAAACCGGCTGGCAATTGTTGATCAATCGCCAGGTTCAGACTGTTCTTTTCCTGAGCACGATAACCTATACGGTCACTGATATATTCGGCGGTAATGTCTGCCTGACTCAGCGTAATAAAATTTTTGTCACTATAAGAGGCAGCAACAGTGACCGATGTTCGGGTTGGAAAATGTTTATTCAGTGCTACACGGACTTTCTCACCCTGCTGCTTATCCTCTGGTAAGTTCGCCTGGGTATATTGATAGCTGGTGGTGAGTGTTCCGAGCCAGGGAACGAGCAGACCGGCACCAATCAGTCCGGACTGATATTTTTCGGCAGCAATGGCACCGGTCACCAGCGTCAGATAATTATTGATCCCCCGGCTGTACTCTGCCTGTACAAAATCACTCTGTCTGAACAGGGCATCACTTTTGAATTTACCGGCATACATGGCCCAGTCGGTTGAGCCGCTTCTGAGCAGGCTGCCTGCAGACGAATAAGGAATGACTGTTGTGGTTTTAGTGCCATCCGCGTTTTCAATGACCAGATAGAGATCGGAACGTGAACCAGTTGGCATCAGATCACTAAACTCAAAAGGGCCCGCGGGTACGCTTTGCTGAAAAACGATCCGGTCATCCTGCAGCACTTTAACTATCGCATTGGTTTGTGCCACGCCGCTTATCACTGGCATATAAGTCCGGTAGCTGTCCGGCAGCATGCCGAGATCTTTAGTCAGACTCACGCCACGGAACTTTACACTGTCGAACCAGGATGAACTGGTATTATCTTCACCCACTTTAACCGTCGAGCTTATCGAAGGTAGAGATTTCTCAAGATAGCGAGAACGGTTAATCCACCGTGAATCGGTCTGATTGCGATAATAGTAGCTATTATCGCGCAGATGCCAGTCAGCAACGTTAAACCCGCTGTTCAGGGTCAGGTAGAGGTTTGACGGGTCATTACTGTCACGGTATTTGCCACCCGAATAGATTGCGCTGTAATTAGTGAACAGTCCGCTAATACCTTTATCCCACAGTTCAGGCGGCATCCAGTTGCGGTCGTGCGCAATAATACGAGCCTGCGGGACGGTAATATCCAGCTGGAAAATATCCTGACGAAAATTAAGCTCGTCGCCAGTGATAATATCCTGCAGGTCAACCCAATCCTGATTCAGAGATGTCAGTTTTTTAACGTGTGCATCAGGGTCGGTTTTGATATCTAAAGCGTTAATATCTTCTCTGGGAATAAGAAATATGCCATTCCCTTCAACTCTAAGCTGATGATTACCTTTCCACTCTTTGTTAACATAAATATCCACGCTGTAAACGCCAGGAGAGATAGGGTTTCTCTCACCGGACCAGGTTTCATTTGAGGCGCTACCGAGCATAAAGCCCTGATTAAATTCTTCCTCAGCATAGCTGCGAATACACACAGTGACGCTGATGAAAAGTAACGTTGTTTTTAAAAGAGTCAGTCTGGTGTTCATTAGCGGCTGATATCAACTGTTCTTAAGGTTCCAAAATCATCAATGTAGGTCAGATAAAATTTTCCCTGGATGGAAAAATCCGAAGACTTACCTGTCGAAGCGCAACTAAAGGGTTTTGCCAGCACGGTTTCCTGCAGCAGGTTATCTTTTTTGCTGCTATTTCTGACTTTGCTTAATCCGGCCACGGTGACATAATAAGGAGAGCTATTATTGATGCAAATGCCGTTATTATCGCGGGTCAGCTTAAGGTAACTCTGTAGTTTATTTTGATCGACGCTCAGATTAGCAGGTCGATAAAAAACTTTGACGCGGTTTCTGACAGCGAACTGGAGGTAGCTACCGCTTTTATCTTTCGGGTTAGGTGGGATATCAATGAAATTCAGCCAGAAGAGGCTTTCACGATCTTTTGGCAGCGAGGCAGCCAGATTGTTTTTTACTACAGTCAGAATCTGGCCATCATTGGCACCGATGCGCACTACCGAGGGTACGACGGCCAGCGCCAGCCGGAGGTTTTCAGGCTTCTCATCAGGATTTCCGTTGTCTATCCATGACTGAACGAGATGAGCTTCTGCTGATTTATTGACGAGCTGTACGTTGACGCTTTTCTTGTCACCATGATAAATAACACGCGTATTATTCATCACAACGCTGGCGTTTGCGCTTAATGAAATAATGCACAGCAGTGTGCCTAAAGAAACGAGTTTCATTTTCAGTCCTCATTTTTAGACATCCTTGTCTGAGAGAAATATCCTGTTTTACAGTTAATCGTAATTGAAGGTATAAGTTGCAGTAGTCACCACTGAACCCGCTTTTACTGCCGCTCCGCCGTAGTTGTAATAGTTGGCATAGTAGTTAATAGCGCCAGCAGCTGGTGCGGTATCAAAGTTTGTACCATCTGAAGAGGTGGTTTTCAGGCCACTGTCCAGCGCTGTGTTCAGGGTAAACAGCTGACTACCATCCTTAGTAATACCAATGCCCACACCGCTGGAGGTACCGGTAGTGTTTTTCAGATAGGTGTTATCATCAGAAACATTTCCGCCTGAAAAAGTGATTTTCAGCGTCTGCGCTGTAGTGCTGGTGCTGTTAAAACCTGAACAGCCATCGACATTCAGCGTAAACTGTTTCGCATTCGTCGGAATGACTCCTACCGTAGTTCCCATGTCGCTGCTGGTGACCGGATTTAAATCAACGGCGAAGTCACTTCCGCTGTTAGTTGTTATGTTACAGGTTGCATCAGTCACCGCACCGTAAAAGGTGATTGTGCCGCCGCCGACGTCAGCGGTAGTTGAGGTGGCGAAAGCGACCTGGCAGGTCATTAACAGGGCAATTCCTGCAGTGATTTTATTAAACGCTAATTTTTTCATTTTTATAATCCTATTATTGAGTCTGATTAATGTGGCGTGCGGTGCCACATTAAAAATTCTCTTAACGTGATGACGCAGGATTAATTACCCGGTCCTGGTTGTGTGTAATCAACAGGAAATAGCCAGGCGCGAAAATAAATGCTTTTTTCAGGACTTAACTTTCTTTCGCCTTAATAAAATTAATGTGAAAAGAATAAATAAGTTACCAGTCCGGTTTTACAGCATCGCGTCAGGAATATAGCCTCCCTGTTAGCGGTAAATGTAACAAAAGATTCGGGCGGGAAGTATATGTGGAGGATTATATATATTTATTCAAATGCTGATGAAGATTAATATAAGGAGACGATTTTGTTAGGTGGCTTCAGATTCTATTAACCTGCATTCCAGGATGGGAATATTCTGAAGGTATTCAAACGTAAATTGACAAGAGGTCAAATTAATTTACGGTTGCTGAGCGCTTAATGCAAACGATAATAGCTGCTATTGCATATTCATCTTTTCTCAGCGAACGATCTCCATCTTTTTGCCATCAGTGTGTCACAGAGCCATGCTGTCAGAAAAACCTGCCCAGCATGGCTCTGGTCGACTGACTGTTACTCTGCCTTTTCCTGCTCTTCACGCTGACGGCGTTTCTCCTGCTTCCGTTTTTCCGCCTTTGCTTTAGCAACGGCCGCTTCACTCATGTCATTGCGGATCTGGGCGTGGCTGATCAGGGCAAAAATCAGGGTGCCGCCAGTAATATTGCCAAGCAGCGTCGGCAGGGCAAACGGCCACAAAAATTCATGCCAGCTGATACTGCCGTTAAACACCAGGTAGAGCACTTCAACCGAGCCCACCACGATATGCGCCAGATCGCCCAGCGCAACCAGCCAGGTCATCATTACAATGACCAGCAGTTTAGCGCCGCCCGCAGAGGGGAACATCCAGACCATGGTGGCGATAATCCAGCCGGAAATCACCGCATTGGCAAACATCTCGCCAGGGGTGTGTTCCATCACCTTCATACTGATATTGGTAAAAGCCTGACGGGTGGCATCGTCAAATATTGGCATCTCATTGAACGCCAGCGCACCCAGCGCGGTGCCGATCAGGTTACCCAGCAATACAATGCCCCACAAACGTAACAGTAGGCCCGCATTACTCCAGGTCGGTTTGTGCATTACCGGTAAGACGGCGGTAACAGTGTTTTCGGTAAAGAGTTGCTGGCGCGCCATAATGACGATAACAAAACCAAAGGTATAACCGAGGTTTTCCAGCAGAAATGCACCGGGTACGCCATCAAGATGCACCTGGAATATCCCTTTAGCCATCAGCGAGGCGCCCATAGACAGGCCTGCCGCGATAGCTGACCAGAGCAGCGCCATGCCGTCCCGCTCCAGCTCCTTTTCACCATCCTGACGAATTTCTTCATGGATCGCCGCAGCGCGGGAGGGTAATGCCTCCTCATCGACTTCGATGTCAGTGCCCTTGTCCTTCTCTTCGCTCTCTACGTCGTTAGGACCCTGTTCATTACCTGATGAAGGCTTCATATTTTCTCCTGGTGATAGTGCTGTAGCGTAATAAGCGTAGCCGTTTTTTATTTGCTGATAATGTAACGACCAGTGCGAATAAGCGTAACAACGTTTTTCGGAACTGCATTTTTATTCAGACTTCCGACGATACCGCACGAATAAGCTACTGGCAGTGAAACTGAGCGGTGGCTCACACTTCGGCCCACAGCAACATTGTGGTAATATCCCGGCCACTTTTAGCTGTTGCGATTCCCCCCTCGATGTTGGAAATCATTACGCTCACTTGTGCATATGACGAACGCGCGCTGTTCCGGCGGCTCTCTTTTCGCGTCTCTGCTGGTGACATTGTGCAGATTGAAGGCCCCAACGGTGCCGGTAAGACCTCGTTATTGCGCCTGCTGGCGGGTCTTAGCCGTCCGGAAGAGGGTGAAATACGCTGGCAGCAACAGCCGATCCTGCGGCAGCGTGAAACCTGGCATCAGGCGATGCTCTATCTGGGCCACTATCCCGGTGTCAAAGGCGTGCTCACGCCGCTGGAAAATCTGCGCTTTTACCATCCCGGTTGCACTGATGCGCAGCTCTTTGCAGCACTCGAAAGTGTCGACCTCACGGGCGATGAAGAGGTGCCGGTCAGCCGGTTGTCGGCGGGCCAGCAGCGTCGGGTAGCGCTCGCGCGCTTGTGGCTAAGCCGTGCCAGCCTGTGGATCCTCGATGAGCCCCTGACCGCCATCGACAAAGCGGGAATCGAAAAATTAATGGCGCAATTCGTCCGGCATGCCGATAACGGCGGTGCAGTGATCCTGACAACCCATCAGGATTTGCCTGCGGATGCTGCGCGGGTGCGTAAAATTCGCCTCGGCGACGAGGAGGCAGAGTGATGCTGCTTCGTCTCATCCAGCGTGAATTGCGTATTGCCTTTCGCAGCGGTGCGGATGTGGTTAATCCGCTCTGGTTTTTCCTGATCGTCATTACTCTGTTTCCGCTGGGCATCGGACCAGACCCGCAACAGCTGGCGCGCATTGCGCCGGGCGTTGCCTGGGTTGCCGCACTGCTGGCGTCGCTGCTGGCGCTGGAACGGCTGTTTCGCGATGACTTCAGTGATGGTTCGCTGGAGCAGCTGGTACTGTTGCCCACGCCGCTGCCGGTAACAGTCATTGGCAAAGTGGTGGCGCACTGGCTGGTCACTGGTGTGCCGCTGATCATTCTGTCGCCACTGGCCGCGCTGCTACTGTCGCTGGATTTTAATGGCTGGAGGGCGATGGCCCTGACGCTGCTGCTCGGCACACCAACCCTGAGTTTCCTCGGCGCCATTGGCGTGGGTCTGACGGTGGGTTTACGGCGCGGCGGTGTACTGCTGAGCCTGCTGGTGCTGCCACTGGCGATTCCTGTCCTGATCTTCGCCAGCGCGGCGATGGAGGCAGCAAGTCAGGGATTGCCGATTGGTGGTTATCTGGCGATTCTCGGCGCGATGCTGCTGGGCAGCGCCACGCTTGCGCCCTTTGCCACAGCAGCGGCGTTACGCATTACGTTGCAGTAACCGGCTTGTATCCACCGCGCGTGAAAGACGCGACAACACTCTTTTATCGTTAATGTGAGCATCTGATATGTGGAAAGCGTTACATCAGCTGGCCAGGCCTGAACGGCTTTATCATTTTTCGGGGCGACTGGTGCCCTGGTTTGCCGTTGCAGGGCTGGCGTCGTTGCTGCTGGGCTGGGTCTGGGGATTCGGATTTGCCCCTGCTGACTATCAGCAGGGCGACAGTTTTCGCATCATGTATATCCATGTACCCGCGGCGATGTGGTCGATGGGTATTTATGCCTCAATGGCTATCGCCGCCTTTACTGGTCTGGTGTGGCAGATGAAGATGGCCGATCTGGTCTCTGCCGCCATGGCTCCGGTGGGGGCGTTTTTTACCTTTATTGCGCTGGTCACCGGTTCCGCATGGGGCAAGCCGATGTGGGGCACCTGGTGGATCTGGGATGCGCGTCTGACGTCGGAGCTGGTGCTGCTGTTCCTCTATATGGGTGTGATCGCGCTTTATCATGCTTTTGATGATCGCCGCACCGCAGGCCGGGCCGCCGGAATTCTGATTCTGGTTGGCGTGGTCAATCTGCCCATCATTCACTTCTCGGTGCAGTGGTGGAATACCCTGCATCAGGGCTCGTCAGGCATTCTTCAGCAGGCGATTGCGCCGGTCATGCGCACGCCGCTGCGCTGGTCGATCCTCGGTTATCTGCTGCTGTTTATTACGCTGACCCTGATGCGGCTGCGCAACCTGATCCTGTTAACTGAACGTCATCGCCCCTGGGCGATTGATGTAGCGAAGCGAGGAGAGCAGGCATGACCCCGGCATTTACCTCGTGGCACGCCTTCTTTGCGATGGGCGGTTATGCCTTTTACGTCTGGCTGGCGGTTGCCTGCACGTTGCTTCCGCTTATCGGTCTGACGCTGCATACCCTGTTGCTGCGCCGCAGCCTGCTGGCTGAGATCCGCCAGCGTGATGCGCGGGAACGCCGCATCCGGGCGGCGAAAACGAAAAAAGCCGCGGCTGACGCGGCAGGAGAGACACTGTGAATATCCGTCGACGCAACCGCCTCTATGCGGCAGTGGCGATCCTGCTCGGCCTTGGCCTGGCCACCGCGCTGGTCATGTATGCGCTGCGCTCAAACATCGATCTGTTCTATACCCCGGGTGAAATCCTTTACGGCAAAGGCGAGGCGCACGAGAAGCCGGAAGCGGGTCAGCGGTTACGCGTTGGTGGCATGGTGATGCCCGGCAGCGTCCGGCGCGATCCCAATACGCTGGCGGTATCGTTCAAACTTTATGATGCGCGCGGTGTGGTCAGTGTCAGTTTTGAAGGCATCCTGCCGGATCTGTTCCGGGAAGGGCAGGGCGTTGTCGCACAGGGCGTGCTGACGGCGGGCAATCAGGTTATCGCCAAAGAAGTGCTGGCGAAACACGATGAGAAATACACGCCGCCGGAGATTGAAGACGCCATGAAGAGTAATCACACCGGCCCGCAGTCGTTGTATCAGGCGGGAAATAAATCATCATGATGCCCGAAATCGGAACCTTTCTGCTCTGCCTGGCGCTGGGGCTTTCGTTGCTGCTGAGCAGCTATCCGCTGTGGGGCGCGGTGCGCCAGGATGCCCGCCTGATGGGGATGGCGCGTCCGCTGGCCTGCGGCCTGTTTGTCTGCATTGCGGCGGCATTTGCGCTGCTGGTCTGGGCCTTTATCAGCAACGACTTTACCGTTGCCTATGTCGTCACGAACTCCAACAGCCTGCTCCCGATCTACTATCGCATCGCCGCCACCTGGGGCGCACACGAAGGTTCACTGCTGCTGTGGGTGCTGCTGCTCAGCACCTGGACACTGGCGGTGGCGATCTTCAGCCGCGGGATGCCGCAGGATGCGCTTGCGCGCGTGCTGGCGGTCATGGGGATGATCAATCTCGGCTTCCTGCTGTTTATCCTGCTGACCTCAAATCCGTTTGGTCGCACGCTGCCGGACTTCCCGATTGACGGCCACGACCTGAATCCGATGTTGCAGGATATCGGTCTGATCTTCCATCCGCCCCTGCTCTATATGGGTTACGTCGGCTTTTCAGTGGCGTTTGCCTTTGCCATCGCCTCGCTGATGGCCGGACGGCTCGATACCGCCTGGGCACGCTGGTCGCGTCCCTGGACGACGGCGGCCTGGGTCTTTCTGACCATCGGGATAGTCCTTGGCTCTGCCTGGGCCTATTACGAACTGGGCTGGGGCGGCTGGTGGTTCTGGGATCCGGTTGAAAATGCCTCGTTTATGCCATGGCTGGCGGGCACGGCCCTGATGCACTCGCTGGCGGTCACCGAAAAGCGCGGCACCTTTAAGGCCTGGACCGTGCTGCTGGCGATTACAGCGTTTTCGTTGAGCCTGCTGGGGACGTTCCTGGTGCGATCCGGCGTGCTGGTGTCGGTGCACTCCTTCGCCTCCGATCCGGCGCGCGGCATGTTTATCCTCGCATTTCTGGTGATTGTCATTGGCAGTTCACTGCTGCTCTACGCCATTAAAGGCGGGCAGGTGCGTGGCCGGGTTCAGAATGAAACCTGGTCGCGGGAATCGTTTCTGCTGGGTAATAACGTGCTGCTGATTGCCGCGATGCTGGTAGTCCTGCTCGGCACGCTGTTGCCGCTGATTCACAAGCAGCTGGGTCTGGGCAGCATTTCGGTCGGCGAGCCGTTCTTCAACACCATGTTCAGCTGGCTGATGGCGCCGTTTGCGCTGCTGATGGGGATCGGACCGCTAGTGCGCTGGCGTCGCGATGAACCGCAGAAGCTGGCAAAACGGCTGGCGCTGGCGCTGATTGTCACTCTGGCCTGTTCCATGATCGTTCCCTGGTGGCTGCAGGATCGCATCGAAGCGATGACGGTGGTCGGTCTGCTGATGTCGCTCTGGATTATCGTGCTGACGCTGCTGGAACTGCATGAGCGCGCCACCCATCGTCATCCGTTCTTTGTGGGTTTACGTCACCTGTCACGCAGCCACTGGGGCATGGTGCTGGGCCATCTTGGCGTGGGTGTGACGGTGATTGGCATTGCCTTCAGTACGCAGTACAGCGTGGAACGCGACGTGCGGATGAAAGCGGGCGATAGCGTCGATATTCATCACTATCACTTTGTCTTCCGCGGCGTGCAGAATCTGCAGGGGCCAAACTACAGCGGTGGCATGGGCATCATCGATGTCACGCGAAATGGCAAACATGAAGCGACGCTGCAGGCGGAAAAACGCTTTTATACCGCAGCCCGCACCATGATGACCGAAGCAGCGATCGATGGCGGTTTCAGCCGCGACCTTTACGCGGCGCTGGGCGAAGAGCTGGAGGATGGCGGCTGGGCCGTACGCATCTACTACAAACCCTTTGTCCGCTGGATCTGGTTCGGTGGTGCGCTGATGGCGCTGGGTGGACTATTCTGCCTGTTCGATCCCCGTTATCGCTCGCGCAAAAAAGCAGAACCGGAGGTGCGGACATGAACAAGAAAATCCTGTTTATTCCCCTGATGTTGTTTTTACTGCTGGCGGCGGCGCTGCTGTGGCAGCTGACACGCAATGCCGATGGCGACGATCCGACCCGCCTCGAATCGGCCCTGATTGGCAAACCGGTGCCGCTGTTCCGGCTGGAAGCCCTGGATCAGCCGGGCAAAACTTATGATCAGCGCGTGCTGACGGATGGCAAACCGATATTGCTCAACGTCTGGGCGACCTGGTGTCCGACCTGCCGTGCTGAGCATCACTATCTGAATACGCTGGCGGAGCAGGGCATTCGTGTCGTCGGGCTGAACTATAAAGACGATCGTCAGAAGGCAGTTAACTGGCTGAATACGCTGGGCAATCCTTATGCACTGAGCCTCTACGATGGCAATGGCATGCTGGGACTGGATCTCGGCGTCTATGGCGCGCCGGAGACCTTCCTGATCGACGGTAAAGGGATCATCCGTTATCGCCACGCGGGCGATCTCAATGCGCGCGTCTGGGATCAGCAAGTGAAACCTTTGTGGATCAAATACAGTGCGGAGGCGGGATCATGAGAATGCTGTTACTGCTCTGCGGCCTGCTGATCAGCATTAACCTGTGGGCAAGCATCGACACCCTGCAATTTGACTCGGAGGCCCAGGAAGAGCAATACCGCGACCTGACCGCGTCACTGCGCTGTCCGAAATGCCAGAACAATAGCATTGCCGATTCGAATGCGATGATTGCCGCCGATATGCGGCTGAAAGTCTATCAGCTGATGAAGCAGGGCCAGAGTCGCCAGCAGATTATCGATTATATGGTGGCGCGCTACGGCAACTTCGTCAGCTACTCACCCCCGGTCACGCCCTCAACTCTGATTCTGTGGGCGGGTCCGGCGCTGTTTGCGCTGCTGGGTGGCGTGGTGATCATCCTGCGCAGCCGTCAGCGCAAAACCCGCAGTGAGCTGGATGAAAATGAGCAACAGCGTCTTAATGCGCTACTGAAGTCAGACAGGAAGCCGTAATGAGTGCATTCTGGATTACCCTTTTTGTGTTACTGCTGGCCGCCTGCACGCTGTTTCTGGCCGCAGGCTGGCGACAACGTCAGGCCCGCGCAGGCGATCGCGATCGCCTGAATCAGCGTTTCTATCATCAGCGGATAGATGAGCTGGCGCAGGATGAAGCGCAGGGCGTCGTTGCTGAGCGTCCACAGATGGAGCGGGAGCTACAGCAGACGCTGCTGGCGGATATCCCGCCAGCACAGACGCTGCAGTCACACAGCAGCCGCCGCTGGATTCTGCTGCCAGGCCTGATTGTGCTGGTTGCGGTTTCGCTGGGCACTTATCTGAAAACCGGCGGTCTGGCACAATTCACCGGCTGGATGCAGGTGCAGCAGGCGTATCCTGAGCTGCGAGCCCGCCTGATGGACCCTGGTGCCAAACCGCTGAGCATGGAAGAGCTGGCACGTTTACAGCTCGGATTGCGTACCGCGTTGCAAACCGAACCGGATAATCTGGCCGACTGGACAATGCTGGGACGGCTCGGCATGGTGCTGAATAATGCAGAGATGGCCAGCCAGGCCTTTGAGCATGCACTTCAGCTTTCGCCCAACGATCTGGCGCTGAAGCAGGATTATGCAGAGGTGCTGACAAGATCGTCCGATCCGCAGGATAACCGTCAGGCATCACTGCTGCTGCAATCATTGCTTAAACTGGATCCGCAAAACCTGCGGACGCTGAGCCTGCTGGCGTATAACGCTTACGGTCAGCAACAGTATGATCAGGCTATCGATGCCTGGCAGACTCTGTTGAGTCTGTTGCCTGCCGGTGACTCGCGACACGCGATGATCGCCCGCAGCATTGAAAAGGCCCGAAGCGATGCCGGGCAGCAGAGTCGTCAGCTGGCGCTGACCGTGACGCTGACCCCTGAGGCAGAAAAAATGTTACCGCAGGACGGAGTGTTGTATATTTCGGTTTCTGACGGGGCTTCACCGGTGCCGGTGGCGGTTAAACGGATGCCGCTCAGCCACTTCCCGCTGTCGCTGACGCTGGATGACAGCAACGCCATGATGCCGGATCGCCTGCTTTCGGCGCAGCATCAGGTTGAGGTTCGGGTGCGAATTTCCCGCGATGGCAGCGCCAATCCGCAGTCGGGAGACTGGCTGGGTCTGAGCGCGGCGACGCCCTGGGATGGGCATCAGTCAATTGCGGTAGAGATTAATAAGCAGCTACCCTGAACGTCAAAATTGATAACGTTAAAATGATGCGTGCCATTGCCTGCTGCCTCTGGCACAAAGTCAGCTATGCTCATCGGATAAGCCGATACGACAGGGCCGTGACCTGAACGATGGGCTGACCTTTTTCATCCGCACAGGGAGATTGGAATGAATTATCGCCTGACCAGCCTGGCTATGGCCAGCGTCCTTCTGGTGGGTTGTGCCAGTTCAAAGCCGGCGAATAGCGATCCTGCGCAGCGCAGCGATCCATTCGAAGGCTTTAACCGCACGATGTTTAACTTTAACTACAACGTGCTGGATCCGTACGTACTTCGTCCGGTCGCTGTCGCATGGCGTGATTATGTGCCGGTCCCGGCGCGTACCGGCCTGAGCAATTTCCTCGGCAACCTGGAAGAGCCAGCCAGTATGGTCAACGCCATTCTGATCGGTAACGGACGTGATGCGGGCATTCACTTCACCCGTTTCTTCCTGAACAGCGTGCTGGGACTGGGTGGTTTCATTGACGTTGCCGGCAAAGCGAACCCGGAACTGGCGCGTGAAGAGCCGCATCGTTTCGGTACCACGCTGGGGCACTATGGCGTCGGCTACGGGCCTTATGTTGAACTGCCTGCTTATGGCAGCTTCACGGTTCGTCAGGATGGCGGTGACTATGTTGATACGCTCTATCCGCTCCTCGGCTGGCTGACCTGGCCGATGTCGATTGGTAAATGGACGCTGGAAGGTATCGAGACCCGCGCTCAGTTGCTGGATTCTGATGCCATCCTGAAACAGCAGAGCGATCCGTACGCCTTTATCCGTAACGCCTACTTCCAGCGTCATGACTTCCTGGCGCGTGGCGGTAAACTCAAGCCGGAAGACAATCCTAACGCCGCTGCGATTCAGGATGACCTGAAAGATATTGATTCGCAGTAAGCGCAGGATTCGTGAGCCAGTAAGCGATCCGCAGCGACAAAAAGGGCGACTCATCAGAGTCGCCCTTTTTGATCGTACCCGCTGGTCAGAACTTGTAGTTAAAGTTCGCGCCGTAGAGCCAGGCCTTACCTTCAGAGGTAAAGGTATAAGGACCTTCTTTCACCGTCACTTTCTGGCCATGCATATAAGAGATGCCTAAATCGACCGAGGCATCATCGTTAAAAGCATAAGATGTACCGGCACTCAGCCATAAACGATCCTGGTCCGGAATTGAGATAGAACGCTTGTCAGCCGGTACCGGGCTATCATCAAACGCAATACCGGTGCGGAAAGTCCAGTTTTTGTCGTAGGAATAGGTCGTGCCCAGTGCAATGCGGTAAGCATCCCGGAAGCCTTCATCTTTATAGAACAGCGTCTGTCCATTAGAACCCGTGGCTTTCAGCTCCTGGAACTGGCTCCAGCTGGTGTACGCCATGCTGTAGTGAACCGCCCACTGTGGAGCCACTTTATGCCAGCCCGATACTTCCCACATCTCTGGCAGATTCAGGGTTAACGCGCCAGGAACGGTGGTGCCATTGGTTCCATCAGGAACACCGGTCACGGTCGGATCATTAAACGCATTCAGCCGGGATGATAGGTTGCTTTTGTAATCGCCATCGAAGTCGACTTTCACTTCTGAACGATAGGTAAAGCCGAAGCGGTTATTTTCATCCACTTCATACAGGACACCGGCGTTCCATCCGTAGCCCCACTCATCACCTTTCAGATGGGCAACCTGCGTATCAGCCGGAACCCCCAGTCTTGCGCCTGACTCACCGGCATAGCGTTCAATTTTGGCTTTGGCATAAACCGCATCAAAACCGACGCCAAAACTAAAATGTTCATTTAAGCGGTACGCGGTGCTGAGATTAAAATTGCCGGTCACCAGATCGGTTTTACCGCCGTAACCCCCCGCTGTGTAACCATTATTAAACTCTGTTGCTAAGCCATAGTTAGAGGTCGCAGACGCACCGATCCACCACTGATCGTTGATCGGCTGAACATAATGAATATTGGGGACCCACTGATTCGGGGCAATATTATTCGCATCCAGGCTGCGTCCGCTGGGACTGCGACCACTGATATTAACATCTGGCGCAATATAAACCGCACCGATAGAAAATTCCGGACGATCCATTAACGCCATCGTCGCCGGGTTACGGCTGGCTGATGCCGCCGTATCGCCCATTGCCCCTTCGCCTGAATATGCGCGACCTAAACCAATCGTAGAGAATTCATTTAACTGAAACCCAGCTGCGTAAACGTGTGAAGAGACAAGCGCCACTGCAGCCGCCACGGCTGACTTTGCAAACAGGTTTTTATGGTTCATGACCACAACCTCATGTGAATTATTATTTAACGCTATAACGTCGCGTAACAAAGGACGGCGGATTGTAGGGACTGATGTAAAACGCACATATCAGACCAGTGCGGAGAGTATAGGTCCGACCTGTGTGCATGTTGCAATATTGTTTTTAAAATATTTCAGGTTTGATCGCTTAAAATTCGATCTGCATAACAAAACTGCCCTGATTCTGCACAGCATACCGATTCCAGTTTGTTCTGGATCAATTTTTATTGTGATATTCGTCACTTAGGGCCATGTGCATGGCGCATCTTTACGCGAGCAGGTAAAATTTCGGTCATAAAATCGCTCAACCCACCAGATCGCTGGTCAGGAGAATGAAATGACTGATGCCATTAAAAAATGCAGTGCAACCGAAACAGCAGCCTGTTGTTGTGTTGATGTGGGCACGGTAATGGATAATACCGATTGCACCGCCAGCTGGTCGGAGTGGTTTGCTCAGCGTGCCGATGCGGAAGCCAAACTAGCGCTCCTCACCGAACGTGCACGTGAAGTTGAATCGGAACCCTGTGTGATTGAGTCGCGCTTCAGTGAAGTGGATCAGGGCGTGCAGCTGGATATCAATTTTACTTTCAGCTGCCAGGCTGAAACGATGATTTTTCAGCTCGGTTTGCGTTAAGTCTCATAACGCCGCGTTAATGCGGCGTTTTTCATTTTCGTGTTTCTCTTCGCACTTTTTCCTTTCCGGTATTGGCGGCTCACCCGCTTGTGGTTAACACTGATCAGGTCAGACCTCTTCAGGCAATGATGCCACAGTCCCAGCCACAGGTGAGAACAATGAGCAAAGCGCAGCCGCTGCTGACGCGTGATG
>Ga0268259_10000095_pt1 | contig 54760 bp, 47 predicted proteins | sample AgamicAsMarz_FD_200246 | JGI IMG/M metagenome (GOLD analysis project Ga0268259, IMG submission 200246) | Agave microbial communities from Guanajuato, Mexico - As.Ma.rz (v2) (version 3) | ecosystem: Host-associated > Plants > Phyllosphere > Phylloplane/Leaf | place: Guanajuato, Mexico... | reverse complement strand
GCCTTGGGTAACTTCGTCACCTTGTTCATGCTCTTCTCACAGACGCGCGCCGTCTCGCTCGCCAGCATCGAGGACTTCGACAGCCGATGACCCGTCTGCTGATCACCGGCGGCGCCGGCTTCGTCGGCTCCAACCTCGCCGTCTCGCTTGCCTCCCGTCACCCCGAGTGGGAGGTCCTCGTGCTCGACAACCTCTATCGGCGCGGCTCCGAACTGAACCTGCCGCGCCTGGAGGAGGCCGGGGTCGAGTTCGTCAAGGGCGATGTGCGCGAGCCCGGCGACCTCGCCCGGCTGCCCGAGATCACGGCGTTGATCGAGTGCTCGGCCGAGCCCTCGGTGATGAGCGGCACCGACGGCGACACCTCTTACCTGGTCCACACCAACCTGACCGGCGCCTACAACTGCCTCGAGCTGGCCCGCCGCGACGGCGACTTCGTCGTCTTCCTCTCGACCAGCCGCGTCTACCCGGTCGCGCCGCAGCTCTCGCTGCAGCTCGAGCAGGCTCCGACCCGCTTCGAGCTGGCCGAGGAGCAGCCGGTGCGCGGGGTGTCCGCGGCGGGGATCTCCGAGGAGTTCCCGCTGGAGGGCGCGCGCACGCTCTACGGCGCGACCAAGCTCGCGGCCGAGCTCCTGATCGAGGAGTACCGGGAGGGCCAGGGCGTGCCGGCGGTGATCGACCGCTGTGGCGTGATCGCCGGGCCGTGGCAGATGGGCAAGGTGGACCAGGGGGTCTTCACCCACTGGATGCTCGCCCACGAGTTCGAGCGCCCGCTCACCTACATCGGCTTCGGCGGCGAGGGCAAGCAGGTGCGGGACCTGCTCCACGTCGAGGACCTGGTCGACCTGGTCGAGCGTCAGCTGCTCGCCCCGGACGAGTGGGACGGGCGCACGGTCAACGTCGGCGGCGGCCGCGAGTGCAGCCTCTCGCTGCAGGAGACGACGGCGATCTGCCGCGAGCTGACCGGCAAGGAAGTGCCGATCGAGCCGGTCCTCGAGACCCGGACGGGGGACGTACCGATATACATCTCGGATTGCGCCCGGCTCTTCGAGCTGGACGATTGGCGTCCACGGCGCAGCGCACGGCAGGTCCTGGCCGATATCCACTCCTGGGTGGCGGCGGATCGGGACCGAATCGCCGCCGCGCTGGAAATCGAGGCCCCTGCGGGGGGGAAGGAGTAGCGACCAGATGCCGGTAGCGATCATCACGGGCTCGGGAGGGCTGATCGGCTCGGAGGCGGTCGAGCACTTCGTCGGCGAGGGCTACGACGTGATCGGCATCGAGAACGACATGCGGGCCAGCTTCTTCGGCGCCGAGGCCTCGACCGCACACGTCACCGAGCGCCTTGTCGGCGCCCACCCCGGGTTCCGCAGCGAAGCCGCCGACATCCGCGACCGCGACGCGGTCGACCGGATCTTCGCCCAGCACGGCAAGGCGATCGAGCTGGTGATCCACACCGCCGCCCAGCCCTCGCACGACTGGGCCGCGAGCGACCCGCAGACCGACTTCGGCGTCAACGCCAACGGCACCCTCAACCTGCTCGAGGCGACCCGTGCCCACTGCCCGGAGGCGACCTTCGTCTTCTGTTCGACCAACAAGGTCTACGGCGACACGCCCAACTTCCTGCCGCTCGAGGAGCTCGACCTGCGCCTCGAGCTGCCCGAGTCGCACCGCTACCACCGCGGCATCGACACCTCGATGTCGATCGACAACTGCACCCACTCGCTGTTCGGCGTCTCCAAGGCGGCTGCCGACCTGCTCGTCCAGGAGTACGGCCGCTACTTCGAGATGCCGACCGTCTGCTTCCGGGGCGGCTGCCTGACCGGGCCCCAGCACGCCGGGGCCAAGTTGCACGGCTTCCTCGCCTACCTGATGAAGTGCACCGCCACCGGCACCCCTTACACGGTCTTCGGCTACGACGGCAAGCAGGTGCGCGACAACATCCACAGCGCCGACCTGATCGCCGCCTTCGCCGCCTTCCACGCGGCCCCCAGGCCGGCCGCGGTCTACAACATCGGCGGTGGGCGCTTCAGCAACTGCTCGATGCTGGAGGCGATCGAGATCTGCGAGCAGGTGACGGGCCGCGAGCTGAGCTGGGAGATGGGGGAGGAGCCGCGCATCGGCGACCACCGCTGGTGGATCTCCGACCTGGCCCAGTTCGAAGCCGACTACCCCGACTGGCAGCTGCGCTACGGAATCGAGGACATCCTGCGCGAGATGTACGAGCAGAACGCGGAGCGCTGGAGCGCGGCGGCGGCGTGAAGCTCTCGGTGGTCATGCCGGCCCAGAACGAGGAGGGCTCGGTCGGGCGCACGGTGGAGGGGATCGTCACGGTCCTCGAGCGCGAGCAGGTCGACTACGAGGTCGTCGTGGTCGACGACGGCAGCGAAGACGCGACCGCGGCCGTGGTCGAGGCGATCGGCGCCGCCAACCCCCGCGTTCGCTGCCACCGCTCCCACTACGAAAAAGGCTTCGGGATGGCGATCAGGGCGGGCCTCGACGTCTTCGAGGGCGACGCGGTGGTAATCGCGATGGCCGACGCCTCGGACGACCCCGAGGACCTGGTCCGCTACCACCGGCTGATGGAGGAGGGCTGGGACTGCGCCTTCGGCTCGCGCTTCGTCCCCGGCGCCGTCGTCCATGACTACCCGCGCCTGAAGCTGACGATCAACCGCCTTGCCAACTGGTTCATCCGGATCCTTTTCAGGCACCGCTACAACGACACCACCAACGCCTTCAAGGGGTACCGGCGGGAGGTGGTCGAGACGATCCAGCCGCTGCTCTCCAAGCACTTCAACCTAACCGTTGAGATGCCGCTGAAGGCGATCGTCCGCGGTCACAGCTACGCCGTCGTGCCGACCTCCTGGACCAACCGGACCAGCGGCGAGGCGAAGCTGGCGATGAAAGAGATGGGCAGCCGCTACCTCTTCATCGTGCTCTACGTCTGGCTGGAGCACACCCTCAGCCGGGGCGACTACCGAGTCGCGGACGCGGCACGCGACGGCGCATCCAGCTGAGGCGCGAGGTCAGCCGCGGCAGGCCGTGCCGCAGGTTGGGATTGCCGAAGGGGTCCACCGCCGCGACCTGCTGCCAGCGGTCGACCAGTTGTTCGAACTCCCAGCGCTTGACCTCGGCTTCCCGGGTCGAGGACTCGTAGTGGTACAGGACCAGATCGGGGTCATAGACGATGCGGCGGCCGCCGCGGTGCACCTTGAGGCAGTAGTCGACGTCGTTGAAGTTGACCGGCAGCACCGTCGCCAGGCCGCCCAGCTCCTCGAAGACGTCGCGGCGGGTCATCAGGCAGGCGCCGGTCACCGTCAGGCAGTTGCGGGCGATCAGGACCGCGTTGGCGTAGCCGCGGTACTCGCCGGCGTAGCCGCGGTAGATGTGGCCAGGGAGGCCGCCCTCGAAGTCGACGCCCACGTGCTGCAGGCGGCCGTCCCCCCAGAGCAGCCTGCCGCCGACGGCGCCGATCCCCTCCTGCGCGGAGTACATCACCATCCGCTCGAGCCAGTTGGGCGTCGTCACCTCGATGTCGTCGTTGAGCAGGAGCAGGTGCTCGCCGCGGCTGTGGACCGCGCCGAGGTTGATCTTGGCCGAGAAGCTGAAGGCCTGATCGAACTCGACCAGGCGCAGCCGCTCGCCGGCGATCCCCTGCAGCTGCTCGCGGACCTCCTGCCCGACGGAGGCGTCGACCACGCAGACGATCTCGTAGTTCTCGTAGGTCGAGGACTCGACGATGCTCTGCACGCAGTGGACGGCGAGGACGACCGGCTCGTAGCGGACCTCGCGCACCTGGCCGGCGGTCGGGATCACGATGCTGACCAGGGGTTCGTCGCGCAGCCTGGGGTTCACGTGGAGGATGCCGGGGTCCTCGGGGTCGCGCTCGATCTCGGCCGGGAAGCCGGTGCGGTCGCAGTGGGCCTGCACAGCACGGCGCCCAGCCTCGAAGGCCCATGGCTTCGCCGTCGCCGCGGCGGCAGCCGAGGTCTCGAGGATGCGCCAGTGATAGAGGATCCTCGGCACGTGGGCGATGGCGCGGGCGCGCTCGCTCACCCTCAGCACCAGGTCCCAATCCTGGGAGCCCTCGAACTCCGGGTCGAACCCACCGACCTCCTCGACCAGGGCACGGCGGAGGACGCTGAGGTGGCAGGTGTACATCTGCGTCCGCAGCCGCTCCGGCGACCAGTCGGGCTTGAAGAAGGATTCGGAGTGGCGCAGGCCGCTGCGGTCGATCTTGTCCTCGTCGGTGTAGACGTAGTCGGTCTCGGGGTTGGCGTCGATCGCCGTGGCGACGTGGAAGAGGGCGTCCGGATGCAGCGTGTCGTCGTGGTCGAGCAGGGCTACGAACTCGCCGCGGGCCATCTCCAGGGCGGCGTTGGAGGCGGCGACGATGCCGGCGTTGCCCTCGCGGTGCTCGACCCGGATGCGCGGGTCCCTGGCGCTCGCCCGGCTCAGGATCTCGCGCACGTGCGGCTGCCTGGAGCCGTCGTCGACGAGGCAGAGCTCCCAGTCGCCGTGGCTCTGGGCGCGGACCGAGCGCAGCATCTGGCGCAGCACGCGGGGCGGCGTCTCGTACACCGGGGTGAGGATCGAGAAGCGGGGCGCCGGCACGGCGTGCTCAGCTCGGGCCGCGGAGCCTGCGCAGGAGCGAGCCGCCGATGCGACCGAGCATCGGGATCCGGGCCTGGATCGTCGCGGCGGCGCCGGCGATGCGCTCGGCGCGGGCTTCGTGGACGGCGAGCCTGCCCCGGGCGACGCCGAGTTCGACGTCCTTGCCGACCAGGAGATCGCGCAGCCTGAGCACCTCCTCCTCGAGCCGGCCGGCCTCGTCGGCGCGCTCCGCTTGCTCCGCCGGCTCCTCGGCCCTCGCCTCCAGCTCGGCGATCTGCTTCTGGGCGGTTAGCAGCGCCTCGCGCAGCTGGTCCGCCTCCTGTCGCAGCCGGTACCAGGACCGGTCATAGCGGCGCACCGCCTCCTCCAGCGACTCCTCGGAGCGGCGGTAGAGGGCAGCCCAGGGGGTCAGGTAGGAGGTGTCGCGGTCGACCTCGCGCAGGAAGCCTTCGCGGGCCATCGCCGCCGACCAGGCCTCGACCGGCTGCACGTTGAGATGGGTCGCCTCGCCGAAGTCCTCGGGGGTGCTGGAGATCAGGACGAGGTCGCTGGAGGCGCAGAGACTGGCGATCGCGGCGTCGGTCTCGGCCGCTGGGATGTGCTCGAGCACCTCGATGCAGACCGTGAGGTCGTAGCGTCGGTCGGGCGGGTCGGTGATCGAGCCGACCCGGCAGTACTCGCGCACCGAGTCGTCGACCTGCGAGATCGCGTACTCGGAGATGTCGACGCCCCAGGCATCGACGCCGCGCTTGCGCAGCGCCTCGACCAGGAACCCCATCGCGCAGCCGGCATCGAGCACGGAGCTCGGGCGCAGATCCCTGACGATGCCGTCGGCGATCCGGTCGAAGAAACCGAGCCAGTGCGCGTTGCGCTCATAGGGGACGCCGCACTCGTGGCGGAAGTAGGAGCTCCCGTACTCGACGTCCGCGACGTCCCCGCCGGGACGCGCTGGAGTGACTTGCTCCGACATCGTTGCGAGTCTATCCGGAGTGCTATCCGTGATTCCGACTTGACAGCAGTGGCAGGCTACTCGCCCATGTCGAGCGATCCCAGGGAACGAGGCTCGTGAGCGGGGAACTGGAGCTGGTCTGGATACTGCTCCTGCACTTGGCGCTGACCGCGGCTCCTGCTGCTGCCTCGGCGCTGCTCGCGATGCGAGCCGGGGTGCGGAGCGTGCCGCTGCTGCTCGCTATCGCGCTGGCGGGTTCGGGCGCGGGGGCGATGCTCGCCTTCTGGGGCTACTACGCGGACCCGACGATCGGCCAGGCGGCCTCCTTCCTGCTGGTGCTGGGCTCCGTTCAAGCGATCGCCTGGGCCTGCTACGCCGGCCTCGACCGCGACATTCTGCGTCGCCTCGCCACCCCCGCCGCCCTCTGGGCCCTCGCCTGCTTCTTCATCGTCTTCCTCGGCTTCCTCCACGGTGGCCAGGGCGAACCGCTGGCGATGTCGGGGTCCCGCTTCTCCCACCCGCTTCCCGGCGACAACGACATCCCCCGCTTCTTCTCCGAGTGGTTCTACGAGCACGGACACGACGGGCCGCCGACGCCCTACGTCGACTGGCTCTCCAGCGACCGGCCGCCGCTGCAGATCGGCTACGTCCTGGCGCAGCGGCCGTTCGGCTGGGACGAGGTCGGGCTGCGCTACCAGGTGCTCAGCGTGGTCCTGCAGCAGCTCTGGATCCTCGGCATGTGGGCGGTCCTCTGCGCCGCCCGCATCCGGCCTGCGGCGCGCGGGCTGGCGATGCTCGCGGCCATGGTCAGCGACGTTGCGATCCTGCACGGGTTCTACGTCTGGCCGAAGCTGCTGGCGGCGACCTTTCTCCTCGCCGCCCTGGCGATCGTGATCTCGCCGAGCTGGGCGGAGTGGCGTCGCAACGGCGCCGTCGCCGCCCTGTTCGCGACGCTCTGCGGGCTGGCGATGCTCGCGCACGGCGCCAGCGCCTTCTTCCTCCTACCGCTGCTCGGGCTCGCCGCCTGGCGGGGAGTGCCGAGCTGGCGCTGGCTCGGCGTCGCCGCCCTCGCCGGCTTCGTCGTGCTGGCGCCCTGGACCGCCTACCAGCGCTATGCCGACCCACCCGGCGACCGCCTGCTCAAGTGGCAGCTGGGCGGGCAGGTGGAGATCATCGATGACGGGGCGCTGGGGGCGATCGCCGACGGCTACCGCGAGGCCGGCTTCGACGGGACGGTCGCCAACAAGTGGACCAGCCTGAAGATGATCGCCGGCGTCGATCAAGCACGGAGTGGATGGGATTTCGCGACGGACTACATCGACGAAGGCAGCCTCGGCAACGCCGTGGCGGCCATCCGCTCCCCGCGCTTCTACTCGCTGCTGCTCGTGCTCGGCGTCTTCCTGCTGGCGCCGGTGGCGATGACGGTCGCGCGGGTGCGCGGCAGCCCCGGCGGGCCGGAGTGGCGGTTCGCGCTGGTCATGCTGGCCTTCTGCGCGCTGGCGGCGCTGGCCTGGGCCCTCTTGATGTTCGGGGGGGAAGAGGCGACGACGACGATTCACGTCGGCAGCCTTGCCCTGCCACTGCTCGCGATCGCGGCCGCGACGGTGGGTCTGTACGCGGTCTCGCGGCGACTGGCGCAGGCGCTGGTGACGGTCAACGCCGTGCTGGCGCTGGCGCTCTACGTGCCCTCGCTGACGCCGCCCGACGGGACTTCGTACTCGCCCTTCGCCGCCGTGGTCGCGGCCCTCGCTCTCGCCGCCTTCGCATTTGTCTGCCTCCGCGGCGACGCCTCTGGCACCGACGGACCCCGTCCATACACTGCCCGCTGAAATGGAGCGCCTGCCCCGCAACACCCCCTACTTCCTGCTGGCGGCGGCGCTGGCCGTCTCGGCGGTTCTGGTGATGGTGCTGAGCAGCGAGATCACCTTCTTCGGCGACACCTGGGCGACGCTGATGAACCGGCGCGATCTCAGCCTCGACACGCTCTTCACGCCCCACAACGAGCACATCACCGTCATGCAGGTACTGCTGCAGAGCGCGGTGCTGCCGCTCTTCGGGATGAGCTCGGCGACCCCCGAATTCGTCGTCCTGGCGGTCTGTCTCGTCGCCGTCGCGATCCTCCTCTTCGTCTACGTCGAGCGCCGAATCGGGCCCTGGCCGGCGCTGCTCGCGACCTCGATCGTGCTCTTCCTCGGCCCGGCCTGGGAGGTGCTCCTCTGGCCATTCGAGATCGGCTTCGCCGGCTCGATGCTGTTTGGCCTGGCGATGCTGCTGGCGCTCGAGCGCGACGATCGCCGCGGCGACCTGATCGCCTCGGCCTGCCTGCTTGCCGCCCTGGCGTTCTCCAGCCTCGGCATTCCCTTCATCGCCGCCGCCGCAGCGGACATCCTGCTCAAGCGTCGCCAGCGCGGTATCGGGCGACGGGCGGCGGTCTTCGCCGTCCCGGTCCTGCTCTTCGCCATCTGGTACCTGGTCTGGGGCTCGGACGCGGAAGGCCATCTCTCGATGAGAAACGTGCTCGCTTCGCCCCGCTTCGTCGCCGATCTCGTCGCCTTCGGGGTGGCCGGCATGGCGGGGCTGGGGACGAGCCCGTATGGCGGCGAACCGAGCCCGGTCTGGGGATACCCGCTGGCGATCGGCCTGCTCGTCGTGCTCGGCCTGCGCGCCCGCAGGGGCCCTTTCCCCACCGCGTTCTGGGTGGTTGGCACGGCCGCGGCGGCCAACTGGTTCCTCACCGCCTTCAACCAGTTCCCCGGCCGCGCCCCGATCACCAGCCGCTATGTCTATGCGACCGCGATCTTCGTCCTTCTGCTGGCGGCCAACGCGCTGATCGGCGTTCGCTGGGGCCAGCGGGCGCTGGCCGTGGCCGCCGTGGCGGTGCTGATCGCCATCTCCGTCAACCTCGTCGTGCTCAAGGACGGGGCCAACTACTTCCGCGAACAGTCCGTGATTACGAAGGCCGACCTGGCGGCCATCGAAATCGCGCGCGACACGGTCTCGCCCGATTTCCAGCTCGGCGCCGAGATCGCCGGAAACCCGACCCTGGTCAACGTCTATGCCGACAAGTACCTCGAGGCCGTCGAGGAATACGGCTCCCCCGCCTACAGCGAAGCGGAGCTGGTCGATGCGCCGGCCGCCGGGCGTCGCCAGGCGGACGTCGTCCTCGCCGGCGCCCTGCCGCTTTTCGAGGAAACGATCGCCGGGCCGGCTCCGCGGTCGGCCCGGAGTTGCCGGCCGGTCGACGCCGCCGCGGCGCCGGCGACGGTCAGGCTCTCGCCCGGGGTTACCGCGATCGAGCTGGCGCCGGGGCCGTCGGCGACGCTGAGCCTCGGCCGCTTCGCCAGCGGCGAATACCCGGTGCCGACCAGGGGGCTGCCGGGCGGCTCGACGATGCTGCTGAGGATCCCCCGTGACGCCTCGCCGCGCCCTTGGCGCCTGCAGATCACCGCGAGCCAGCCAGCTCGCGTCTGCGGGCGAGCGGGCGCCTAGCCCAGGCCTCGCGCCTCAGAGCTCCTCGGCGATGCGCGGCGCTTCGCGCCTGAAGATCCAGATCGCGAGGACGGCGACCGCGACGAAGATCCCCGCGGCCGGCAGCAGGCCGACCCAGCCGCCCACCACCTCGGTGGCCGTGGGGGCGCTGGGGTCGAGCACCCAGACCCTGATCTGCTCGAAGATCGGGGCGATCGGGTTGGCAAAGAGGATGTGCTGGTAGCTCTCGGGGACAATCTCGACCGGATAGATGACCGGCGTCCCGTAGAAGAGCACCTGTGAGAACACGGCCCAGATCATCAGCACGTCGCGGAAGCGCACGTAGAGCACCGAGAGCAGCGTGCTGACCGCGACTGTGAAGGTCACCAGCAGGGCGAGCGCCGGGAAGAAGAGCAACCAGGTCCAGCTCGGGTCGACGCCCCAGGCGAGGATGAAGACGAGGACGACGAGCAGGTTGATGCAGAGGTTGAAGAACGTGGTCAGCACCACCGCCAGCGGGATCACCAGGCGCGGGAACTGGGTCTTGCGGACGACGCTCTCCTGGCTCACCACCGAGGTGACCGCGTTCTGCGTCGCCTCGGCGAAGAAGGTGAAGAGGACGATGTTGAGCAGCAGCAGCACCGGGTAGTTGGGCACGCCGCTGCCGAGGCGGATCACCTTGGTGAAGACGAAGAGCAGCACCGCGAACAGCAGCAGCGGCCGGATCAGCGACCAGAGGTAGCCCAGCACCGTGCCGAAGTAGTTGCGCTTGAATTCGGTGCTTGCCATCAGCCAGAGCAGGTCCGCGAACCGCCGCCAGCCGCCGCCCAGCGCCGAGGGGCCAGGCACCTCGCGCAGCTCGTGGGGCTGTGCCGCCAGCTCAGCGGGCGGGCTCTGGGCCGTGCTCACAGGCCCCCTCCGTCCTCGACTTCGGCGGAGGCCTCGTACGGGAGGTCGACCACGACCCCCTCGCTGCCGCCGAATACGACGAAGTCGATGCAGCCGTGCAGGTGCAGGAGCACGCTCTGCGTCGTCGCGTCGTTGACGCTGCAGTGGACGTAGTGGCGCCCGGAGGCGAGTGGGTTGTCGAGCTCGGCGCGGAACTCGATGCGCTGGCCCGGGCGCAGGTGGGAGCTCCCTTCCTGCGGCTCGACTTTGGTGCCGAGCCGCAGGACCTCGACGCCGTTGGCGTTGGCCAGCGAGCAGATCACGGCCGCTTCGGCGAGCTCCTCGGTCACTTCGAAGTCCAGCCCCAGCTTGATCCTGGTGCCCTGCTCAACCGCCTCCAGCCGCTCGCCCCCGGCTCCTTCGACCCTGGCGTCGAGGATGCGCACCCGGTCGCTGCTGTCGGGGTCTGGCGCCTCGACCGCCTCGCGCTCCCGTTCGAAGTTGAGCCGGATGTAGCGGCGGCCGACGTCGCCAGGATCGCCGATGTGCCGGATCTTGCCGCCGTCGATCAGCATCGCCCGGTGGCAGTAGGCCTCGACCGTGCTCATCTCGTGGGTGACGAGGGCGATCGTCTTGCCCTCGGCTTTCATCTGGTGGAAGGCGTCGGCGCACTTCTGCTGGAAGGCGGCGTCGCCGACCGCGAGCACCTCGTCGATCAGGAGGATGTCGGCGTCGACCTGCAGCATCATCGAGAAGGCGAGGCGGACCATCATCCCCGAGGAGTAGTTCTTCAGGCGCAGTTCGGCGAAGTCGTGCAGTTCGGCGAAGTCGAGGACGCGGTCGAGGCGCTGCCGGGTCTCGGTCGGGGTCAGGCCCATCATCACGCCGTTGAGGAGGATGTTTTCCCGCGCCGTCAGCTCCGGGTTGAAGCCGACTCCCAGCTCGATGAAGGGCGCCATCCGGCCGGCCATCCTAATCCGCCCGGCGTCCGGCCTGTAGATGCTGGCGAGCAGCTTCAGCAGGGTGCTCTTGCCCGACCCGTTGCGCCCGACGATGCCGAAGAACTCGCCCTGGTGGATTTCGAAGGAGACCCCGTCGAGGGCGCGCAGCTCGCGGTAGTCACGGGAGGCGAAGGGCCGCACGGCCCGCTCCTTCAGCGAGTCGACGCGGTGGGTGGGGATGCGGAAGGCCTTCTCCAGGTCGCGCACCTCGATCGCCAGCGGCTGCATGCGTCGCTGAGGCTACATACGTCGTCGCCTGCGAAGCGCGAGCGCCTCGCAGGCGGAGATCTCGAGCAGGGGGGCGTCGATGGGGCGCGGCGAGAGGCCATCCGCGTCGCGCCAGCCGCGCAGCCGTCCCTTCAAGCCCTGCGCGGTGCGGTCGGCGAGGATCTGGCCGGCGCAAATCGCTCCCTCGCAGGCGAGCGCGCGCAGCGCCGGCCCCGGGCTCGACATCACCCGGTAGCGGCGCAGCATGTAGCCGCGAGTCCAGCCTGTGCGGCTGTACTTGGCGCCGCTGCCGGCGCCGAGGCTGGCCGAGTAGGAATGCAGCGCGCGAGCCTCGGGGGCGAGGCGGCAGCTCGCCCCGGCCGCCGCCATCCGCAGCGCCAGGTCGAGGTCCTCGTAGTAGAGGAAGATCCGCTCGTCGAAGCCGCCCACCGCGGCGAAGGCGTCGCGCCGGTAGAGCGCCGCGCCCCCTGTCGGCCCGAGCGGGTCGGCGGCGCCGTCGGCTGCCGCGAGCGGTTCCCCGTGCAGGTAGTCGAAGCCCATCAGGGTGCGGTCGGCGACGACGCCGGCGGAGTCGATCAGCTCCGGCGCCCGTTCCTGGGTCAGCACCCCGGCCACCGACCCGGCCCCATCGTCGAGTCGCTCGAGCAGTGCCTCGACGAACTGGGGCTCGCACTCGACGTCGTTGTTGAGCAGGATCAGGGGATCGCCGGGGCGCTCCTCGATCGCCCGGTTGAGCGCCGGACCGAAGCCGGCGTTTTCGTCCAGCGCCACCACCGCGACCTCCGGGAACGCAGTCCGCACCAGCTCCAGCGAGGCGTCGGCGGAGCCGTTGTCGACGAGGACCACGTCCGCCGGCCGGATCTGGGCGCGCAGGCTGGTCAGGACCCGCGTCAGGCGCTGCTCGCCGTTGAAGTTGGGGATGTAGACGGTGGGCCGCACGGCTGCCGTCAGCTCCCCTCTGGCGGCCTCGCCCGCAGCGTCGCCGAGAGGCGCAGCAGCGGCGTCGCGACCGGCTTCAGGGCGGGATGGTGCTTGTCGACGTAGCGGCGCAGCGAGGAGAGCCTCATCGCCTGCAGCGTGCGGCTGTCGAGTTGGCGGAAGGAGGTGGCGTTGGCGTGGCCGACGCGGGCGGAGCCGACGACCAGGTTGCGGCGGCCGGCCTCGCGTGAGCGCTTCGCCAGGTCGACGTCCTCGTACCAGAGGTGGAAGCCCTCGTCGAAGCCGCCAAGCCGCTGCCAGGCCTCGCGCCTCATCGCGAAGCAGGCGCCCGAGGGCTGGCCGATCTCCAGCGTCCTGCCCGGCTGCGGGCTGGCGACCGCGTGCCGCATGAAGGAGCCGGCAAGCGACTGGCCGAGGATCGCCAGCCGGCCGGGCAGCTCGGCGTGGTAGCCGGCGTCGTCGTCGAAGGCCGGTGCGACCATCCCGGCCCGTGGCTCGTCCCGGGCCGCGCTCGCCAGCACGGCGAGTGCCCCGGGGTCGGGGAGGACGTCGGCGTTGCTGACGCAGACCGTCTCCGCGGCGCCCGTCGCCAGCGCCCGGTTGGCGGCGGTGCCGTAGCCGGCGTTCTCCTCGCTCAGCACCAGCCGTATCCCCGGCAGCTCCGCCGCCGCGAGCAGCTCGCGCTGGTCCGAGGCGGAGGCGTTGTCGACCAGAACCACGCGTGCCTCGACGCCCTGCGACGCGGCGAAGGCGCGCGCCGCTTCCAGCGCCGCCTCGGAGGTGTTCCAGTTGACGATCACGACGTCGACGGCGGGCTGATGCTGCGTGTGACGGCTCATCGCGACGCGACGATAGCCTTCCCGACCGTGCAAGACCTCAAGGGCCTGATTCTCTCGGGCGGCGCCGGAACCCGGTTGCGCCCGATCACCCACACCTCCGCGAAGCAGCTGGTGCCCGTCGCCAACAAGCCCGTGCTCTTCTACGGGATCGAGGCGCTGGTCGAGGCCGGCGTCACCGAGATCGGGATCATCATCGCGCCGGAGACCGGCGAGGAGATCCGCGCGGCCGCCGGGGACGGCTCGGCCTTCGGCGCCAGGATCACCTACATCCTCCAGGACGAGCCCGCCGGCCTCGCCCACGCGGTGCTGACCGCGGAGGAGTTCATCGACGGCTCTCCCTTCGTCATGTACCTCGGCGACAACCTGCTCGCCGATGGCCTGCGCGGCCTCGTCGCCACCTTCCGCGAGGCCGAGCCGGATGCGCTGATCCTGCTCACCCCGGTCCCCGATCCCGAGCACTATGGGGTGGCCGAGCTCGACGGGGAACGCATCGTGCGCCTGATCGAGAAGCCCAAGGACCCGCCCTCCAACCTCGCCCTGGTCGGCGTCTACCTCTTCCAGCCCTCGATCTTCGAGGCGGCGCGGTCGCTCGAGCCCTCCTGGCGTGGCGAGCTCGAGATCACCGAGGCGATCCAGAAACTGATCGAGGACGACCACACCGTCCGCTCCGAGGTGGTCAGCGGCTGGTGGAAGGACACCGGCCAGCTCGCCGACATGCTCGAGGCCAACCGCCTCGTGCTGGAGGAGATCGAGCCGAGCGTCGAGGGCGATGTCGACGAGAACTCGCGGGTCGAGGGGCGGGTCGTCGTCGCCCCGGGGGCGAGGCTCGAGCGCTCGGTGGTGCGCGGGCCGGCGGTGATCGGCGCCGGCGCCTGCATCGAGGACGCCTACGTCGGCCCCTACACCTCGATCGGCGAGGACGTCCACGTCCGCCGCTCCGAAGTCGAGCATTCGATCATCCTCGCTGGGTCCGTGGTCGAGGACCTCGGCACCCGCATGGAGGCCAGCCTGCTCGGACGCGAAGTGAAGCTGACCCGCAGCGACGGGATGCCGAAGACGCTGCGGATGCTGGTCGGCGACAAGTCGGAGATCAAGATCATCTGATGAGGGCTGCGCGGTGAAGGTGCTGGTCACCGGCGCCGGCGGGATGCTGGGCCGTGACGTCGTGCTCGCCGCTGGCAACGCCGGTCACGACGTGGTCGGCTTCGGCCACACCGAGCTCGACGTCGGCGACGAGTCGGTGGTCGGGGCGAAGATCGAGCTGGAGCGGCCCGACGTGGTGATCAACTGCGCCGCCTGGACCGACGTCGACGGCGCCGAGGAGGCGGAGGAGGTGGCCCTGGCGGTGAACGGCGCCGGCGCCGGCCATGTCGCCGCGGCCGCCGCCGCGGTCGACGCCAGCGTCGTCTACGTCTCCAGCGACTACGTCTTCGACGGCGCCAAGGGCGCCCCCTATGTCGAGACCGACGAGACCGCGCCGCTCTCCGCCTACGGCCGCACCAAGCTGGCCGGCGAGGAGGCGACCGCGGCGGCGAACAAACGCCACTTCGTCGTCCGCTCCTCCTGGCTCTTTGGGATTGGCGGCTCCAACTTCGTCGAGACCATGCTGCGCCTCGCCGCGACCCAGAACGAGGTGCTGGTCGTCCGCGACCAGGTCGGCTCGCCGACCTACACCTGGCATCTCGCCTACGGCATCGTGCGCCTCATCGAGGGCGTCGAGTTCGGCATTCACCACATGGCGGCGGCGGGCAGTTGCTCTTGGTACGAGTTCGCCCGCGAGATCTTCGAGCAGGCCGAGGTCGAGTGCCGCGTGCTCTCCGCCACCACCGAGATGCTCGGCCGCCCGGCCCCGCGGCCGCCCTACTCGGCGCTGACCAGCCAGCGCCGCCACGCGATCGAGCTGCCCGCCTGGCGTGACGGCCTCGCCGGCTACCTCTCCCAACGCCCCGACGGCCAAGAGGCGGCTGCGTAACACAAGTGAAAAAGGTGTGTGTCAACATTCACACACTTCAATTTTCACCCAAGGTCGAGTCCGGCGCCCTCCGCAGATAGACCGTCGGAGCGGATTGAGTCTGGGGTGTGCCGTGGTAGCCTGGTCCACGGGTGTCAACCATCTGCGGGGTGGCTCCCCGCGTCGCCAGACTCGACCCGCTCCGGCGGGTCTTGTCGTTTCAGGGTCGCTACTCTTCCGCCGCGTGAAGCTCCTCGTCACCGGCGCCGCCGGGTTCATCGGCTCCACCTACGTGCGCCTCGTCGGGGGCGAGCACGAGGTGCGGGTGCTCGACAAGCTCACCTACGCCGGCCGGCGCGAGAACCTGCCCGAGGGCGCCGAGCTGGTCGTCGGCGCGATCGAGGACCAGGCGGTCGTGCGCGAGGCGATGGCGGGCTGCGACGCGGTCGTCAACTTCGCCGCCGAGTCGCACGTCGACCGCTCGATCGACGACCAGGACGCCTTCGCCCGCACCCACGTGATCGGCACCGGGGTCCTGCTCGACACGGCCCGCGAGCTCGGGGTGGAGCGCTACCTGCAGGTCTCGACCGACGAGGTCTACGGCTCGATCGATTCCGGCTCCTTCACCGAGGCCTCGCCGCTCGACCCCTCCTCGCCCTACTCGGCGACCAAGGCGGCGGGCGACCTGCTCGTCTCCGCCCACTTCCACACCTACGGGATCGACGCCTCGATCGTGCGCGGCTCCAACAACTACGGGCCGCGCCAGTACCCGGAGAAGCTGATCCCGCTGATGGTCCTCAACGCCGTCCACGGCGACTCGCTGCCGGTCTACGGCGACGGCAAGCAGGTGCGGAACTGGCTCTACGTCGAGGATTTCTGCAGCGGCATCCACACGGTGCTGACCAAGGGGAAGGCCGGCGAGGCCTACAACGTCGGCGGGCCCGACGAGTGCGAGAACATCGAGGTGGTGCAGCGGGTGATCGAGCTGTCCGGGGCCGACGAGTCGCTGATCGAGTACGTCGCCGACCGCCCGGGCCACGACCGCCGCTACTCGCTTTCCTCCGCGAAGCTCCAGGAGGAGCTCGGCTGGGAGGCGCAGGTCCACTTCGCCGAGGGACTCGAGCGCACGGTCCAGTGGTACCGCGACAACGAGGAGTGGTGGGGGCCGATCCGCTCCGGCGAGTACCGCGAGTACTACGAGAAGCAGTACGGCAAGGCCCTCGGCTAGTGGCGGAGCGGCTGCCGACGAAGCTCGACGGCGTCGTCCTGCTCGAGCCGGCGGTCCACGGCGACGAGCGCGGCTTCATGGTCGAGACCTACCGCCGCGACGCCTGGGCCGAGCTTGGAGTGGACGCGGAGCTCGTCCAGCACAACCACTCCCGCTCCTCGCAGAACACCCTGCGCGGTCTCCACTTCCAGACCTCGCCGGGTCAGGCGAAGCTGGTCCGCTGCCCGCGCGGGCGGATCTTCGACGTAGCCGTCGACCTGCGCCGCGGCTCGCCCACCTACGGCCAGTGGGAGGGCCACGTCCTCGACGACGAGGCCCACCGCCAGCTCTACGTCCCGGTCGGCTTCGGCCACGGCTTCCTCGTCCTCAGCGAGGTCGCCGACGTCGCCTACCAGCTCTCCAGCACCTACGACCCGGCGACCGAGGCCGGGATCGCCTGGGACGACCCCGACGTCGGCGTCGAGTGGCCGCTCCCCGACGGCGCCGAGCCGCTGCTCTCCGAGCGCGACAAGACCGCCCCGCGGCTCGCCGAGGTGGCGCAGACGCTTCCCTTCGAGCACGGGTGAGAGCCCGCGCGATCTACCTGCTGAAGGCGGCCGCCCGCAGGGCCTACTGGGCGCCCTACGACCTGCTCCACTGGCGGGAGCGCCGCGCCCGGCCGACCCCGCCGCGCGGCCTCTCCTTCGTCGGCAGCGGCGACTTCGAGCAGACCGGCCGCGAGTTCCTCGGCCACTTCACCGAGCTGGGCGGGCTGCGCCCGGACGACGACGTGCTCGACGTCGGCTGCGGCATCGGCCGCATGGCGATCCCGCTGACCGGCTACCTGCAGGGCGGCTCCTACGCCGGCTTCGACGTCGGCCGCGAGATGGTGCGCTGGTGCAGCCGCCACATCACCCCTCGCCACCCGGATTTCGAGTTCACCTGGGCGCCGATCTACAACGCCAAGTACAACCCCTTCGGTGACCTCTCGGCGGCCGAGTTCCGCTTCCCATATCCGGACTCCTCCTTCGACTTCGCCTTCGCCACCTCGCTCTTCACCCACCTCGTCCGCGACGAGGCGCAGCACTACCTGGAGGAGACGGCGCGGATGCTGCGGCCGGGGGGGAGCTGCCTCCTCACCTTCTTCCTGCTCAGCCCCGAGGCGGAGCGCGAGATGGAGGCCGGCCGCGCCGCCTTCCGCTTCGAGCACGAGATCGATGGCGCCGTCACCACCGATCCGCGGCTGCCGGAGGAGGCGGTCGCCTACCGCGTCGACGATCTCCGCGCGATGCTCGACCGCGCCGGCCTCGAGCTCCGCGAGCCGATCCACTTCGGCGGCTGGGCCAACGCGCCGAGTGCGCCGACGCTGCAGGACGTCGTCATCGCCCGCAGGCGCTGAGCGGGGCTAGCGGCCGCGGACCGCGGTGATCGCGAGGCTGACGGCGAGCTTGGCGCCGATCCCGGCGTAGACGGCGGCGTTGAGGAGCGGGTTGCGCTCCTCAGCCTCGAAGCGACGGTAGAAGCGGCCCATGCCGCGGTGGAAGGCGATCTCCTGCTTCACCGCCCGGCGCTGGCCGCTGGAGCCGCCCTTGACGTGCAGGGCCGTCCCCGCCGGCTCGTAGAAGACCTTCCAGCCCGCGTTCCAGAAGCGCTTGCACCAGTCGAGGTCCTCCATGTAGAGCCAGTAGCCCTCGTCGAGCAGGCCGACCTGGCGCACCGCCTCGGCCCGGCAGAGCATGAAGGCGCCGTTGACGGCGTCGACCTCGCCGGCCTCGTCGTCGTCCAGATGCGTCGCCCGGTACTGGCTCAGCGACGCCGCCGCCCCGTCCCCGCGGCCGACCCCTGTGAAGTGGGCGAGGGCGCCCAGCGGGGTGGGGAAGGAGCGCTTGCAGGCATGGTCGAGCTCGCCGGACTCGGTCACCAACTTCATCCCGACCATCCCGATCCGCCCGTCGGCGCGCAGGCGCGCTAGGCCGGCGTCGAGAGTCCCCGCGTAGACCTCGGTGTCGGGGTTGAGCAGGAGGACGGCCTCGGCGGCGTCCTCGCGCAGGACGAGGTTGTTGGCGGCCGAGAAGCCGATGTTGTCGCGGCGCAGCAACCGCACCTCAGGAAACTCGCGCGCGACCACGTCCGGCGTCCCGTCGGGGCTGCCGCTGTCGACGACGGTGACCCGCATCGCGCCCTGCGCCGGGTGCTCGCGCAGCGAGCGCAGGCAGCGCCGCAGCAGGGCTTCGGCGCCGTGGCTGACGATGACGACCTCGAGGTCGAGAGCGGCGGTCACTCGTGGTTCTCAGTAGGCGCCGTCTCCGCGCACGATCGCGCGGGGGGTGCGCAGCAGGATCGCCAGGTCGCCGGCGATCGAGAGGTTGTCGAGGTAGTCGCGCTCCATCGCCAGCCGCTCCTCGAAGGTGAGGTCGCCGCGGCCATAGACCTGCATCGGCCCGGTCAGTCCGGGCTTGATCTTGAGCCGGACGCGCTGGCGCTCGTCGTAGAGGGCGACGACGGCCTCCTCCTCGGGGCGGGGGCCGACCAGGGACATGTCGCCGCGCAGCACGTTGATCAGCTGGGGGACCTCGTCGAAGCTGGTGCGACGCAGAAGGCGGCCGGCTCGGGTCACCCGCGGGTCGTCGCGGATCTTGAAGGCGGGCTGGTCGAGCTCGGTCAGGTCGACGACCTCGCCGAGCCGCTCCTCGGCGTCGGCCACCATCGTGCGGAACTTCAGCACCGTGAACGGCTTGCCGTTCTTGCCGACGCGGCGCTGGCGGAAGAAGACCGGCAGGCCGGAGTCGATCAGGGTGAGCAGGGCGGCGACCGCGATCGCGGGGGAAAGGAGTGCCAGCGACGCGCCGGAGACGACGATGTCGAGGGAGCGCTTCATCGCCATCGTCGAGCGGGGCGGGTCGGCGAAGCGGAAGTCGAGCACCGGCAGCTCGGCCAGGCGGTTGAGCTCGATCCCGGGACCGAGCAGGCCGTAGTGCTGAGGGAGGAAGGTGAGCCCGAGCCCAGCCGCCTTGCACTCCTCGATCAGCCGCTCGGCGGCCGGCTCGCTCATCTCCTCCTCGGTGACGACGACGCGCTCGACCTGGTGCTGTTCGGCGATGCGGGAGAGGTCCTCGATCGATCCGAGCCAGGGCAGCGAGCACTCGCCGGCCTGCTCCGTGTGCAGGTAGCCGACCAACCCGAGGCGCGTCTCGGGGTGGGTGGCTAGCCGCCGGGCGATCACGTTCGCGGCCGAGCCCGGGCCGATCACGACGCCGATCGCGATCCCTGTCAGGTGGTGCCAGAAGAAGCGCAGCACGGCGCGCACGACGAAGGTCCCGACCAGCCCTCCGACCCCGACCAGGACGGCGCTGGCCGCCGAGAGCGGGCCGACCGGGCTGAGGGCGAGCAGGCCGTCGATCGCGATCGTGCCCAGGGCGCTGGCTGAGATCAGCGCCGGCAGCTCGTCAAAAGTGCTGTGGCGGATCCGCCGGTGGTCGTTGTCGTAGAGGCCGTGGAGCTTCAGGACCAGGATCCAGGCGGGGCTGAAGAGAACCGCCCAGAACAGCACGGCGACGTCGGTGGTCGCCGTCGCCGCGGTGGCGAGGCAGAGCGCAGCCAGGACCGCGGCCCAGTCGCCGGTGGCGAGCAGGCGGCGCAGCAGGGCGCCGCGGCGCCGTGAGCCGCTCGGCCCGGCGAGGCCGAGGCGCGTCGCCATCTCCGAGCGCTCAGCCGCAGGGGCCGCCGGAGCGGTCGCCTCTTTCCTGGCGGTCTCTTGCGTGTTCCTGGTCATCTCAGCCGCAGTTCCAGCCCAGGTTGAAACAGTCCTCGCGCGGATTCAGCTCCCGGGCCCGGTCGAGGTCGGCCTGAGCGGCGGCCTCGTCGCCCGCTTCGTGCTCGACCCTGGAGCGCAGGTAGTAGAGCTGCCAGTTGTGGTCTTCGCGCTCGATCGCGCGGGTGAAGTGGACGCTCGCGGCCTCGTATTCGCCCTGCAGCTCGGCGAGCAGCCCGAGCTGCACGTAGGGGGACGCGGCCCAGGGCTCGATCGAGCGAGCGCGCTCGGCGTGGTCGACGGCGGCGGCGATGTCGTTCTCGGCGGCGGCGCTCTGGCTGGCGTCGATCTCGCGATCGACGAGCAGCGGCCCGATCAGGCCGATCGCCGCGATCCAGCCGACTGCGATCCCCGCCGCCGCGAAGCCGTAGCGCCGCCCCTCGCCGCTTGCCGGCTCGCGCCTGGGGTCGAGCGCCAGCTGGCTGCACCTGGCGGCGACGAGGACCCCCGCGGCGAGGAAGAAGACGGCGCCGAGGCCGGCGATCTCCCAGAACCAGTCGATCCCGGCGGCGATCGCGAAGGCGAGCGCCACCGCCAGCAGTGCCGCGTAGCGCTCGCGGTCGGGATTAAGGGCGTTGCGCCAGGCCGAGAAGCCGAACCAGAGCACCGACCCGATCAGGGCCAGCACCAGGATCCCGCCGACCAGTCCGAGCTCGGCGAACGCCTCCAGGTAGAGCGAGTGCGCATCGTGCGTGGGCTGGTCGATCGAGCGGTGCTGCTCCCAGGAGAACTCGTAGGCGCCGGCGCCGTGACCGAGCAGGGGCTTCTCGCCGAGGGCGTCGAGCGAGACCCGCCAGAAGTCGTGGCGGCCGGCGCTCGAGAGGTTCGAGAAGTGCTGCTCGGGTTGCTGCGGGAACTGGATGTCGGGGTCGGAGAAGCGGTCCCAGGCGCGCCCGCCGACGGCGATCGCGCTGCCGACGGCGAGCAGCGCGAGGCCGACCGCGATGCCGCGCAGCAGGGTCTGGTTGCGCGAGAGCTCGACGATGCGCCCGGTGCGTTCGCCGCCGCGGCGCTCCAGCCAGCGCAGGCCGGCGAAGAGGCAGAGCGCGAGGGCGGTGCCCCCCAGCAGGATCGCCAGCACCGCGACCCCTTGGTCGACCGTCGCCTGGCTCGCCAGGTTGTCGGCGAGGCTGCGCCTCTCCTGCACCGCAAGCAGCGCCGGCAGCGTGCCCAGCATGCCGATCGCCAGGGTGCCGAACAGCCACAGCCTGTCGCGCGAGAGAGCAAGCAGGCACCCGGTCGCCACCGCGAGCGCGAGCAGGCCGCCGCGCGAGTAGGTGAAGTAGAGGGCGAGGAGCAGGGCGGGGATCGCGCCGACGGAGATCCAGCGCAGCGCTGCGGAGCTCGCCTGCCTGCTCATCCAGAGCAGCAGCGCTACGCCCATCCCGAAGGCCACCCCGTTTGCGTTCCAGTAGCCCAGCGGGTAGGCGAGCCTGGGGCCGCTGCCAAGCCCGCTCCCGAGCTCGAGCACGTGGGGCAGCAGCCGGGCGCCGAGGGCGAGGAGCCCGATCAGGGCGAGCGAAATTGCCAGGCCTTCAGCGAAACGTTGGCGCCTTTCGCCGGTTTGGGCGATCAGGAAAGCGGCAAGGAAGACGCCGAGGTAGACCAGTGCCCGGTCGGCCTCGATCACGCTCAGCTCGGCTGAGCCCGACCAAAAGGAAGAAATTGCGCAGAGGAACGACAGCCCGACGACCAGTCCCGCCGTCACGTAGAGCGGCCGGTCCAGTGTCGCCCGCGACCCGATCCCGAACGCCAGCAGCCCGATCGCGACCAGCCATGTCGCCAGCCCGGCGAGATGGCGATCGCCGAGGTCGAACCCACCTCCGGCCAGGGCAAGGCCGAGGAGGAGGACGATCGGGGCAAGTAGCGCCGCCGTTTGGTCTAACCTTGCGCGCGATGCTCGGGAAGCGCCTCCGCCCCACCGTGCCTGGCCGGCTTGTCCTTGGCCTGGTGTCAGTGCTTGCTCTGCTCGCATTGGTTCCGGCGCTCGCCGCTGCTCAGGCTACGGAAGCGACCGGAGTCCAGTACTCCGACGCAACCCCGATCGCGACTGGGGACAAGAAGCCGAAAGGCAGCACGCCGGCTGACAAGTCCAATGCCGATGGGCAGGATGTGCAGACGGGCGTCGGCTCGGGGGGTTCCGGTGGGGGCTCGTCGGGAGGCTCATCTTCAGAGGGAGGCGCGAATGCGCCGGCCGGCAAAGGGGGCAAGGGCCAGGGTAGCCCAGCCTCCGGCTCCGGCAAAAAGCAGGCGAAAGCGTTGCAACCTGGCGAACGGGCCGCTGCGACCACGTCCAGTGAGGACGACGGCGGCAGTTCACCGTTGGTGCCGATCCTGATCGCGATCCTCGTGTTGGCGGCGATCACCGTCGCCGCCGTGATCAGGCAGCGCCGTCAGCGCGACGACTCCGGCGACTCGGGCGCGCCCGTCTCGCCTGAGGCTAACTGACCTCGCCGGTCGGGAAAGCGAGATCGAGATGCGTACGAACGGGAAGATACGTGCCTTTGCGGCAGCCTCGGTAGCTGCGGTCGCCCTGATCGCCGCCCCTGCGGCGCAGGCCGTCCCGGCGAAGTTCTGGGGCGTCGTGCCGCAGGCGACGCCGACTGCGGAACAGTTCCAGCGGCTGAAGCGGGGCGGCGTCGACAGCGTGCGGGTGCCGATCGTCTGGAACTCGGTGCAGCCGAGCTCGGCTGCACCGGCCGACTGGTCTGGCACCGACGCCCTGATCGGCGGCGCGACGCAGGCCGGGATAGAGGTCCTGCCGTTCGTCTACGGGGCGCCGCCGTGGGTCGTGCCGCCGGCGGTCGTGCCCGGCACGGGCGGGCTGGCCACCGCGCCGCGGAACCTGCCGGTGAAGACGGGCGCCCAGCGCGCCGCCTGGCAGGCCTTTCTCCGCCTTGCCGTTGCCCGTTATGGCCCCAATGGCAGCTTCTGGCTCGAGAACCCCACGTTGCTGAGAAGGCCGCTGCGGACCTGGCAGATCTGGAACGAGCCGAACTTCAAGTACTTCGTCGTCAGGCCCAATCCGGTCGAGTACGGAAAGCTGGTCACGCTCTCCAATACCGCCCTGCGCAGCGTCGATCCCGGGGCGAAGGTCGTCCTCGCCGGGCTCTTCTCGGAGCCACGCGAGGCGCTCTTCAAAGCGCGCCCGCGCCAGGCCTACTTCGGCACTGAATTCCTCGAACGGATGTATGAGTCGACCCCGGGCGTCAAGTCGAAGTTCGTCGGCGCCGCGCTGCACCCGTACACCGGCAGCTACCGCGAGCTGGGCGAAGACATCGAAGCGTTCCGCGAGGTGATGAAAGAACACGGCGACGGCGGCAAGGGCCTCTGGATCACCGAGGTGAGCTGGAGCTCCCAGCCGCCCGCCCCCAACAACTCCTTCGCCAAGGGGCCGGCTGGGCAGGTGACGCAGCTGAAGGGAGCCTTCCGCCTGTTCAAGGGCAAGCAGGCGAAATGGCGGCTGCAGCGGATCTACTGGTTCTCGATCGACGACCAGCCAGGCAGCTGCAACTTCTGCTCAGGCTCGGGCCTCTTCGCCGAGGGCTTCGTCCCCAAGCGGTCCTGGTTCGCCTACGTCGGATTTGCCGGGGGTCGTCCCTAAGTCCCTAAGATCGGTGGGTTGGCGACTACGACCGACCCACTCGCACCGTTTAGCCAGCCGGCAAGGCGCTGGTTCGAGGCGTCCTTCGAGGGGCCGACCCCGGCGCAGGCGGGGGGCTGGGCGGCGATCTCCGGTGGCGCCAACGCGCTGATCTGCGCCCCCACGGGCTCCGGCAAGACGCTTGCCGCCTTCCTCTGGGGGATCGACAAGCTCTCGCGCGAGCCGGAGCGCGGCGACGGCGTGCGGATCGTCTACGTCTCGCCGCTGAAGGCGCTCTCCTACGACATCGAGCGCAACCTGCGAGCCCCACTGCGGGGGATCGGGGCTGAGATCTCGGTCGGCTTGCGCACCGGCGACACCAGCCAGGCCGAACGGCGGGCGATGCGCAAATCGCCGCCCGACATCCTGATCACCACCCCCGAGTCGCTCTACCTGATCCTCTCCTCGGGCGCGCGGGAGATCCTAACCACGACCGAGGCGGTGATCGTCGACGAGATCCACGCGGTGGCCCAAAGCAAGAGGGGCTCTCACTTGGCGCTGACGATCGAGCGGCTAGAGCATTTGGTCAGGGACCATGCGTCGCGGGGGGCGGGGGAGGGGGTATCCGAGCCGGCGCTGGGTTTTTCGCCTGAGGAGGAGGCGGCTCCGCCTGAGGCGGCGGGGCGAAAAACAGGACGCCGCGCCCGCTCGGACACCCCCTCCCCCGCCGCGAGCAACCAAGGCGTCCAACGGATTGGTCTCTCCGCCACTCAGCGGCCGTTGGAGCGGATTGCCAAGTTCTTGGTTGGGCCTAAAAGGCAGTGTGAGATTGTGGATGCCGGGGTCGCCAAGGAGCTCGATCTGGAGATCGTGGTGCCGGTCGAGGACATGTCGGAACCGGGGGCGCCGAACTTCCCCAACTCCGACGGCGTGCCCGCGGATGGGGAGCCCAACGCCCACGTGCGCTCGATCTGGCCGGCGATCTACCCGGAGCTGCTGAAGCTCGTCCAGGAGCACACGTCGACGATCGTCTTCGTCAACAACCGTCGCGCCGCAGAGCGAATAGCCAAGCGGTTGAACGAGCTGGCCAACGGTGAAAGCGAGTACGAGCTGCCGGCGACTGAGCACGCGGGTGGGGGTGGGTCCGGCCCGGCGGGAACTCCTCGCGATAGCGAGCCCGACGGGTTGGACCCACCCCCACCCGCCGAAATCGCTCGCGCGCACCACGGCTCCCTGTCCCACGAGGAGCGCACGCTGGTCGAGGAGCTCTTGAAGTCCGGGCAGCTGCCCTGCCTGGTCGCGACCTCCTCCCTGGAGCTGGGGATCGACATGGGAGCGGTGGATCTGGTGATCCAGGTCGAGTCGCCGAAGTCGGTCAGCCGTGGCCTGCAACGGGTTGGCCGCGCCGGCCACTCGCTGGGCGAGGTCTCGCGCGGCCGCGTCTTCCCCAAGTTCCGCGCCGACCTGCTCGAGTGCGCGGTCGTCGCCAGGCGGATGCGCGAGGGGCTGATCGAGGAGACGACGATCCCGCAGAACCCGCTCGACGTGCTCGCCCAGCACCTGGTCTCGATGGCCGCCCTCGACGAGTGGGACGTGGACGAGGTCGAGCGGCTCGTAACCGCGACCGCGCCCTTCCGCGAGCTCTCCCGCGAACAGCTCGAGAACGTGCTCGACATGCTCGACGGGCGCTACCCGTCCGACCGCTTCGCCGAGCTGCGGCCGCGGATCGTCTGGGACCGCGCCGCCGGCACCATGCACGGACGTAAAGGCGCCCGCCAGCTGGTCGTCACCAACGCCGGCACGATCCCCGACCGCGGCCTCTACGGCGTTCATCTGCCCGACGGGCGGCGGGTCGGCGAGCTCGACGAGGAGATGGTCTACGAGGCCCGCCCCGGGCAGACCTTCCTGCTCGGCGCGACCACCTGGCGGATCGAGGACATCACCCGCGACCGGGTCATCGTCACCCCGGCGCCGGGCGTGCCGGGCGCGGTGCCGTTCTGGCGCGGCGACGGGATTGGCCGTCCCGCCGAGCTGGGCCGGGCGATCGGCGCCTTCGCCCGCGAGGCGGTCTCGCGCGAGCCGAAGGACCTGGCCGCCGAGTACGACCTCGACCGCCGCGCCGCCGAGAACCTGGTCGCCTACCTGCGCGAGCAGCAGGCGGCGACCCGCGTCGTGCCCTCCGACGAGACGCTCGTGATCGAGCGCTTCCGCGACGAGATCGGCGACTGGCGCCTCTGCGTGCTCTCGCCCTACGGCGGCCGCGTCCATGCCGCCTGGGGCCTCGCCCTGTCGCAGAAGATCCGCAGCGAGCGCGACCTCGAGGTCGACGCGATCTGGTCCGACGACGGCATCGTCCTCCACCTGCCAGACGCCGACGAGCCGCCCGCCGCCGACCTGCTCATGGTCGAGCCCGACGAGCTCGAGGACCTGGTCGTGCGCGAGCTCTCCGGCTCCGCCCTCTTCGGCTCCCACTTCCGCGAGAACGCGGCGCGCTCACTGCTGATCCCGCGCGCCTACCCGGGCAAACGCACCCCGCTCTGGCAGCAGCGGCTGAAGTCGCAGAGCCTGCTCGAGGTGGCGCGGGACTTCCCCCGCTTCCCGGTCGTGCTCGAGACCTACCGCGAGGTCCTGCAGGACGTGCTCGATCTGCCCTCGCTGGCCGAGCTTCTCGGCAAGCTCCACTCGCGCCAGCTCGGCCTGGTCGAGGTCGAGACGGCGACCGCCTCGCCCTTCGCCTCCTCGCTGCTCTTCGACTACGTGGCGACCTACATGTACGAGGGGGACACGCCCAACGCCGAGCGCCGCGCCGCCGCCCTCGCCCTCGACCGCGACCTCCTGCGCGAGCTGCTCGGCCAGGAGGAGCTGCGCGAACTGATCGACCCGGAGGCGCTGGAGGAGGTCGAGGCGCAGTTGCAGCACACGACCGAGGAGGCCCGCGCCGGCGATCGCGACGGGCTGCAGCAGATCCTGCGCCGGGTAGGCGACCTGACCGCGGAGGAGTGCGAGGAGCGGGTCGCCGAGGGCTACTCCGCGGTCTCGATGCTCGAGAAGCTGGTCGGCGAGCGCCGCGTCGCCAAGGTCCGGATCGCCGGCGAGGAGCGCTACGTAGCCGCCGAGGACGCCGGCCTCTACCGCGATGCGCTCGGGGTGCCGCCGCCGCCCGGCCTGCCGGAGAGCTTCCTCGCCGAGCGCCCCGACCCGCTGCAGGCGCTGGTGCGGCGCTACGCGCGCACCCACGGCCCCTTCCCGACGGCTCAGCTCGCCGCCCGCTACGGGGTGGATCCGACGCCTGCCCTGCGTGAGCTGGAGCGCGAGGCGGTGCTCGTGCGCGGCGAGCTGCTGCCGGGCGGGAGCGAGCGCGAGTGGTGCGACGCCGACGTCCTGCGCCGGGTTCGGCGGGCCAGCCTCGCCCACCTGCGCCGCGAGGTCGAGCCCGCCGGCCGCGACCGCTTCGCGCGCTTCCTGCCGAGCTGGCAGAACGTCGACGCGCACCGGGCATCGGGCGCGGGGCCGGACCGCCTGCGCGACGCGCTCGTGCCGCTGCAGGGGGTGGCGCTGAGCCCGAAGGTCTGGGAGGCGGACGTGCTGCCGCGGCGGCTCGGCGCCTACTCGCCGACCTGGCTCGACGAACTCTGCACCAGCGGCGAGCTGGTCTGGGTCGGGGCCGGCGCCCGCGGGCGCAGCGACGGCCGTGTCGCCCTCTACTTCCGCGAGGACGTCCGCCTCGCCGGGCCGCCGCCCGCCAACGCCAAGCTGGAACCCGCCGAGGGCGCGCCGCACGACGCGATCCGCGAGCGGCTGACGTCGGGCCCGGCGTTCTGGCTCGACCTGCTGGCCGACCTCGACTTCCCCGCCGAGGAGCTGCACAACGCGCTCTGGGACCTGGCCTGGTCGGGCGAGGTGACCAATGACGCCTTCGCGCCGCTGCGGGCGCCGCGACTGCGCTCGGTGCCCTCGCAGGAGCGCCGCGGCCGCCGCTTCGCCCGCCGCCGCTCGGCGGCGGGCGCCGCCGTCCAGGGCCGTTGGTCGCTGACCGCGGCGCTCTTCGCCGACGCCCCCGCCGCCGGTCCCCGCCTCCGCGCCCAGGCCGAGCTGATGCTGGAGCGCTACGGCATCGTCACCCGCGAGTCGGTCCTCGCCGAGGGCGTGCCGGGGGGCTTCTCCGCCCTCTATGCCGAGCTCGGCAACCTCGAGCTGCTCGGCACGGCCCGGCGCGGCTACTTCGTCGAGGGCCTCGGCGGCGCCCAGTTCGCGCTGCCCGGCGCGGTCGAGCGCCTGCGCTCGCTGCCGATCGACGACGGCTCCCATCTCCTGCTCGCCGCCACCGACCCCGCCAACCCCTATGGCGCTTCGCTGCCCTGGCCGAAGCCGCCGAGCGAACGCCGCCCTGCTCGCGTGCCCGGCGCCCACGTCCTGCTCCGCGACGGCGCCCCGATCCTCTACCTGGAGCGCGGCGGGCGCAGCGTCGTCCGCCTGGTCGAGCTCGACGACGAGGAGCTGGCGGCGGCGATGCGGGAGCTCGCCGACGCGGTCGCCGCCGGCCGCCTGCCCAAGCTCGGGATCGAGAAGCTCGACGGCGAGCCGGTGATCGGCTCCGGCCAGGAGGAGGTCCTGCTCGGGGCCGGCTTCAGCCGCGGCCCCCGCAAGCTCACCGCCTCGGCCCGCTGAGGAGCCGGGTGGCGGATAATCCCCGCATGGACGATCGCGAGGTGGGGCAGAGTCCACTCGAGCTGCTGCGCAGCGTGCCGCTCTTCTCCGACCTCGAGGAGGGGGAGCTGGAGCGCTTCTCGCAGGTCGCCGTGCCGCGCTCGTTCCCGCCGGCGACGCGCGTCTTCCACGAGGGCGACCACTCCGACGCCTGCTACATCGTCCGCACGGGCAGCTTCCGCGTCACCCGCGAGCACTCCGACGGGCGGGCGATCACGCTGGCGACGCTCGGGCCGGGCGACATCTTCGGCGAGCTGGCGATGCTCGACGGCGAGGTGCGCTCAGCGAGCGTCGAGGCGCTCAGCGACGGCGAGCTGCTCGCCCTGCCGGCGGGCGAGGTGCGGGCCCTGCTCGCCCGCCATCCCGAGATCACGGTGAAGCTGATCGCGGCGCTGGTGCGCCGCCTGCGCACCGCCAACGAGCGGATCTCGCGCCAGTCCTTCCAGACCGTGCCCAGCCGCGTCGCCGGCGTCCTCGCCCAGCTCGTCGCCGAGGAGGCGCCGGTGGCCGGGGACGGGGGCGAGGTGACGATCCGCATGAACCAGGCCGACCTGGCCCAGCTGGCCGGCACCTCGCGCGAGAGCGTCAGCCGCTTCCTCGCCGACCTCGAGCGCGCCGGCGTCGTTCGCCCTGGCCGCGGCCGGGTCACCGTGCTGGCGCCCGGGAAGCTCCAGAACTACATCTACTAGGCATGGGGAGGGCGCCGGATTTCCCCGCGCTCCGAGCCCAGATGGTCGAGCGGCAGCTGCGCCGTCGCGGCATCGGCGACGAGCGCGTGCTCGCGGCGATGGCCGAGGTCCCGCGCGAGCGGTTCCTGCCGGAGCGCCACCGCCACCGCGCCTACTCCGACTCGGCCGTCCCGATCGGCGAGGCGCAGACGATCTCCCAGCCCTGGATCGTCGCCGCGATCTGCCAGGCGCTGGAGCTGGAGGGGGCCGAGCTGGTGCTGGAGATCGGCACCGGCTCGGGCTACTCGACCTGCGTCCTCGCGCGGCTCGCCTCGCGGGTCCTCAGCGTCGAGCGCCACGACTCGCTCGCCCGCTCCGCTCGTCAGCAGCTCGACGCGCTCGGGGTCGCCAACGCGGAGGTGACGGTCGGCGACGGCAGCCGCGGCCTGCCCGAGCGGGCGCCGTTCGAGGCGATCGCCGTCCACGCGACCGCCCCGGCTCCTCCCGAGACCCTGCTCGGCCAGCTGGCCGACGGCGGGCGCCTCGTCGTCCCCGTCGCGCTCGACTCCTTCGACATGCTCACCCTCTTCCGTCGCCAGGGCGACGAGCTGCGCCGCGAGGAGATCGGGCCCTGCCGTTTCGTGCCGCTGCTCGGCGAGGAGGGCTTCGCGGCGGACTGAGGTGCGGGCGCTCGGCTGCTCAGCAGCTGTTGGGCTGCGGGTCGGACCCGTCCTTGACCACGTCGTCGGCGCCGCTGCCGCACTGGATCGAGCGGTCGCGCTGGCCGTCGGCGGCGTCGATGTAGTCGTTGCCGCCCTTGGCGATGAAGACGTCGGCGCCGAGGTGGCCGAGGAAGCTGTTCTCGCCGTTATCGCCGACGAGGACGTCCGGGCCATCGGAACCCTCGAGGCTCTCGCTGTCGGCGGCGACCCGGTCGAGGTTGCCGCAACCGGCCGGACCGCCGCTGCCGCCGAGCTCGACTCGGAGCCTGTCGCTGGAGCGCCCGTAGGAGACGGTGTCGTGGCCGGGCCCGCCCTCGTAGGCATGGCCCTGGCAGGTGGCAACCGAGGAGACGAGCAGGTCGTTGCCGGGCCCGCCGAAGAGGTCATCCGCGCCCGGGTCGGCGTAGAGCACGTCGCCGCCGGCGCCGCCGGCCAGCGAGTCGTTGCCGTCGTCGGGGCCGTTGTAGTTCTCGCCCGCCTCGAGCACGTCGTCGCCGGGCCCGCCGCTCAGCGAGTCGGAGCCGGCGTTGCCGTTGGCCCTGACCTTGACGCCGGCGGGAACGCTGCCGTCGATCGCGATGCTGTCGTTGCCGCCGCCGCCGGTGATCACCAGCAGGCCGGTCGCGACCGCGGTCGGGCAGCCGATGGCGGTGCCGCCGCCGGTGCAGCCGTCGCCGGCGAAGGCGCCGCGATCGTCTGAGACGGTCCAGCCCCCGCCGCCGAAGGCGACCCGGATCGTGTTGCCGTTGCCGTCGCCCTGGACGATCAGGCTGGCGCCGTCGAGCCCCTGGTTGAGGATCACGAGGGTGCCGGCGCCGGGGGGGTTGGTCTCGGGCCCGCAGGAGTGGGCGATGTCGAAGCCGTCGCACTCGTCGCTGCCGGCGCCGCCGAAGGCTTCGTCTGGGCCGCCGGCCCCGTTCAGATCGTCGTCGCCGACGCCGCCGTCGAGCCGGTTGCCGCTGCCGTCGCCGGCGAGCTGGTCGGCCTGCGGCGAGCCGACCACGTCCTCGAAGCCCTGCAGATCGTCGTGGCCGTCTCCCTTCGCTTGGCCGGAGCCGAGGCTGACGACGACGCCGCTGCGCGTGGCGCTGGCGTAGGAGACGATGTCCTGGCCGCCGGCCCCGCCGTCGAGGGTGTCCGTGCCGCTGTCGCCGCGGACGACGTCGCCGTCGCCGTCGCCGCCGGTCGCGTTGTCGATCCCGGTTCCGCCGAGGACATGGTCGCTGTTGGGCCCGCCGTCGACGGTGGGATCGTCACCGGGCCCGCCGTCGACCAGGTCGTTGCCGGCGCCGCCGAGGAGGCTGTCGTTTCCCTTGTCGCCGGCGAGGTGGTCGTTGCCGCCCCCGCCATCGGCTTTGTCGCTGCCCTTGTCGCCGCCGAGGAAGTCGTTGCCAGCCCCCCCGGTGAGCCGGTCGGGGCCCTTGGCGCCAAGCAGCGTGTCTTCGCCGGGCCCCCCGACGAGCCCATCCTTGCCCTCGGCGCCGCTGAGGAGGTCGGCGCCGTCGCCACCGCTGAGGTGGTCGGAGCCGCTCTCGCCGTCGAGGGAGTCGTTGCCATCGTCGCCGTGCAGCGAGTCGAAGCCGCGACCGCCGACGATCCGGTCGTTGCCGGGCCCACCGCAGATCGTGTCGTTGCCGTTGGGCCCGCCGGAGATCCGGTCGTTGCCGCCGCCGCCGTAGATCACATCGCTGGCCCGCTTGCCGACGAGCACGTCGTCCCCCGGAGTGCCGACGATGGTCGCGTGCTTGCCGTCGCAGCTCGCCGCGACCGCGGCGCCGGAGAAGGCCACCGCGAGCAGCGCCATGGCGCCGGCAAAAGCACTGCAAAGCCTCAGCTTGGAGATCGGGAGCAGGCGGGCCACACCTCCCTATCGACCCGGTTTCAGTTTTCCTACACCTCGGTCTCCAACACCCGTCCGGTCAGATACGCTCGCTGCCGAATGCGGGGCGGGATCTACGTACTCAACTTCTACTCGCCGGTCTTCGCCGACCAGCTGAAGCGCGGCCGCAAGACGGCGACGATCCGGCTCGGCGACAAGAGCAACAAGTACGAGCGCGGCCAGGTCGTCTGGATCACGGTCGGCTTCCGTCACAGCCCGCGGGAGAAGATCTTCACGGCTGTGATCGACGACGTCGAGGTGAAGAAGGTCGCCGATCTCTCGCCGCGCGACATCGAGCACGAGAACCCGGAGTTCAGGCGGCTCGACGAGGAGATCAAGTTCCTCGAGCAGATCTACGGGCGCGAGGTCTCCACCGACGACATCGTCACCGTGATCCGCTTCTCGCAGATCGTCGAGCCCCCCGGCCCTCATTTCGGCAATGGGGAGACCCCCCGCCACAACTGACCTGGTGACGCGCCGGGCACTGCGCATATCTGCGTCCTCGGGTTTGCCTTTGCCACCAGCAAAGGCTGCACCCTGCGTCCTTGATCTGCTTGGCCCGGCGCGTCACCAGGCGGTCATCTGACTCATGGCGGACTACGCCTTCCTCACCACCTGGCTGCTGGAGTCTCCGCGCCAGCCCGTCTGGGACGCGATCTACGACCAGGCGCGCTGGCCGCAGTGGTGGCGCGGGGTGGAGGAGGCCGAGGAAGTGCGCCCCGGCGACGATGGCGGCGTCGGCTCGGTCGCGCGGATGGTTTGGAAGAGCCTGCTGCCCTACCGGGTCGAGTTCGAGGTGACGACGACGCGGATCGAGCCGCCGCACCTGATGCAGGGCGATGCGGTCGGCGAGCTGACCGGGGTCGGTCGCTGGCGCCTCTTCGAGCGCGACGGGGTCACCGCCGTCCTCTACGAGTGGAACGTGGCGACCACCAGGGCTTGGATGAATGCGCTGGCGCCGGTGGCCCGCCCGATCTTCGAGTGGAACCACGACTGGGTGATGAAGCGCGGCGGCGAGGGGATTGCGGGCCTGCTTGGCTGCCGCCTCCTGGCCAGCGACTGAGCTAATCTTCCCGACTTGGCACTCTCCCTCTAAGAGTGCCAACTCCCAGCTACGAACTTTCTTATCCCTAAAACGGAGGTATACGGATGAAGCTGAAGCCCCTCGGGGACCGGCTGATCGTCAAGCCGATCGAGGAGGAGGAGACGACTGCCAGCGGCATCGTCCTTCCCGACACGGCGAAAGAGAAGCCGCAGAAGGGCAAGGTCGTCGCCGTCGGCGATGGCAAGTGGGACGAGGATGGCGAGAAGCGCATCCCGCTCGACGTCGCGGAGGGGGACGAGGTCCTCTACTCCAAATACGGCGGCACCGAGGTGACCGTCGAAGACGAGGAACTGCTCGTGCTGCGCGAGTCGGACGTGCTCGCCAAGCTCGCCTGATCGCCCGCAACAGGACTTAGAAGAAGGAGGACAGGAATCAGATGGCTCACAAGGAGCTGAAGTACCAGGAGGAGGCAAGGGGGGCCCTGCAGGCCGGCGTCGACGCCGTCGCCGACGCGGTCAAGGTCACCCTCGGCCCGAAGGGTCGTTATGTCGTCCTCGACAAGAAGTTCGGGGCGCCGACGATCACCAACGACGGTGTCACCATCGCCCGCGAGATCGAGGTCGAGGACGTCTTCGAGAACCAGGGGGCCCAGCTGGTCCGCGAGGTCGCCACGGCGACCAACGACGTGGCCGGGGACGGCACCACGACGGCGACGCTGCTGGCGCAGATCATCGTCCGCCAGGGGCTCAAGAACGTCGCCGCCGGCGCCAACCCGCTCGCCCTGCGGCGCGGGATCGAGAAGGCCGTCGACGAGGTCGTCGAGCAGCTGCGCGGCAAGCAGTCGAAGGAGGTCGCCGGCAAGGAGCAGATCGCCCGCGTCGCCGCGATCTCCGCCGGTGACGACGAGATCGGCACCGTGATCGCCGATGCGATCGAGAAGGTCGGCAAGGACGGCGTCGTCAACGTCGAGGAGGGCCAGACCTTCGGCATGGAGCTGGAGTTCACCGAGGGGATGCAGTTCGACAAGGGCTACATCTCCCCGTACATGGTCACCGACCAGGACCGCATGGAGGCGGTGCTGGACGATCCCTACATCCTCATCGCCAACCAGAAGATCGGCTCGGTGCGTGACATCCTGCCGGTGCTGGAGCAGGTGATGCAGGGCGGCAAGCCGCTGCTGATCGTCGCCGAGGACGTCGAGGGCGAGTGCCTCGCGACCCTCGTCGTCAACAAGCTCCGCGGCACGTTCACCGGCGTCGCGGTCAAGGCGCCGGGCTTCGGCGATCGCCGCAAGCGGATGCTGGAGGACATCGCGATCCTCAGCGGCGGTGAGGTGATCACCGAGGAGATGGGCCTGAAGCTGGAGAACACCCAGATCGATCAGCTCGGCAAGGCTCGCCGCGTGGTCGTCTCCAAGGACACGACGACGATCATCGACGGCGGCGGAGACAGCGGTGACATCAAGGGCCGGATCAACCAGATCAGGCAGGAGATCGAGAACACCGACTCCGAATTCGACCGCGAAAAGCTGCAGGAGCGGCTGGCCAAGCTGGCCGGCGGCGTCGCGGTGGTCAAGGTCGGCGCTGCCACCGAGACCGAGATGAAGGAGAAGAAGCACCGCGTCGAGGACGCCCTGCAGGCGACCCGGGCGGCGCTCGAGGAGGGTGTCGTGCCAGGTGGCGGCGTGGCCCTGCTCAACGCCCAGGCCGGGCTCGACCCGGAGAAGATCGGCGATGCCGATGAACAGACGGGGGCCCGCATCGTCCACCGGGCGCTGGAGGAGCCGGTGCGTCAGATCGCCGAGAACTCCGGCCTCGAGGGCTCGGTCGTCGTCAACAAGGTCCGCGACCTGAAGCCCGGTGAAGGGCTCAACGCGGCCGACGGCGAGTACGGCGACCTGATCAAGGCCGGCGTCATCGACCCGACCAAGGTCACCCGGTCGGCGCTCGAGAACGCGGCGTCGATCGCGAAGAACATCCTCGTCACCGAGGCCGTGATCGCCGAGCCGCCGGAGAAGGAAGGCGCCGGCGGCGGTATGCCCGGTGGCATGCCGGACATGGGCGGGATGATGTAGCGATCCGCGGTTCGCGGGTCGCCGTCAGGCGTATCCTCGCCTCAACAGGCGAGTGACTTCGAGAGGGGCCGGCGCAAGCGCCGGCCCCTTTTTTTGCGTTTCGCGCGGAACTCGTACGAGTTCCAGCAGACGATGTGTCCCACCCGCGCGCCAAGAGCCGCCACGCTGGGCGACACATGAGCCGCCAAGCCGCCCACTCCGCCGACGGGCCTGAGCCGTCCGTATGGCGGACGCTTCAGGCCCGTCGACCGCGGGGCTAGGGGGAGCGTTTGGGTTTCGGCGGCGGCGGGGGCAGCGGAGGCAGGAGGCCGGCGTTGTATTCGGCGTACTCGAGGAAATTGGGCCGGCGGACCTTGAGCCGCAGCGTGTTCAGCGTGCGGGGGTAGAGGCGGACGTCGTAGGGGTTGCCCGTCGTGCCGAAGCCGTTGTAGTAGACGAACATCCGCACTCGCTGGCGCTTCGCCGTCCAGGCGACCAGCTGCTTGACGAAGCGCGGGTCGTCTTTGCCGGAGACAGCCCACTCGGTGATCGCGATCGGCTTGCCCTTCCACTGCTTGCCTTTGTAGAAGCGGTTGAGGTCTTTCCAGACCGGATATTCGGAGTAGAAGTCGGTGCCGGCCCAGTCGACCCAGCGCGCGCCGGGCCAGTAGTTGCCGGGGAAGTTGCCCTTGACCCGTGGCGAGCCACCGGGCAGCGGGCTCCAGATCATGCTCACCGGCGCCGCCGAGAGGCTGGTCGGCGGCGGGCCTTTGGTCCGGTTCACCGGCGGCAGCCCGATTTCGGCCAGGGTGGCGTTGATCTGTTCCAGAGTGCCGCCGCCGCGCACGATCGTCGCGATGCGGCGGAACGCCTGCTTGTACCAGCCGGTCGTGTGTTCGCCGCCCTTCGGCGTGCCGTCGCAGTAGACCGCCGACCAGGCGTTGAGGCAGCGGTTGGGCTCGCCCAGCGGCCTGATGTAGGCGGGCAGGCCGCGTTTGACGAAGAAGTCGTTGAGCTGAAGCAGGTAGTTGTCGCCGCCGCCGAGCGCGATCTGCGCCGGCGTGATCAGCTCGGCCAACGTCTGGTCGTCGGCCGTCGAGATGTGCAGGATCGGGCGGGTCGCCGTTTCGCGCCAGCGTTCGTAGGCCGCGTTGAGGCTGTTGCCCCAGGGGTGGAAGGTCGAGAGCAGCGCCGGGTGCTTGACGAGCAGTTCGGCGAATTCGTTGAACTCCTGCGTCGTCCCGCGGTCGCTGACGCCGAGGAGGACGCTCGGCTTGGGCGGGACCAGGCTCAGCGCCTGCGCCTGTCCCGGCAGGACGGCGAGCAGGGCGACGGCGAGCAGCGCGATCCGGCTACGTCTCGGCAAGGACATCGGCCATCCTTCGCGGCGTAACGCCCAGCTCCTCGGCATCTGCGGTCCCGCGCTCGCTCAACATCGCCACCTCCATCAGCTCTGCCTCCTCCCAAGTAGCGAACACGGCCTCGCCGAAGATGGAGCGGAGTGCGATCAACCCGGCGCGGACGAAGGGGAGTGGCAGGTGGACGAGCGGCCGCGGCCGGCCGGCAAGGCGGCTGACCAGGTCGGACATCTCGTCGTAGCTGAGTGTCTCCGGGCCGGCGAGCTCGTAGCGGTCGCGACGGTCCCGGTCGAGGGCGGCGACCACGCAGCGGGCGGCGTCGGCTGCCCAGATCGGCTGGAAACGGGCCTGGCCGTCGCCCGAGACGGGCATCACGGGCAGGAAGGAGAAGCGCCTCAGCAGCGTCACCCAGGGATCGCTGCGGTCGTAGACGATCGAGGGGGCGAAGACAGTCGTCTCCAGCGGAGAGGAACGGACAGCCTCCTCGGCCAGCCACTTGGCGCGGAAGAATCGCGTGCGCTGGGCGGCCGAGGCCTCGAGGGCGCTGAAGAAGACGAAGCGCTCGACGCCGCTGCGCTCGGCTCCCCGCAGCAGGCGCGTGGTCGCCAGGCCGTTCAACTCCTCGATCCGCTTCGGTGGCTGGTCGCGGATCGTCGCCGCCAGGTGGATCACCGTGTCGACCCCGCGCAGCGCCTGGCGCACCAGATAGGGGTCCGACATCTCGCCGAGGTCGCCGAGCGCGATCTGCACGTCGACTCGGCGCTCGCCCAGCCGCCGGGGCTCGCGGACCAGGCAGCGCACATCCTTACCCTGCGCCAGCAGCAGCGGCAGCAGTCGTGAACCAATGCTTCCCGTTGCCCCTGTCAGCAGCAGCATCGCCTCCATCATCTCTAAAATGAGTGCTCGCGCTTGGCCGGGGCCCCCGGCGGGCACCCGGAAAACGATCTAGGAGAAAGCCTCGAATGACCTACGTCATCGCCGAGCCCTGCATCGGCACCAAGGACAACTCGTGCGTCGAGGTCTGTCCCGTCGACTGCATCCATCCGACCCCGGACGAGCCCGACTACGACTCGGTCGAGATGCTCTACATCGACCCGGACGAGTGCATCGACTGCGACGCCTGCGTCGAGGCCTGCCCGGTCGACGCCTGCTTCGCCGAGGACCAGCTTCCGGCCGAGTGGGCCAAATACGCCGACATCAACGCGAACTACTACAAGAGCAAGAGCGCCGCGTAGGCGGCGCCTCAGCCCACTGCTGCGCCCTCGACCGCCGCGGAGGGCATGGGATCTGGCAGGCGAAGCATGCGGAAGGCGCTGAAGAGTCCGATCAGGGCGGCTAGCAGCGGGATCAGCAGCGCCACTTGAAGGGCGAGCGGCCTCGCGTCCGTGTTGATGCGGACGATCTCCTCCTGAACGTCCTGGGGCTGACCGGCGAGCACTTCTTCCAGCTGCGCGTCGCCCATCAGCTGGGCGTCGTCCTCCAGCGCCTTGGCGACCCGCTGCTGCTCGGGCGGGGTCAGCACGTCGCTTGCCTCGGACTTCTGGGTGAAGGCGATCGAGAGGGCGGAGAGCATGATCGCGCCGGCAAACGCCAGCCCCAGCGAGAGGCCGAACGACCCGGTCGCCGAGTTGACGCCGGCCGCCTCCCCGACCCGCTCCTCCGCGATCGGGGCAAGGGTGTAGTTGTTGAGCTGGGACACCAGCAGGCCGAGCCCAGCTCCCGCCAGCACAAGCGGGACGACGAGGTACCAGCCGTTGTCGGCGCCCGGGACGATCGGGATCAAGAGGAGCATCGCCGCCGAGAGCAATGCGAACCCGGCCAGGATGAGGATGCTGGGCCGTCGCCGCCCCGCCCTTTTCCCGGCGACCAGCGCGACCGCGAACATCGTCAGGGAGAGCGGCGCGAGCGACAGGCCCGCCTGCATCGCGTTGTAACCGAGCACCATCTGCAGGTAAATCGGCAGCACGATCAACATTGCGCCCAGGGCGATCTGCTGGAGGATCCCCTGGGAGATCCCGAAGCTGAACAGCTTGGACTCGAACAGGTGCGGGTCGAGCAGGACGGGCTTGCCTTCGCGCTTGCGGCGCAGCAGCCAGTAGGCCAGGGCGCCCATCGCGACCAGCCCCGCGGCGAGCAGCACGCCCACCGACTCGCCGCCCTCCTGCCAGGCCAGGATGCCGAGCACGAGGCAGCCCATGCCCAGGACCGAGAGGACCGAGCCGACGCGGTCCACGCCCCGATCCCCGGTGTACGGCACGTCGCGAAGGAGCCGCCGGCTGCCGAGCAGCACGACGGCGATGACGACGGCCTCGATCATGAAGCCCACCCGCCAGGACAGATAGGTCGTCAGGAAGCCCCCGAACAGCGGCCCGATCGCGGCGGCGATCGCGGCCGAGGCCCCTACCAGGGCGTAGGCCTTCGCCTTCGCGGTTCCCTCGAAATTGCCGTGGATCAGGGACTGCATCGCGGGCATGTACAGCGAGGCGCCGAGACCGCCGATCACCGCCCAGAAGACGATGATCGCGGCCAGGCCCTGGCCGAACACCATCGCCAAGGCGCCCGACGCGTACAGAAGCAGGCCGAGGACGTAGGCCCGCTTGCGCCCGAAGAGGTCGCCGATCTTGCTGCCGATCAGGATGAAAGCGGCAGACACCAGCGCCTCGATCGCGATCGCCGACTGGACGCCGCTGACGGTCGTGTCGAGATCCCCGACTACCGCGGAGATCGAGACGTTCATCAGCGACGTGTCGATGACGAACACGAACATCGCCATCGCGAGCAGGAGGGCGAGCCGCTGATCGCCCTCCGCGTCTTTGGCGGCAGCCGTACCGACGCTCTCGGTCATGCGCTATTGGGCCATCGGCAGCGGGGTGCCGCTGACCGGGGGCGCCTCGGCGGCGGCGGGGGTCGCCTGCAGCACCGGCAGCTCTTGAGGCGTGGCGGCGACGATGCCGCGCGCGGCCTGGCGGATCGCCTGCGAGGCGGGTGAGTCGGGCGCCGCGGTGACCAGCGGCGTGCCGGCGTCGGCGTGCTCGCGCAGTGGCTCCGAGAGCGGCACCTTGCCGAGCAGCGGGATGTCGAGTTCGTCGGCGAGCAGCTGGCCGCCACCCTCGCCGAAGATCGTGAAGCGCTCGCCGTCGGGCGTCGTGAAGCCGGACATGTTCTCGATCGCCCCGAGCAGCTCGAGGTCGAACTTGGTCGCCATCTCGGCGCCCCGCCGTGCCACCGACTGAGCCGCCGGCTGCGGCGTGGTCACGAGCACGAACTTCGCTTGGGGGAGGAGCTGGGCGAGCGTCATCGAGACGTCGCCGGTGCCCGGCGGCAGGTCGAGCAGCAGGTACTCCAGCTCGCCCCAGGCGACGTCCTCGAGGAACTGCTGGATCGCCTTGTGCAGCATCGGGCCGCGCCAGACCACGGCCGCGTTCTCCTCGACGAAGAAGCCGATCGACATCACCTTGACGCCGCCGGCAGCCTCCAGCGGCAGGATCTTGCGCTCGCCGTTGACGTCCGGCTTGCGGTTGACGCCGAGCATGCGCGGGATCGAGTAGCCGTAGACGTCGCAGTCGAGGGCGCCCGCCGGGTGGCCTTCGGCGGTCAGGGCCGCGGCCAGGTTGGCCGTCATCGTCGACTTGCCGACGCCGCCCTTGCCCGAGGCGACGCAGATCACGTTCTTGACCTGGGCCAGCGCTCCCTGCGGCAGCTTGCCGCGGCCGAGCGTCTGCTGCAGCTGTCCTTTCTCCTCCTCGGAGAGGACGTCGAAGCCGACCGCGACCTCGGTCACGCCGTCGAGCTCGCCCACCTGCTGGGCGACCGCCTGTTCGAAGTGCGAGCGGATCGGGCAGCCGGCGGTGGTCAGCGAGACGACGACCTCGACCCGGCCGCCCTCCTTGACCTCGATCGAGCGCACCATGCCCAGCTCGACGATCGAGCGGCGCAGCTCGGGGTCGATGACGGCGCGCAGCTTCTCGGTGATCTGATCCTGCGTGGGGAGGCTCATAGATGCCCATTCTACGGGGGAGAGATCGCGACCCCTCGGCCCTTATCCCGGGCAGTTGCCGTCGGACGAGGAGGACGAAGGATGTCGAGGACACGGAGTGGTCTCGCCCGTATCGCGGTGCTGGGGCTCGCCCTGGCGCTGGCGCTGCTGTTGCTCGGAGCACGGGAAGCGAGGGCCGGCAAGTACGCCGTCGCTCAGTGCGGCTGGTACGTGGGGGCGGACGCGAGCTGGGCGGACACGACCGGCGGCGCCAAGTTCCACCAGGCGGGTTGGTGCGTGCCGCCGGTCGGCCAGGACCCCTTCAACGGCGTTCACCTGAAGAGCTTCACGCGCGAGAACCAGGGAACCGTCTCCGGTACCCGCTTCGCCCGCTGGCGCTGGGAGGCGCCCCCCGGCACCGCGATCTCGCAGGTGCGGGGCACCTGGTGGCACGCGCTGCACGACGGCATGGAGCACCGGCTCGGCGTCGGCACCTGGGGCGGGGGGTTCGACGCCTTCGCCTCGGCCTCGGCGACCGATACGGCGTTGCGCGACTTCGTCGCCGGCTTCAACCCGCCCCAGCCGGCGCTCGAGAGCCGCCTGCTCTGTGCCAGGGCCGAGAGCAAGTGGTGCAGCCTCGATCGCGGATCCTGGACAGGGGTGCGGGCGTTGACGATCACCCTCCAGGACGACCACTGGCCGGTGGCTCACCTCGAGGGCGGTGTCCTCGGCGGCGGCTGGCGCCGAGGGACCCAGAGCGCCACCTTCTGGGGCCAGGACACGGGCGCCGGGCTCCGCTTCAGCGAGCTCTACGTCGACGGCGGTCGCGTCAACCTCACCGAGCACGGCTGCGCGAAGGCGCTGATCGGCAGCGAGTGGCGGGCGACGGCGATGCGGCCGTGCAACGGTCACATCTCGGGCACGGCGCCGATCGAGACCACGCGTTTCAACGACGGCCCGCACTCGATCCACCACTGCATCGCCGACTTCGCCGGCAACAGCGCCTGTTCGCAGCAACACGGCTTCCTCGTCGACAACAACCCGCCGGCGCACCCGCGCAAACTGACCCTGGCCAGCGGCGAGGCGTGGCGCCGCGTCAACGACTTCGACGCGGTCTGGGCGAATCCCGACCAGGGCGCCGCCAGCCGCATCGGTGGCGCCTATTGGCGCATCGCCGGCCCGGCCGGCTACGACAGCGGCGTTCGCTACGCCGCCGGCCGCGACCGCGCGACGCTGGAGAACGTGGCGGCGCCGCGCTCAGGCGTCTTCACGCTGCACGTGTGGCTGCGCGACGAGGCCGGCAACGATGCGCCGGGCACCGTCGTCGACGTTCCCCTGCGCTTCGACGACATTGCGCCCGGCGTCGCCTTCCAGCGGATGCCGGACACGGTGGGTGCAGATGAGGCGCTGCCCGAGGTGGTGCGGGCCGAAGTCAACGACGCGCACTCGGGGGTCGAGAGCGGCCAGGTCCATTTCCGCCGCATCGGGACCGAGGAGTGGACGGAGCTGCCGACCAAGCTGGAGGCCGGGTCCGAGGCGGAGGCCGCGCAGCTGATCGCCCGCGTTCCCGGCCCGCTCCCGGCGGGCACCTACCTCTTTCGGGCGGAGGTGCGCGACCGCGCCGGCAACGTCGCCGTCACCACCCGCCGTGCCGACGGGACCGAGATGTCGCTGCGGCGGAAAGTCGCGGTCGTGGAGGCGAGGAAGGCGGGTGCAGCTGCGCCGCCACGGGCAAAGACGCGACTCTTCGCGCGCCTGCGCTGGCGGGGGCGCAGCGGCCCGACCGTGACCGTCCCGTTTGGGGCGCCGGCCGTTCTCAGCGGACGTCTCGTCGACGCCGAGGGAGTCGGCCTCGGCGGGCACGAGCTGCGGGTCGTATCCCGGCCATCGCGCGGCGCGCTGGCGCGCTCCCGCGTCCGCTCGGTCAGCACCGGGCAACGCGGTCGTTTCCGCCTGCCGCTGCCGGCTGGGCCCTCGCGGCGGGTTACGGTCAACTATCGCGGCGATGGGGGGCTGGAGCCGTCCCGCCGCCCCGCCCTGGCGCTGCGGGTCGAGAGCGGCCTCTCCTTCCAGGCCACGCCGAGGGTGCTGCGCACAGGCGAGGTTGTGCGCCTGCGCGGCCGTGTGCGGACGGCCGGGGCGCCGCTGCCGCGCCGCGGCAAGCTGGTCGCGGTCCAGTACTACGAGACGGCGGCGCGCCGCTGGCGACCTGTGCTGGTTACCCGCAGCGATCACGACGGCCGCTTCCGCGCTCGCTACCGCTTCCGCTACGTCAGCGGCGCCGCGAGCATCCGCCTGCGCGCGGTCGCCCTGGCGGAGGAGCGCTGGCCCTACGCTCCCGGCGCCTCGCGACCGGTCGCGGTCGAGGTCAGCGGCTGAGGTAGGGTGGGGCCGGATGTCGCAGGCGACCCTCCACACCAACGCCGGGCCGATCGTGCTCGAGCTGCACGACGAGGACGCGCCGAAGACGGTCGAGAACTTCCGCAAGCTCGCCGCCGACGGCTTCTACGACGACCTCGTCTTCCACCGCGTGATCGCCGACTTCATGATCCAGGGCGGTTGCCCTGAGGGGACGGGGCGCGGCGGCCCCGGCTACACCTTCGAGGACGAGATCAACGAGCACAAGGTGGTCCGCGGAGCGCTGGCGATGGCAAACGCCGGTCCCGACACCAACGGCTCGCAGTTCTTCATCGTCACCACCGAGGCAGCTCCCTGGCTGGACGGCAAGCACACCGTCTTCGGCACGGTCGTCGACGGCATGGACGTCGTCGACGCGATCGAGGGGACCCAGACCGACGCCTCGGACCGGCCGCTCGAGTCGCAGACGATCGACCGCGTCGAGCTCGGCGAGTAGCCCTGCCGACGCCGGTGGTTTAATCGCTGCCCTCTGATCGGGAGCGAGAGGCGAAATCAGCGCTGGTCGCATTACGCGGAACGGATGAATGAGGCGTTCGGCCTCGTTCTCCTCCTGGTCCTCACCACTTACGTTCTCGCCTCCCTGACGCATTACTCGGGCTGGAGCGCAGTCGCGCTGACGGCCACCGGGTGTGCAAGCGCCGCAGTCGCCATGGGCAGCTCGGGAGTGAGGGCCCCGGTCGTCCGCGCGGCCGTTGGCATCACGATCCTCGCAACCGCCCTTGCGACCCTGGGAGCGATCCTCGGCGGTGACGGCCTCTATGCGGCGGCGGGACTGATCCAGTCGCTGCTGCTGATCGGGGCGGTCTACGCGGTGCTGCGCGCGGTGCTCTCCGAGCTGGCCGTCAACTTCCGCACGATCCTCGGCGCGATCAGCGTCTACATGATCTTCGGCCTGCTTTTCACCACGCTCTACATGGCGATCGACCGGCTGCAGTCGGCCCCCTTCTTCACGCAGGGAGGCTTCGAAACGGGTGACTTCATCTTCTTCAGCTTTACGACCCTGACCACCACCGGCTACGGCAACCTCGTCCCCGCGGGACAGCCCGGCAAGATGTTCGCCGGCCTCGAGATGCTGCTCGGTCAGATCTTCCTCGTCACCCTGATCGCCGGCCTGGTCAGCCTCTGGCGCCCGCGGCGCCGGGACTGAGCCCTTGCCGTCTGCCTAGACCTCAGCGGAGGGGGTGGGATTCGAACCCACGAGACCCCTTACGAGGCCCAACGGCTTTCAAGGCCGCCGCATTCAACCGCTCTGCCACCCCTCCGAGGCGTATCAGCGGTATCGATGCTAGACGTTATGACAGAAGCCTTGGATCGCTCAAAGTGATTGGATTTGTCTGCAAATGCGCCGCCTACTCGTACTCGCCTCGACGATGGTCTTCTTCGACGTCGTCTTCTTTGCGGCGATCGCCCCGCTGCTGCCAGATTACGTCGACCAGTTCGGCCTGAGCAAGGTCGAGGCGGGAATCCTCACCGCCTCCTATGCGGCTGGCACCCTGCTCGCCTCGCTCCCGGCGGGCCTGCTGGCGAACAGGCTGGGCCCGCGCCGCACGGTGATCTATGGGCTGCTGTTGCTGGGAGTCGCCAGCCTCGCCTTCGGCTTCGTCGAGCAGATACTCCTGCTCGACACCGCCCGCTTTTGCCAGGGCGTCGCCGGCGCCCTGATCTGGTCCGGCGCGCTGACCTGGCTGATCACGGCGGCGCCGTCGGACCGGCGCGGCTCGGTGATCGGCACCGCGCTTGGGGCGGCCGTCGCCGGCGCTCTCGTCGGGCCCGCCCTCGGAGCCCTCGCCGCCGAAGTGGGCACGGAGCCGGTCTTCGGGGCGGTCTTCGGTATCGCCTTCGTCCTCGCCGCGCTCGCCGCGCGCCTGCCCGAAGCGCCGGAGTCCGCGCACCAGGGCCTGCGTGAGGTCGCGGTGACGATCGCCAGCCGCCCGATTCTCGCCGCCACCTCCTTCGTCGCGATCCCTTCGGTGATGTTCGGCGCGACCGAGGTCCTGCTGCCGCTGCGGATCGACGAGCTGGGCGGCGGCCACGCGCTGATCGCCGGCGGCTTCATCGCCGGCGCCGGGCTGGAGGCGACCCTGGCGCCGATCTCGGGTCGCTACTCAGACCGGGCCGGGCGGCGCCGGCCACTCATCGCCGGGTTCCTGATCTGTGCAATCGCGATGTCGATCGTCGCCCTCGGCCAGACGCTGGGCGTGGTGATGGTCTCCCTGATCGCGACCTCGCTGGGCGCGGGCGCTTGCTTCGCGCCGGCCCTGGCGATGCTCTCCGAAGCGGCGGAAGCAGGGGGCCTGGAGCAGGGCTACGCGGCCGGACTCTCCAACATGGCCTGGGCCTCGGGCCAGGTGATCGGCGGCGTGGCCGGCGCCGGCGTGGCCGGCGCCGTCGGCTACACGGCCCCCAGCTTCGTCATCGTCGCCCTGCTGCTGGTAACTGCCGCCTATGCCTTCCGCGCCCTCGGACCGACGACGGCCCAACCGGTGGAAGCCTAGGTCGCGTCCGGAGGGCTACGCTGCCGCGCATGGCGTCCCCTGGGAGCACGCAGGTCTCGTCCCCCTGGCGCAATTGGGCCGGCGATCAGGCCTGCACGCCAGCGGAGATGGCTCGCCCCCGCAACCGCGACGAGCTGGCCGAGGTCGTGGTCGCCGCCGCCGTCGCGGAACGGCGGGTGAGCGTCGCCGGCTCCGGCCACTCCTTCACCGAGACCGCGCTCAGCGAGGGGACGATGATCGACGCCGGGGCCTTGTGCGGCACGATCGACGCCGACCCCTCCAGCGGCCTGGTCAAGATCGGCGGCGGGACCGTGATCGCCGAACTCAACGAGGAGCTGCACCGGCTCGGCCTGGCGCAGGAGAACCTCGGCGACATCGACAAACAGACGATCGCCGGCGCGATCTCGACCGCGACCCACGGCACCGGCGCCAAGCTGCGAAACCTCTCCGCCCAGGTCGAGGGGCTGGAGATGGTTCTCGCCGACGGCAGCGTGCGCGAGCTCGGCCCCGGCGACGGCGACCTGCTGCGCGCGGCCCGGGTCGGGATCGGGGCGCTCGGCGCGATCTCGGCGGTGACCCTGCGCTGCGTGCCCGCTTTCGTCCTGCACCGGGTGGACAAGCCGGAGCCGCGCGAGGAGGTGCTCGACTCGTTCGAGCAGCGCGCCGCCGCCCACGACCACTTCGAGCTCTTCACCTTCCCCTACGCCGACTCGGCCCTGGTGCTGGAGCGCAACCGGACCGAGGCGCCGCCGCGACCGCGGGGAGGGGCCGCCACCTTCTTCAACGACGTCCTGATCGAGAACTGGGCGCTGGAGGCGGTCTCCGCGGCGGGCAAGCTCTTCCCGGCGGCGATCCCGCGCCTCTCGCGCTTTGCCGCCCGGCTTGCCTCCGGCAGCACAGTCACCGACCGCAGCGACCGCATCTTCGCCAACGATCGCCGCGTCCGCTTCACCGAGATGGAGTACGGCGTGCCGCGCGAGCACGGGCCCGAGGCGGTGCGGCGGGTGATCGAGTGGGTGCGCTCCAACCGCTACCCGGTCTTCTTCCCGATCGAGGTGCGGGTGACCGCGGCCGACGACGCCCTGATCAGCCCCTCACACGAGCGCGACACCACCTACATCGCCGTCCACCAGTACCGCGGCATGGAGTGGCGGCCCTACTTCGAGGCGGTCGAGGCGATCATGGACGAGTACCAGGGGCGCCCGCACTGGGGCAAGCGCCACTTCCAAACGGCGTCGACGCTGGCGCCACGCTTCCCCCGCTGGACCGACTTCCAGGCCGCCCGCGACCAGCTCGACCCGGACCGGGTCTTCACCAACGAGTACGCCGAGCGCGTCCTCGGCCCTTAAGAGGGGTTGACGAAACGGTTGGCGAAACGCTTGCCGTTGATCGCTGAGTAGTTCAGGTTCGCCGGGTCCAAGCAAATTGGCCCCGGCGCAGCGCGAACTGCCCGGGGCCGTGGCACAGGGAGGTCAGTCCCCATGCACGGCAACCGTACCGAGGCGGCGACTCAGCGAGCCGTTCTCGCCCTCGCTCTCGACGCCCATCCGAAGCACCTCACCATCCCCGACCTCGCCCGTCAGATCGACGAAGGCGACGCCGCAGAGGTTGCCGTGCGCGATCTCGTCGCGGTCGGCCTTCTGGAGTGCGGCGGTATCAGCGTCTGGCCGACCGTCGCAGCCGTTCACTTCGACGGCCTCGAACTGTGAGCGTCGATATCGCGGCCCGATTCGGAGACAACCTCGCCCGTCTCCGGCGGTCGGCCGATCTCTCGCAAGAGGAGTTGAGCGTCCGCGCCTCGCTCCACCGGACCGAGGTCAGTCAGTTGGAGCGTGGCCTGCGAATTCCTCGCATCGACACGCTGATCAAGCTGGCCGCCTCGCTCGAAGCTACTGCCGACGAACTTCTGGCCGGACTGGAGTGGACGCCCGGCGGGATGGTCTACGGGCGCTTCCGCTCCGTTGACGAGCGCGAGTCGCAGTAGCGGCTCGCGCCTTCGTCAGGGCGCAGGCGAGCTTGGTCAAGATGGTCAGGTCCGCGTGTAGGCGGACGTGATCAAGCCCACGGACCCGCAGCGGCTTCAAGCCCCATTCGTTCTTGAGGCGGCCGAACTCGCGCTCGACAGAGCCACGACCCCGATAGAGCGTCTTCCAGCGCTTCGTCTCTCGCGGGGTCAGTGGATGCAACCGACTGGCGGCAACCCACGTGGAAGCCGGTCGGCACTCGCCGGTCGGGCAGCGCCACTTCGACGCGCCGCGCTTGCGATCCGATCCGGCGAACTTCCAGGCCCCGTGCTTGCAGGAGGGCGGCCGATGGTCACCGCGCTTCACGCCGGGCGTCTGGCGCAACGGAATGATCGCTTCGCAGTCGCGCTCAGCGCACTCCCCGTAGACCCGCTCAATGTCGTACGCCTTGTCCATCGCTGCCGTCGCCGCGATGATCCCTCGACGCTTGGACATGTCGATCAGCGGCGCGACGAACAGGGACTCGTTGGCCTTCGCGGTCTCAACCGTCCAAGCGACCGGCAAGCCGGTGGCCGAGCAGACAGCGGCTTGGAGCTTGAAGCCGTAGAAGCCACCGCCTTTGCGGGTAGCGACCGCCGAGCGGTGCCCCCAGGAAGCGTCCGGGTCTGTGTGCCAGTTGCGTTCGGGTCCGCCCTTGTAGACGTAGCGCTGTCCGTTCGCGTAGGCAGGCATATCTGAGGCGTCGATTGCGAGGTCGCGACCGTAGCTCGGCAGCTTCTCTTTGAGGCCGGCGACAACCGAGTCGATGCACCGCTCGACCATCTCGCCGTTAGCCCTCAACTTCTCAGCGAAGCGATATGCCGACCAAACGGAAGGCGGCTCGCCTTCGCAGCCAAGCGCTCTCTGTAGAGCCCAATGCTCGCGGACCAGCGCGACCGCTTTCGTCCAGGTCGGGATCGCGTAGAGCGACTTCACCAGGGCAAGCCCGAGCATGACCCGGATCGGATAACCGGGGCGGCCTGTCCAGCGCGTAGCCTGAAGCTCCTCGATCAGCTGCACGATCTCGGGGGACCCGAGAAGGTCGGCGACCGTTGCGGCGCTTGGCCGCGATGTACCCTTGGGAACTGCCACGCGAGCTATCACCTCGTGGGGCCTGGCCCTCGGAAGCTCCAACTTCGCGGGGGCCGCCTTTTTGCTTTCTGCCGAGGAATCTACTGCCTGGATCGGACGGAAAAACCGCTCTAGCAAGCGGAAAACGCCCTCTCAACAGAAGATTTAGGGAGGCTAAAACAAAAGGCAGGAAAATGGGCGCTAACGTCAAAACCGCGCCTGTTGGCTAAGGCGGAATACGGGTAGCCGATATAGGCTGCAAGTGCCCTCGCTGGGAGTCGAACCCAGATGCCGTGAAGCGGCCGCTTTGGAGGCGGCTGTGTCTGCCAGTTCCACCACGAGGGCAAGATAAGTAGGGATGGAGCGGTCCACGCTCCGTTTTGCTTGTCGTTGGAGTGGCGGGCCGGGAGTCTCTGCCAAGGGGAACCCGGCCCGCACGCTCACTGCATGGAAATCACCTCGTCCCCTGCTTGGTCAGAGGTGATTGGGGAGCGCGGCCCGGGGCGCCCCAATGCCCCGGGCCACGACTTCACCGTGAGTTGGGCAGGGGGATGGGAGCCTCCCTGGTTCTCAGCGGTGCGTCCGCGCCCGACTTGGGGTGAGCCAGGCGAAGTCTCGGGCAAGGAGTAGCCATCCCGGCAAACGGGTCCCATCGAAGGGGATGTGTCTGCTGTGAGGTTGCTCATGCCATCACGCAGTCGGTCGTCCGGCGAACCGGGATCGGCTGGGTGTAGTCAGGTTTCGTTCACGCCGGTACCAGTAGCAGGCGCGTCGGAGCCCAAAGTGACGAAGGGCCACCCAGACACGAGGCGGCCCTTCGTCTAAGTCCTTCCGAGAGGAAGGCCCACTGGCATGAGCAAGGGCAGGTTCGCAATCAGGTCGGACAGATTCGTGTCCACAGCTTTCTTGGCTCTGGGAGCGGGAAAGCCGTCCTTTGTGGCACGCGAAACCCGGCTATCCGGGAAGGGTCAACGCCCTCTTTGTGCTACGCGGCTACAGGCTGTGCCACAGCGCCGATTCCAGGCAAGAATGCCGTGGCGGAAGCCGGAGAGGCCGAAAATGCGATCCCCGCAATTTGGACACTTTTACCGGGTTCTAGTTGAGAGAGAACTCCGTCGTGTTCGAGCGTCGGCTCGCCGCCTCTGGGAGCCCGACTACTCCTCGAAAACGTCGATCACTCGGGCGGGGTTGACGCTGATTTCCTTGTTCGACCCGGCATCGGTAAAAGCCACAAAGCGATGCTGTTGAGCCCGGGCAACATTGAGCGCGGCCGTGACCTCCGCAACCGCCTCAGTCACCTTTTGGTCGCGCCCATCCTTTCCGCCCAGCCTGATTACCGTCGTCATCCAGTCTCCTGTCGAAGTTGCCTCAGTGAACCTCGACAGTACCGAAGCCCTGGGGTAGCCCGCCCCCGAAAGCGAGGTATCCGTGATCCACCTACTTCAGCGATCCCGCCCGCAGAGCGGCGTGCGGAGTTTCGCCAATCCCTCTTAGGCGGCTGCAAACCGGCGCCTGGCGGCGTCCTCGGTCGCTCACGTGCAGAGCACGCTTCGCTCCCTGCGTCCTTGCCAGACTTGGTTTTCGCCGCCTAAAGGAAGGTCTTTCCTTCGCCCCTATACGTCGGCGCCTCGTCGACGATCTCGCCGTTCTGGACCAGGTGCAGCGAGTCGAAGCGCTCGCACAGCTCGCCGGCCTTGGTGTGGCGCATGTAGACGCGGTCGCCGATCTGCAGCCCGCTGGCGGGCGGTCCGCTGAGGGGGGTCTGAACCTCGCCCGCGCCCTCCTCGGGATCGAGCTTCAGCCCCGGGGGCAGCCAGGGGGAGGGCAGGCGCATCGTGTCGCCGCTGCCGGAGGCGAGGTAGCCGCCACCCAGCGCGGTGGCGACGTCGGCGGTCGGCTTGCGCACGATCGGCAGGGCGAAGCCGGCAGCGGGCGTGAGCGAGAAGCGGCTGTAGTGGTCGAAGAGGGTGGGGGCGTAGAAGCCGGAGCCGGCGGTGAGCTCGGTGACGGCGTCCTCGGCCCCGGTCAGCTCGAGGCTGCCGGTGCCGCCGCCGTTGACGATCTCGAGCGCGGCGACCTCGCGGATCGCGGCGACGACCGCGCCCCGGCGCTCGGCCAGCTCAGCGGCGGAGCGGCGCTGCATGAAGCGGATCGCCGCGCCGCGCAGCCGCCGCCCCGGCGGCAGGTCTCCGACCCCGGCGATCTGCCCCTCGTAGGCCATCAACGCCGCTAGCTCGACCTGGGGACGCCGCTCGATCTCCCGGGCGAGCGCCACTGCCTGGTCGGCGGTATGGATGGGCGAGCGCTTCGGTCCGACCTTAACCCGGCCGCCCATCGCCCACCAGCCGGCGTCGAGGTCGATGCAGACGCGCACCGGCGCGGCGCCGGTCCCCAGCACCGACTCGATCGCGTCGAGGTGCTCGGCGCAGTCGACCATCACGATCGGGGCGCTGCCGGGATTGGCCGCCGAACGCAGCGCCAGCTCGCCGAGGGCGCCGGTGTCGGTCGTCGGGTAGGCGAGCAGCAGGTCGTCGAATCCCTGCTCGGCCAGCCACAGGGTCTCCGGCAGGGTGAAGGTCATCTGGCCGCGGAAGCGCTCGTCGTGGCTGAGGATGCGCTCCTGCAGCGCCCGGCAGCGCAGCGACTTGCTCGCGACCCGGATCGGCTTGCCCCGCCCCCGCTCCAGCATCTCGGCCGCGTTCGACCACATCGCGTCGAGGTCGACGAAGGCGAAGGGCGCCTCGACCTCGGCGAAGATCGACTCGTACTCGGCGTGGCTCGACATCGCGGATCAGCCTATCCGGGCCGTCGCCCTACAATCAAAACGCCCGGAGAGGTGGCCGAGTGGCTGAAGGCACTCGCCTGCTAAGCGAGTAGGGGGCGCAAGCTCTCTCGAGGGTTCGAATCCCTCCCTCTCCGCTGTCTCTGAGCTGCGCGATGCGGCGTCATCGGTCGCTTGCGTGCAGAGCACGCGGCGCTCCCTGCTTCCTTGCCTCGCTTGCTCTGAGACAGCGGAAGCGTTGGTTGGGGTTACGAGCGGCGACTGCGGACTATGACGCGGCCGCCGCGGGCGGGGATCATCGTCACATTGCGGTGCAGGGCGCGCTCGGGCTCGGGCTCGGCGGCCTCGAGGTCGAGGCGGCGCGCCATCGCCTCGAGCACGACGCGCTGCTCGGCCATCGCCAGGGCGGCGCCGAGGCAGCGACGGATGCCGCCGCCGAAGGGGATCCACTCGTAGGTGCCGGGTTTGCGGCCCCCGAGCCAGCGCTCGGGCCGGAACTCGAACGGTTCCGGATAGAGGTCCTCGCGATGGTGGACGAGGAGGATGCTCATCGTCACCGGGGTGTCGGCCGAGACGGCGTACTCGCCGAGGCGCCAGGGGACCATCACCCGGCGGCCGATCATCGGCACCACCGGCCGCGAGCGCATGCTCTCGACGATCGTCGCCTCGATCTGCTCGGCAGCGCCGTCGCCGCCGCGAACGGCCTCGCGCAGCGCCTCATGGGCGGCCGGGGTGCGGACCAGCCGCTCCCAGGTCCAGGCCAGCGAGTTGGCGGTCGTCTCGTGGCCGGCGAGGACGAGGGTGAGCAGCTCGTCGCGCACTTCTTTGTCGCTCAGGGTCTCGCCATCCTCGGTCGTCGCCTGCAGCAGGATCGAGAGGATGTCGCGGCGCTCGTCGAGGTGCTGGTCGCGACGGCGCGCCTCGATCACGCCGTAGGTGGCGCGGTCGAGGATGTCGAGGCCGAGGCGAATCACGCCGATCGGCTCTTCGCGGGTCATGTTCATCAGCTCCCCGACCTGGGCGATCGGCCAGGTCGAGGCTTCGACCAGGCGCTTGACCGCGTAGCGGAGCCGGTTCTCGGGGGTGCCGCGCTCGGGCTTGCCCTCGATGCCGAAGATCCCGGCCATGATCACGTCGAGCGTGATCGCCTGCATCCGCGGCGCCAGCGCGAAGGGGCGGTCGAGCGGCCAGCGGTCGATCTCGCGTTCGGCGGCGTCGGCGATCATCTGCGTGTACCTCTCGATCGCCTCGCCGTGGAAGGGCGGCAGCAGCAGCTTGCGCTGGCGCATGTGGCGCGGGCCGACCGCGGTCAGGACCGAGTCGGGCCCGAGGATTGGCAGCAGCGGCGACTCGCCGGTCAGCGATGGCGCCTGCTCCGGCTTGGCGGTGAAGAGCGAACGTACGTGGTCGGGGTGGCTGGTGACCACGGGGCCGCCGGGCATGTTGCTCCGCATCCGGAAGACCTCGCCGTAGAGGCGGCGGGCGCGGAAGACGAACTCGATCTGGCGCTGGTTGAAGCGCACCATCTGGACGATCGGGGGCAGCGGCACGACCGGCGGTTTGGCCAGCCCGGCGAGCTCCTCGGGCTCGAGCGGGCCGGCGGGCGAGGCGGGGGCCTCGCCGACGAGACCGGGGGCGACCGGCTTCTCGTCCTTGGCGGGCTCGGCGACTGCGGTGCTCACGGGGCCAGTGTTACATAGATCAATGTCGAGATTGTGAGGGTGAGCACATTGACCGGTGTGCGGGGCTCACTCTCTACAGTCAAGAACATGCGGGACAGGCGGACCAAGATCATCGCCACGGTCGGTCCGGCGACCTGGGACGAGGAGGTGCTTGCCCGGCTGATCGAGGCCGGCGCCGACGTCCTGCGGCTCAACTTCTCCCATGCCGATCGCGAGCGCCACGCGCGCACGGTCGAGTCGATCCGCGCCGCCGCCCAGCGGGCCGGCCGCGAGGTCGCGGTCCTCGGCGACCTGCCGGGGCCGAAGCTGCGGATCGGCGAGCTGCGCGGCGACGTCGCCGAGCTCGAGGCGGGCAGGCACGTGCGGCTGACCCCGCGCCCGGTCGAGGGCGACGCGGGGACGATTCCGGTCGACTGGCCCGGGGTCACGGCGCTGCGCGAGGACGAGCTGGTCTACCTGGCCGACGGCGCGATCCGGCTGCGCGTCTGCGCGCCCGACGACGGCGAGGTCGAGTGCGAGGTCGAGGTGGGAGGCACGCTCTCCTCGCACAAGGGGATGAACATCCCCGGCGTCACCGGTCCCGCGGCGACCGACGGCGACCTCGGCTGGGTCGAGTTCGCGGTCGAGAACGGGGTCGACATGATCGCCGTCTCCTTCGTCTCGTCCGCGGCGGACCTCAAGCCGGTGGCGGAACGGCTCGCCGGGCTCGAATCGGGCATGCCGCTGATCGCCAAGATCGAGAAGCAGCAGGCGGCCGCGAACGCGGACGAGATCGTCGGCGCCGCGAGCGGCGGGATCATGGTCGCCCGCGGCGACCTCGGGATCGAGCTGCCGCTGGCCGAGGTCCCGGTCGTGCAGAAGCGGCTGATCCGCGCCGCCGGCAGGCGCTCGAAGCCGGCGATCACGGCGACCCAGATGCTGGCCTCGATGGTCACCGCCCGCCGCCCTACCCGCGCCGAGGTGACCGACGTCGCCAACGCCATCTTCGACGGCACCGACGCGGTGATGCTCTCCGAGGAGACGGCTGTCGGCCGTCACCCAGTCGAGGCGGTTGGGGTGATGGACCGGATCGCACGCGCGACCGAGCCCGACCTGCCCTACGGCGATTGGCTTTTCGGCCGCACCGACCAGGCCACCCAGGACGTCGCCGACTCGGTGGCGCAGGGGGCGGTGGGGGCGGTTTACCGGCTCGGGCTGGCGGCGCTGGTCGTGCCGACGATGAGCGGCCGCACCGCGCGGCTCGTTTCCGCCCACCGCCCGCAGGTGCCGGTGCTGGCGATCTCGCCGCGAATCGAGACCGTGCGCCGGCTCAGCCTGCTTTTCGGCGTGACCGCGGTGCTGAACGAGCACCCGGGCGAGATCCGCGGCCTGCTCGACAAGTGCGCCGCGCTCGCCGCCGAGCACGGCATCGCCCGTTCCGGTGAGCTGATCGCAATTACCGCCGGCCTGCCGGAGCAAGGGCTGGGCACCAACCTCTTCGAGGTCCACCAGGTGCCCTGAGTAGGGTGCGCGGCTATGGCAAACCCGATCCGACTGGAGCGCGACGGGGGGCTGGCGGTGGCCACCTTCGACAGCCCGCCGCTCAACCTCTTCGACCAGGCGATGTTCGAGGCGCTGGGGGCGACGATCGGCGAGGTCGAAGCGGACCCGCCGCGGGCGCTGCTCTTTCGCGCTGAGGGCCGCGCCGTCTCCGGCGGCGTCGACGTGCACGAGTTCGAGGGGCTGACGCCTGAGCAGGGGTCGCGGCTCTGGGATGAGCTGATCGGCACGGTCGAGCGGGTCGAAGCCCTGCCGCTGCCGGTCGTCTTCGCCGCCCACGCGCTCACCCTTACTGCGGCCTTCGAGCTGGCGCTCGCCTGCGACCTGATCGTCGCCGCCCGCTCCGCCAAGTTCGGCCTGGTCGAGAAGGTGGTCGGCCTGACGCCGTCGATGGGTGGCACCCAGCGCCTCGCCGCGCGCGCCGGCAGCGGCCGCGCCGCCCAGTTCGTGATCAGCGGCGATCTGTTCGGCGCCGAGGAGCTGGAGCGCTGGGGTGCGGTCAATCTCGTCTGGGACGACGGGGAGTTCGAGGCGCGGGCGCGCGAGCTCGCCGCCGAGCTGGCCGCAGGACCGACCAAGGCGCACGCGATGACCAAGCGCGTCCTGCATCGCTTCCGCCAGGGCGGCGTCCCCGCCGCCGACGAGGCGATCCGGACCGAGGCTGGCGAGCTGTTCGCGACCGAGGACCTGCAGCGGGCGGTCAAGACCTTTCTCGAGCAGGGCCCTGGCCACGCCGAGTTCGAGGGTCGCTGAGGATAGGGTCCCTCCGGTGGCGGTCGACTACGACGCGATAGCGCAGGGGATGACCCAGGCGGTGCCCTTCGCCGCTTACCTGGGTCTGGAGATCACCAGCGTCGGCCCGGGGGCGGCGACGGTCGTCTTGCCCG